>JAEEGH010016311.1_pt1 | contig 15995 bp, 10 predicted proteins | sample 9134181 | NCBI WGS metagenome assembly JAEEGH01 (sample SAMN16246544, study PRJNA631951) | gut metagenome | biome: gut microbiome; feature: rumen; material: DP-attached | host: Bos | place: Iran: Karaj | collected 2018-10
GGATGGGCACAATATTGTAAGAAAGACGGAACTGAATGGTTTATCACAATAAAAAATGTTAAAGCTTGTCATATTTCTATTGATAATATGCAAGCTATTGAAGTTCCAGATAATGCAGAAGCAAAACGAACGAAAGTTAAAGAAGATGATCTCTTAATTAGTATTACGGCAGATTTAGGAAGGACTGGTGTTGTAACGAAAGAGATTTCAGATCATGGAGCATATATTAACCAACATCTAATTTGTATTAGACTAAGGAAAGAAATACTCAACCCGTTATATGTAGCGTATTTTTTGGAGAGTGATGCAGGAAAAGAGCAATTTATTTTGAGAAATAATAGTGCAGTTAAAGCAGGATTAAATTTTAATTCTATCAATACATTATCATTAATGGTGCCACCAATATCTGAACAAACTTGTTTTATTGATTTTGTTAAAAAAGTAGATAAAACCAAATCTGCCATCCAGAAGTCGCTGGAGGAAACGCAACTTTTGTTTGACAGTCTGATGCAGACATATTTCGGATAAATTGGAAAGCATGGCAAAAGGAAGTCCTATGAACACCAATTTTGATTTCGTGAAACAGCATCCAAGCTTCAGCCAGTTGTTTGGCTTCTGCAACGACGCGGAAATGCTGATGAAATCAAAACCTGCGCTGAGCGCCGTGTCCGCCAGAAAGGCGTTGGAGTGCGTGGTCCGGAACTTCTATTGCGCCAAATACGGATATGTCACGCCGACGGCGAGCTTGTTCGAACTCGTTCAGGATGCACGTTTTACGGATTACGCGGAGCAAGCGATCCTGACGCCGATCCATTTTATCCGGACCATCGGGAACCGCGGCGCCCATGGGGAAAAGGTGACGGCCAGCGAAAGCGCGCATTGCGTGAAATGCCTGCATGGCGTGGTCGGTGAATTTCTCGTTCTGATGGGGGCGGTGGAAGCCTATCCGCCGTTTGACGAAAGCGTTTATTCTGAACCATCTGCAGATCGTGCGTTGCATGGCGACGGCCCCATCAAGATAGAGGATGACGTCACGCAGCTTGGCGGCAATATCTCGAAAAACGCGAAGGCGAAAAATCCGCTGGACATGTCCGAAGCGGATACGCGGAAACTGTACATCGACATGGCGATTCGGGAGGCCGGCTGGGATATCTGCAAAGTCGAAGGGGAAATCGCGGCGTCCAAAGCGTGCGTTGAAATACAAGTCGAAGGGATGCCGTCCGATTCGGGAATCGGCTTCGCGGACTATGTCCTTTTCGACGACGACTGCCGTCCGCTGGCCGTGATCGAGGCGAAAAAGACATCCGTCGATCCAATCGTCGGAAAGAAGCAGGCGAAGCTCTATGCGGACTGCCTGCAGGAAAAGTATGGCGTGCGGCCCGTCATCTTCTATACAAATGGATATGAATACCATATCATCGAAGGCGTCTGCAATGGCGTGGAGTCCGTTGAGCGGCGGGTGTACGGCATCTACACGAAAGAGGAGCTCCATTCATTGATGGTGAGGCGGGGTTCCCGCATGATCAAAAACATGACGGTGGACCAGGCCATCTCCGACCGTTATTTCATCCAGAACGCGGCCACCGCCGTCTGCGAAAGCTACAACCAGAACAGGCGGAAGGCGTTGGTCGTCATGGCGACGGGAACCGGAAAGACGCGTTGCGCGATCTCCATCGTGGACATCCTCCAGCGGGCGGATTTCGTGAAACGGACTCTTTTTCTGGCCGACAGGACGGCACTGGTTGACCAGGCGAAAGACAGTTTTGTCAAATTCCTGCCGGATTCCACGGTCGCCGTTTTGAACGACAATTCGTCCGAACCTGATCCAAATGCCAAAATCGTGCTGTCAACATATCAGACGATGATCAATAAAATCGACTGCGAAAACAAGGCGTATGGAATCGCCGCGTTCGATCTGATCATCGTCGACGAATGCCATCGTTCGATCTACAACAAATACAAGGCGATTTTCAACTATTTCGACTCTCTCGTGCTCGGCTTGACGGCCACCCCGCGGGAGGAGGTGGACAAATCGACGTATGAGGCGTTCGCCCTTCCGGAAGGCGAGCCGACATATGCATACGATCTGGACACGGCGATCAAGGAGGGCTTCCTCGTCAATTTCCATGCCTTTGAACGGACGACAGAATTGCTGAAAAACGGCCTGAAATACAACAAGTTAAGCGCAGAGGAAAAGGAGGAGTACGAACGCCTTTTCGGTCTGGGCGGAGATCTTCCCGACGAAATCAACAACGATTTGTTCTACAGTCAGATCATCAATCTCAAGACGGTTGATTTGGTGCTGAATTGCGTCATGAACGAAGGGCTGCGCATCAACAGCGGTGAACGGCTGGGCAAGACGATCATTTTCGCGGCGAATCACAAACACGCCCATGTCATCGTCGAACGGTTCAATGAAATCCATCCGGAACTTGGCGACAACTACTGCCAGTTGATCGACAACACGGTCAAATACGCGAAAACGCTCATCGAATCGTTCAAAGTTCCGGAAAAGGAGCCAATCATCGCCGTATCCGTCGATATGCTGGACACGGGAGTCGATGTTCCTGAAATACTGAATCTGGTATTCTTCAAACGTGTCTATTCGAAAATTAAATTCTGGCAGATGCTCGGCCGAGGCACACGCGTCTGCGAGAATCTGAACGTGGTCTCGCCGCGAAAAGAGTATTTCACAGGCTCTTCAGGAGAACCGGCCGGAACGGATGAAATCGTGAACTGCACGGACAAGCAGGGCTTCTACGTGTTTGATTTCTGTGACGTGTTCGAATTTTTCGGCGCACATCCAGATGGGAGGAAAGCGTCGACCACAAAGAATCTCACGCAAAAGATATTCGACTGCAAGACGCAGATGGTGAAGGAACTGCAAACGCTTGAGCATCAGGAGAATCCAGATCACAAAAAGTACTATCTGCAATACCGCGGCGAACTGAACCAGACCGTCAAAAAGCTCAACAGGAATCTTATCAATGTGCGGACGAACTTGAAGGCCGTCGACAAATACTCGCTTGAAGAGACGTGGCAGAATTTGTCGGACTACAATGTGAAGGAAGTGGAGCTGCTGATATCGCCGTTGATCGATCCGGACAGCCTGAACGAAGCCGCCGCGTACTTTGACTTGTGGCTGTTCAATATGGAATTGACGGAAATCATAGGGGAGAAGGATTATACGAAATCAATCAACTGCGTCGTGGATATTTGCAACATGCTGCTGAATATCACCACGGTTCCGGCCATCGCGCAGCGGAAAGAGAAGCTGAAGGAATTCACGACGGCGGAATACTGGCAGGACATGACGATTGAAAAGCTTGAACAGGTGAGAATTCAAGTGCGGGATCTGCTGAGATTCCTGCCGCCGAAACGTGTGATCGAGGCGTTGTCGAATTTTAAAGATACTGTCATCGAGAAAAAGGGCGGCCATGTGCCCATGTCGCCCGATTTCCGCAACTACAAGCAGAAAGTTCTGGACTATCTGCTTCAGAATGCGGATGATCCGACGATTGAGAAGATCAAGACGCTGCAGCCGATCTCCGTATTGGAGCTCAAGCATTTGGAAGAAATCCTGAACAGTCTTGGAACGGAAGACGACTATGTCAAATATGCCAGCGGGATGCAGCCGGCGGCGTTTATTCGGCAGCTGGTGGGATTGGACAATCGGACCATCAACGAAAAGCTTGCGGCTTGGGAGCATGATTATCAATTCAATTCCATCCAGCAGGAATTTATCAAGGAAATCGTGAATTTTGTCCGACAGAACGGCGATATTGTTCCGATGGATTTGCTGAACAGGGATCCATTCAAGACGACCTTCAATCCGGATAATTTCAAAGAGAAGACGAAAGCTCTGATGAACATCGTGAAGATGTTCCATGATGTCATCGCGCCAGAGGCGGCGTGAATTTCGCCAGTCTCTTCTGTTTATGTGTCGTGCTCCGCGCGAATGACGCGACGGCGGGACGCCGCCGCCACACCGTCACGCCCTTCGGGCGGAATGCCGTGGGTTGCACCCACGGCAGTGATCCTGCCACCGCTACGCGGTTCCATGTTATGTAATTGCGTTACCGTGGGTTACGTGCGCGTTGCGCACTGCACCCACGGCTGGGGTCCTTCCGCCGCTATGCGGCTTGGTGGCGCCCTCCGGGCGACCGACATCCCGTGTGCCGTGGATGATTTGGCGGTGGAGATTCGAGATATCGACGCAGTCGAAATCGACCAGCCCGATGGTGCCGATGCCCGCCGCGGCCAGATACAATGCAAGAGGAGCGCCCAGACCACCTGTGCCGACGATCAGAACCTTCGCGGCCTTGAGTTTCTTCTGCCCTTCGATACCGATTTCGGAAAGGAGCAACTGACGGCTGTAACGCATGATGTTGTCATGCGTCAATTCCGCCATGCGTTCGTCAGGGATGATGCTTGGTATGTATTCGCTCATGTTTCAGCATCCTCCCGCAATTGCAGGCACGATCATCACGGTCGCGCCAGAAGTGATTTTCGTTTCCAAACCATTGTCAAACAAAATCACGATATAAATAGTAGTTTTTTGTGAAAAATCTCTTCTAGACAAAAAAACGCCCCCTTTCGGAATCAAATCCACGAAAGGGGGCGTAGAAAAACGAAATTCAGGCGAATGATTCTTTACCCGTAACTCCCCAAAATTGGTGAATAACCCATAACTCCCCAAAACTGGTGAATTAATACCTTTCCCCGGCATATCGCCAACCCAACAGAAGCATGGCCACAAACAACAGCACCTTGATGTAGCGTTTTACGGATTTCCGATTCCGCTTCATCGTTATCCAATCAACAATTTGATATCGTCGTCAACTGTGCCGATTCCGGCGATACCGAAATTATCGATTAGCACCTTCGCCACATTTGGCGAGAGGAAGGCGGGCAGCGTCGGTCCAAGATGGATGTTCTTCACGCCGAGATAAAGCAACGCCAGCAGGACGATGACCGCCTTCTGCTCATACCAGGCGATGTTGAACGCGATGGGCAGCTTGTTGATATCGTCGAGTCCAAAGACTTCCTTGAGCTTCAATGCGATAAGCGCGAGCGAATAGGAATCGTTGCATTGGCCAGCGTCCAAGACACGGGGGATGCCACCGATGTCGCCGAGCGGCAACTTGTTATATTTGTATTTCGCGCATCCAGCCGTCAGAATCACGACATCTTTTGGCAACTTTTTCGCGAATTCCGCATAGTATTCGCGGGATTTCATCCGACCGTCGCAACCAGCCATCACAACGAACTTGCGAATGGCTCCCGATTTGACGGCGGCGACCACTTTGTCCGCCAAGGCGAAGACTTGCTTATGAGCGAATCCGCCGACAATTTTTCCTGTTTCAAGCTGTTCAGGCGGCTGGCAGCCTTTAGCTTGAGCGATAATACCAGAAAAATCTTTTTCCTTTCCATATTCGTCGGCGATATGGTTGCATCCCGTGACGCCGACCGCGCCCGTCGTCCAGAGACGATTGCGATAGCTTTCTGCCGGCGGGATGACGCAGTTGGTGGTCATTAGGATAGGGCCATGGAACTTTTCGAATTCCTCTTTCTGCTTCCACCAGGCATTGCCGTAGTTTCCTGCGAAATGCGGGTATTTCTTGAACGCAGGATAGTAGTGCGCGGGAAGCATTTCCGAATGCGTGTAGATGTCAATCCCCTGTCCGGCGGACTGTTCCAGAAGCATCTCCAAATCGCGCAGGTCATGGCCGGAAATCAAGATGCCCGGGCGGTTGCGGACTCCAAGATCCACCTCTGTGATTTCTGGATTGCCGTAGGCGTCGGTATTCGCCTTGTCCAGCAACGCCATGCCCTGTACACCAAACTTGCCGGTCTCCAATGCAAGAGCTGTGAGAGCGGCGGCATCCAGTGAATCGTCAAGTGTCTTTGCGAGAGTGGATTGGATAAAGGCGTCGATTTCAGCGTCATCCTGCATCAATGCATTGGCATGCTTGGAATAAGCGGCAAGCCCTTTGAGGCCATAGACGATGAGTTCGCGGAGGCTGCGGATATCTTCATCAGCGGTCGAAAGCACGCCGACGGTCGCCGCCTTGACGTCGAAATCCGACTGTTGCGCATCCCATGTTGCGGCCTCAGGCAGTCCCGTTGTATTGGTAAGTTGCGTCAGCAACGAACGTTTCACATCAAGCGTATGGACGATGGCACGGATGATCGCCTCGCGGTCGAAATTCACGTTGGTAATGGTGATGAAGAGATTGACTGTGACCAAGTGGTTGATTTCCGCGGAAACAGGCTTCCCTTCCGTGCGAAGTCTGGTTGTGACGGCAGAGAGACCTTTTGTGACATATACGAGCAAATCCTGCATCGCGGCAACTTCAGGCTTCTTTCCGCATACTCCGCTGATGGTGCAGCCTTTGCAACCGGCTGTTTCCTGACACTGAAAGCAGAACATCTTGTTTTCCATAGCTTTGTCTCCTATGTTCAATTTTGTTAGAATGGACCCTATCTTAAGTTGTTTAATATCATTTCTTTGCCAGAAGTTTTTTCAAGCTCTCCTGAAGTTCATGACATTTCTCCTGCAGGTCAAACGCCCCATTGGACAGCCCCCATTGCTTGATGAGAAGGCGGAGTGGACCAATGACCAATCGAAAAAGTGTGTCTAAAGGAATGTCGTCACGTATTTCATCAGCCTCGATGGCTTCCTTGAAATGACGAAGGAACATTTCGCGATGGCGTTGCATCATTCCAAAAAGAAGTTGCGCCACTTCTTTGTCCCCTTGGAACAGTTCCTCCGCAAATACCACGTGGGCCAAATCAGGGGTTGCCAAAACCAGTTCCGTCCGTCTTGCCATGGCCGACTCGACAGCGGCCCAGCCATGCAACATTCCTTCCTTCTCATCCACTTCACCTTCAAAACGCGACACGAGAGCCTGGATGATTTCCAGTTTGCCATTGAAATGACAATACAAGCCAGCCTCCGTCAGATTGAGCCTTTTACTGATGTGGCGGATCGTCAGATTGCCGATGCCGCCTTCCGCTATCAGATGCAACGCCGTATCCACGATCTCATTCTGTCTTGGTGTCAGTTCCTGCTTCATATTCCATGCCTTTTCGGTCTTTGTTAACAAACGTTAGTTAATATAATGGCCTTTCAATGTTCTGCAAGTGATTTTAACTTTTTAGGACAGTTTTTTGTCTTGGTTATTTTAGAGCTATAAAGAAAACAATCAAGACAATGGAAAAACACATTTGCCAAACAGTATAAGTATCATATATTAAAAAGAGAATCAGAGAACTATCGTTTGCAGCCTGCATGCGGGGGAAGCATGAAAAACATCGACACCAGCACATTTGATTTTCCGGGGATCATCGCGAATGATTTCCTGTATGTTGACAAGACCTCGTATGTCTGGAATCTGGTGTGCCCCAAAAAAGGGGAGTATTTCCTCTCCCGTCCACGGCGTTTCGGGAAATCGTTGCTGGTTTCGACGCTGAAGACCATCTTCCAAGGGCGGCGCGAGCTCTTCAAGGGACTCGCCATCGATAAAATGGATTACGACTGGAAAACATATCCCGTCATCCATCTGGATTTCAGTGATGCAGGCGTGGACAGCGTCGGAGAACTAAATGACCAATTATCCTCCATGCTGGAGGATGCTGCGGATGAGAACACGATTTCGCTACGGGGGAAGGGAGTCGCCATCCAGTTCAAGAACCTTGTCAACGATCTGGCCAAAAGGGCGAAACAAGAGCTTCTTGCCAAGGATCCGGCGAAAAAGATCGATGACGCTCAAGTCGTTATCCTTGTCGATGAATACGACAAGCCTATTCTCTCCAACGTGGACAATCCCAAAGCCAGCAACCTTCTGAAGGTGCTCAAACAGTTCTACAGTGTCATCAAGAAATGCGAAGGGAAAGTCCGCTTCGCGTTCATCACGGGCGTGAGCAAGTTCGCGCATGTGTCGCTTTTCTCGGATCTTAACAACCTGACGGACATCACGCTGAAAACGGACTACGCAGGGATGCTTGGCTTCTCGGAGGCGGAGATCCGCCGGTATTTCGCGGACCGCATCCCACTGGCGGCGGCGGCGAACGGCCTTGCGGACGAGGAGCTGATGGCGCGGCTGCTGAAATGGTACGACGGCTACCGCTTCTCCAAGGCGGAAACGCATGTTTGCAATCCAGTGTCCGTCTCAAAATTTTTCTTTAACGACTATGATTTTGCCAATTACTGGGACAGCACTGGGATGCCGTCGTTTCTTCTGAAAGTGGCGCGGGATCAGGATTACGACTATGAGGCGGCATTGACCCGCTTCTACGACGAAAGTGTCTTCTCCGCCTACGAACTAGACCGTCTGGACATCACAGGCCTGCTCTGGCAGACGGGCTACCTGACCATCAAGGAAGTGCGTCGCGAAGATGAAGGCCTGCAGTACCGCCTGGATTTTCCCGACAAGGAGGTGCAGGCGACGTTCACGGAGAAAGTCATCGAATTCCTTGTGGGCGTAAAACAAGGCGACGAGGCGTCCAGCCTTGCGCGGCAATTGAGAACCGCCATCCGCAAGGATGACTTGACAGGTTTCATGACGCTCTTCCAATCGTTCCTGGCCTGCATCTCATATGACATGCATATTCCGAACGAGAAATACTACCAGACCATCTTCTTCGTTGTCTTCAAGCTGTTGGGCGCGAGCGTCGAGGCGGAATCCCGCACGAACGAAGGGCGAATCGACGCGTACATCCGCACACAGAAAAACGTCTATATTTTTGAGTTCAAGCTGAACAGGATGTCGCGCAAGGCAATCAACCAGATCATCGACCGCCACTACTACGAGAAATTCCAATCCTGCGGGCTGCCGATCAAGATGGTTGGTGTCAATTTCAATTCGAAGAAAGGCCGCCTCGACAGCTGGGCGGAGACGACGCTCGCCGATGCGTGATTGATATTCCATGAACGGCCTGGAGCGGCCTTTAGCCGCAACCAAAACGTTAAATTGGAACTACGAATGGACACGAATGAACACTAATGAAGAGTCCACAGAATACACTGAATAAACTGAAATGCCTCGCCGCCGGGCCGACAAACTCCTGTATGTTTTGTTTGTATATAATGAATTATGAATGCTGAAATGTAAACGGCTCCGGCGGCTCGGCGGTTGTCGTCGCTTCGCGAGGCGGGAACAGCATCATGTGGAAGCTCTATGCTTTAGAGATAATCTTTTCAGAAAAACAAGAAAAGATCGCTTCCCGTTTTACAGGAAACGCTTGCAAATGCCGATGATGTAGATGAGCAGGATGATGGCGGGCAGCACGTAAGTGAGATACCATGCGATGGCTTTCGGCATTTTGAAACCGTTGCCCGTGTTGGCCTCTTCGTAGAATTTTTCCAGCCCCCAGCCCCACTTGTGCGTGCAGAAGAGGGCGACGCAGAGGGCACCAAGCGGAAGCAGATTGTCGCTTACGATAAAGTCTTCCAGATCAAGGACATTCGTGCCTTTCCCCAACGGCTGGAATCCGGACCAGAGGTTGAATCCGAAGACGCACGGGAGCGAGAGGATGAAGAGGAGGACCGTCGTGACAATGGTTGACACGCGGCGTTTGAGATGGAGTTCGTCTATGCCGAAGGCGATCAGATTTTCCGTGACGGCGACGAGCGTGGTGAGCGCGGCGATGCTCATGAAGAGGAAGAAGACGAATCCGAAGAATCCGCCATTCGGCATGGACAGGAAGATGCGCGGCAGCGTGACGAAAATCAAGCCCGGGCCTGCATTCGCTTCGACGCCGAAGGCGAAGCAGCACGGGAAAATGATCAGCCCCGCGCAAAGCGCGACGAACGTGTCCAGTCCGATGATGATGGTCGCCTCCTGCGCGAGCGCCTTCGATTTGTCCGCGTAGCTGCCGAAAATGGCGATGGATCCGACGCCGAGGCTCAACGTGAAGAAGGCCTGCGCCATGGCGGCGTGGAGGGCGTCCAGAACGCCGTGTTCTGTCAATGACTTCAGATCCGGTTTGAGGAAGAAAACGACGCCTTTCATGCCGCCTTTGAGCGTCATGGCGTAGATCGCGAGGGCGATGATGAGAATGAGCAAACCCGCCATCATGAATTTCGTGCAGCGCTCCACGCCGGATTTGAGGCCGGAGATGCAGATGGCCGTCGTGATGCCTAACGCAATGAACGTGAACAAGATCTGACGCATGTAATTGCCGAGGAACAGCCCGAAGACGGTGCCGATGTCATCGGGCTGAAGATGGTTGAAGATACCGACCAAATAGTCGTAGGTGTATGACAGCAGCCATCCCGTGATGACGCTGTAGAACATCAGCAGGACAAGATTTCCGGCGAAGAAAAGCTTGCCGAGACCGACCCATGGGATGCGCGAATCCGCGGGCTTCAATGTGCGGAAGCAGCCGACTAGGCATTGGCGGCTGCCGCGGCCGATGGACAGTTCCATGACCATGGCCGGGAAGCCCAGCAGAAATAGAAATATCAGATAGAAGCAGACAAAGAGCGCTCCGCCGTATTGTCCCGTTATGTAGGGGAACCGCCAGATGTTGCCGAGCCCGATGGCGCAGCCAGCCGACAAGAGGATGAAGCCAAGGCGGAAGCCCAGAAATTCGCGTGATGTTTTGGTTTCTTCTGTCATAAGCATGTTTTTTCTTGTGTTTAGGGGAATATATTAATGTAATAGGGGACGTGGGTTTGTAAAATGAATCTTCGCGTTTACAGTTATTATAATGATTCAAGCGGAGGCTGTGGGCGCAGGCGGGTATCGGAACAGATTATGGGCAAGAAAATTCTAGTGATTGGCGCAACTGGCGCGATGGGGCAGTATCTTGTTCCCGCGTTGGCGGAGATGGATGTTGAAATCGACGCCATTTCGTTGGACGAAAAGGAATCGACGCAGCCCAACGTGCGTTATTACAAGGCGAACGCCCGTGAACGCGCGACGCTGATGGGATTCCTCAAGAATCATTATGACTGCATCGTCGATTTCATGACTTATCCGACGAACACGCTGGCGACGATGATGCCGTTGATGACGTCGTTTACGGATCAGTACATCTATCTGTCCAGCTGCCGCGTTTTTGCGAATGAAGAGAATCCGATCGTGGAGTCGTCGCCGCGTTTGATTGATGCGTCAAAGGACGCGATTCTCGTGAACTCCGATGACTACTGCATCTACAAGGCACGTGGGGAGAACATCCTGCGCAGCCTGCCGCGGAAGAACTGGACGATTGTGCGTCCTTCGACGACGTATTCGTATCTGCGCTACCAGCTGGTGACGCTGGAGGCGGCGGACACGGTCGGCCGCGCGTTCGCGGGCAAGCCTGTGGCGCTGCCCGAACAGGCGCGTCTCATCCCCGCGTCGCTCTGCTGGGGCGGCGATGTCGCAAAGATGTTCAAAGGCTTGATTTTCAATGAGAAGGCGCTTGGAGAAGATTTCAATGTGACGACCTCCGAGGCCCGCACATGGGAGGAGATCGCCGATTATTACAAGGAAATCTGCGGCTTGAAGGCCGTCTGGATCGACAAGGAGGACTATCTCTCGATACTGGAGACGGATCCGTGCAATCTTGGCAGACGTTGGCAGCTGGAAGTCGCACGGCTTTTCAATCGCGTCTATGACAACAGCAAGATGCTTGCGGCGACGGGACTTAAGCAAAGCGATTTCATTCCGTTGCGCAAAGGCTTGGAATACGAGATTTCACGCTGCCCGAAGGATTATCCGTTCAAGAACAATGAGCGTATGGACGCTTTTTTCGCAAAACATTAACAGAAAAGGAGTAAACAATGGCAATTTGGATTTCACATCGTGGCGAATCGCATGACGCCCCCGAAAACACCGCTTCCGCCTTCAGGCTGGCCATGGAGCGCGACGTGGACGGCATGGAGACCGATATTCATCTGACAAGCGACAACGTTCTCGTCTGCAGCCATGACGCGAACACGCAACGCTGCTGCGGCGGTGTGTCGATGGTCATCGAGCAGTCGACGTTTGAGGAAGTTGAGAAACTGGACGCCTGCAACGGCAAGATCGCCTTCCAGGGCGAGAAGATTCCGACCTTCGCGGAAGCGCTCGAAATCCTGAAGCCCGGCAAGCTTTTCTATGTGGAAATCAAGGAGAACGACCCGCGCGTCATCGACGCCATGATGGCGGAAATCGACAAATCGCACTGCACGCGCGACCAGATCATCATGATCAGCTTCCATGCGGACATCGTGAAGCTGTTCAAGGAGAAGTATCCGGACCAGCAGGCGTTGTGGCTGACGTCGTTCAAGAAGAACGAAGACGGCACTTTCATCCATGACAAAGAGTTCTACCTGAAGAAATTGCAGGATCTGAAGTGCGACGGCGTCGATGCGCATTGCAACGCGGAATTCGTCGATGCGGAATTTGTGAAGATGATTCATGACGCGGGCATGTTCTATGCGGCATGGACGTTGGACACCGTTGAAATCTGCCAGCATTTCCTTGATATCGGCATTGATTCCGTGACGTCCAACTGCGCCGCCAAGATGCGCGACGCGATTGAAAAATAACCATTAACAGAAGGAATCGCCATGAAACTCGCCTTCGCCTCCGCTTTGCTTGTGTGCTGTTTGGTTTTGCACGGTAATCCGCGTGAAGGCGAGTTCGAGGCCGCCCTGTCACGACTGGGCGGCCAGGTGACGTTCACCGACGGCGGCTACAATCGCAGCATCTCGTTGAACAATCTGATTTTGGAACGTCCGGGCTGGGGGCCTGTCATCAATCCGCCGATGACGGGAACATACCACATCACGATGCCCGTGGCGGTGGATGTGCAGGCCGTCGCGCTGTGGCAGCACAAACGGCCGGGCGCGATGCGGCAGATCAAATCCTTCGACGTGCTGCTGGATGGTCAGTTGGTGAAGGAAAATTGCGAGATCCCGCGTGACCAGACGCAGAAGGAGACGCGTTTTGATTTGGACGGGCGGACGGCGAAGACGGTGTCCATCCGCATCCGCGAGCTCTATCCGCAGGAGGGCAAGGAGGCCGCGTGGGGCGGCTTCGACCGCGTCCATGTCTATAGCAAGACGGATCTTAGCGAATTGATGAGTCCGCCTGAAGAATACACGTTCAAGCCTGTTTCCGTCACGACATCGCATGACTGGACGGCGCCGAAGACGTATACGGTCGTAAAGAACGTGGAAGGCAATCCATGCCTGCAATGGGACGCGGAGGAGCTTGCGGCGATGCGCAAGGAACTGGCGTCCAATACGTTCATGCAGGAACAGGTGGCTCAGGGCAAGTCGCAACTGGCGGGATTGCTGAAAAAACCGCCCGTCGTCCCGAAGGGCGAAAAGAACGAAGAGGGGGAGTACATCCATGTGTCCGACCGCAAGCTGATGCTGAGCGGCGAAACATGGGGGCGCATCCACAACCAACTGGCGGTCAACGCGTTGACCGCCGCGATGCTGTGGCGGTTGACGGATGATGCGCCATGCCGCGATTTGGCGAAGGCCATTCTCATGGGCTATGTGAAGGAGTATCCGAACTACCGTGTCGGCGCACGGCCTGGCTTCAGCCATGATCCGAGCGTGATTTTCGACCAGCGGCTGTCCGATTCCACATGGCTCATCATGATGGTTCGCGCGTATGATTTGATTTACGACGAATTTTCAGCGGATGAACGTAAAGATGTGGAAGATGTTGTCCTGAAGGCAAATGCAAAGCATATCGCGGGTAATCGTTCCCATCTGATTTCCGCCACGAATTGGGCCGTTATTTCGACGGCCGCCATTCTGCTCACTGGTTACGCCACCCATGATGCAGAATTGATTGATATCGCTGAAAACGGTTGGACAAATCCGAGAGGAGGGCGTCAAGGCGGTTATAAGTTCCAGTTCAAGAACGGGATAGGGGATGACATGCTTTGGAAGGAAGGCGCGATGGGCTACCAGGGAATGGCACTTCAAGGGCTCATTACTATGGCGGAAACATTACGACATCACAGCATCGACATGTATGCCGCCAACGACGGAGCGTTGAAGAAGCTATTTGATTCGCAGTTGATTTTCAGCTATCCGAACTATGTTTCGCCAGCTATCCATGACAGCGGCGCCGTCAGCATCTTCAATTGGAACGATACGGTGTGGGAATACGCTTATGACAACTACCGCGATCCGGCCTATCTGCCGATTCTGCGCGGCATCACGCGGTGGTTTCCAACGCGATTCCAGATTTTCGTCAGCACGACGAAATACACGGTTCCTGAAAACATTGCTGAAACGCCTAAATCACTCGGCTCCATCAATTTCGATTCCGTCGGATATGCCGTTTTGAGACTCCATGACGGCGATCCCTTCCTGCTGTTGGACTATGGTCCGCATGGTTCCCATAGCCATCTGGACAAGCTGAATCTTGACATTTTCTCCCATGGCGAACAGCTCGCCGCCGATCCGGGCAGTGCATGGTATGAAACGGCGGAATATAAGGAATGGTATTCTAAATCGTTCGCGCACAATCTGTTGATTGTCGATGAACAGGACCAGTCGCCTGCGAAAGGAATGCTGGTGGCGTTTGGAGGTGACGAAAAGGAACAGCATGCCCGCGCTGTTTGCGACGAAGCCGTCAGCGGTGTCATGCAGGACCGTTCCGTCTATATGACAGATGAATACATCGTCGATATTTTCGGAGCGTTTTCACGGTTGGAGCATACGTATGATTTGGTATGGCATTTGCGTGGTATACCGTCGCTGCCCGATGATTTCAAACCATTGGACAAAAAATATGAAAACGGCGGTTATCGGATGCTGACGAATCTTGCATCATGCGAAACGAAGGCGGCATGGACAGCGGAATTTACGGCGAAAGGGCAGTCGTTCACGCGGCTGGAGCACAACAAAATGATGCCGTTCCAGTGTGGTGAACCAGGCCATGTGACGCGTTTCATCGTGCCAGAAGTCTCTGAAACAACGGAATATGTGACGGGACGAGGCGTTCAGGGCGAGAACGGGCCGTTGACGATTTTCGCGCGTCGCCGCGCGAAGAGCACCGTATTTTGCACAGTTATCGACATTTCTGGCCGAAAGGCTGTTCTAGACGTGAAACGCGGCGGCGACGGCCTCTCCACGTGGGTGGAAGTCGTCACCGCCGCAGGAAGCAAACGGTATGGGTTCTAAGAAAAGCGGCCGCGCAGGAGCGTAGCCCTCCCTAGATTTCTAGAATCCTAGAAATCTAGAAGCCTAGGCACCTAGAATTCTAGATTTTTAGAAGCCTAGATTACAATGAATTTGCCACTTCGAGAATCTTCTCCGGTTGGGAGACGACTTTTTCGAAGCCTTGGACATAGAGATCCACGAGGCCTAAATCGTTGGGCGGGTAGAGGCTAGACAGATAGGAGTGGTTCGCGATAAATTCTTGTGTGACAGGATACTGTGATGGATTGTAGTTGGCGAAGCCTTTGTAATGGGCGCAATTCCACGGGCAGCCTTTCCCGTATGCGTCATGATGTTGGAAAATCTCCATGGATGGAACGGGGCGTGTCTGCCACTGGCCGAAACCAATGCCTTCTGCTTTCAGAATCTTGATCATGGCGGCTTTGAATTTCGGCACGGGAATGTCGAGCCCGAGTTCCTGAGGACGGAAATCGACGATGTAGGAGAAATAGACGGGCTTGCGATTGGCGGGTTCGAAGGGGCCTTTGAGGCCGGGGATGTTGGCCAGCTTGTCCGTCATGTAATGCGCCATTTCATAGCGACGCGCATTGTATTCAGGGAGGCGTTTGAACTGCGAGCGGATGAGCGCTGTCACGAATTCATGCGGACGGTAGTTCCAGCCAAGCGCGGCCAATGTGTGCGGCGTACTTTCCGCATTGATGGGAACTTCGCGGAAGTCGCGCATCCAACTGGCGAATTGATAAGCATCTTCGCTGTTGGTAACGAACAGGCCGCCTTCGCCGCCGGAGAGATTCTTGGAGCGGTTGCAGCTGAAGCCGGCGGTTGTTTCCATGGAGCCGACGTATTTGCCGTTGATGGAGGCACCATGGGC
>JAEEGH010016314.1_pt1 | contig 15993 bp, 9 predicted proteins | sample 9134181 | NCBI WGS metagenome assembly JAEEGH01 (sample SAMN16246544, study PRJNA631951) | gut metagenome | biome: gut microbiome; feature: rumen; material: DP-attached | host: Bos | place: Iran: Karaj | collected 2018-10
ATGCGTGCGATTCTGTGCCCAATGACAGCTACATTGACCCCTCGCAGGGCCTCTACTACTATAGTTTCGGCAACATCAACTCCGTCGTCCTCGGGTTGGCCAAGAACGACGGTTGGAGCAAGGGTCAGGTGGAGACTGTCGGCCAATGGGAAGCCTTGTTGAAGTCGAAAGGGGCATTGGCCAATGACCAGACCATCGACGACTACACCGTGCGGATGGCGCTGCTGCCTGTCGATGTCACGACCAATTCGCAATACGGCACGCTGCTCTCGGTCTCGAACTACATCCTGCCCACGGTCGTCCGCCTTCAGAACGGAGCTCAGCCCCAGAAGGTCCAGGTCATCTACTCCCTCCGTGGCGGAAAGGAGTGAACGCGCAAGATAACAACATTGGATATTAACACACTAAACAGATATTGAGTTATGGCTGATCGTCTTTACATCTTTGACACCACATTGCGTGATGGAGAACAAGTGCCCGGCTGCCAGTTGAACACCGTCGAAAAAATCCAGGTGGCCAAGCAGCTGGAGCAATTGGGCGTTGACGTCATCGAAGCTGGATTCCCAATTTCCAGTCCAGGCGACTTCAATTCCGTAGTAGAAATCTCTAAGGCTGTCACATGGCCTACCATCTGCGCCCTTACACGCGCCGTACAGAAGGACATTGACTGTGCCGCCGAAGCCCTGCAATACGCCAAGCACAAGCGCATCCACACCGGCATCGGCACCAGCGACAGCCACATCAAGTACAAATTCAACAGCACCCGTGAGGAAATCATCGAACGCGCCGTGGCTGCCGTAAAGTATGCCCGCAACAAGGTCGATGAGGTCGAGTTCTATGCCGAGGATGCCGGCCGTACCGAAAACGAATACTTGGCCAAGGTCGTCCAGGCTGTGGTCAATGCCGGCGCAAAGGTCATCAACATCCCCGACACGACGGGCTACTGCATGCCTTGGGAGTACGGCGAGAAGATCAAGTACCTCATGGAGCACGTTGACGGTCTGCAGGACGGCCGCGCCATCCTCTCGACACACTGTCACAACGACCTCGGCATGGCTACGGCCAACACCATCAGCGGTGTGGTCAACGGCGCACGTCAGGTCGAGGTGACCATCAACGGCATCGGCGAACGTGCCGGCAACACCTCTCTCGAGGAAATCGCCATGATCATCAAGTGCCATCAGGCCACAATGCCTGTCACGACCAACATCAATACGGTCAAGATCTGGCCGACGAGCCGCATGGTTTCGTCGTTGATGAACATGCCTGTGCAGCCAAACAAGGCCATCGTCGGCAAGAACGCCTTCGCCCACAGCTCCGGCATCCATCAGGACGGCGTGCTGAAGAACGTACAGACCTACGAGATCATGGATCCGAAGGATGTCGGCATCGACGAGAACTCCATCGTCCTCACAGCCCGTTCGGGTCGCGCTGCATTGCGTCACCGCCTCAGCGTGCTCGGCATAGAGATGGACCAGGAGAAATTGGACAAGACCTACGAGGCATTCCTGAAGTTGGCCGACAAGAAGAAGGAACTCAACGACGACGACCTCTTGATGCTCGTCGGTGCCGAGAAGACCGGCGACAGCCACATCCAGCTCGAATCGCTCCAAGTCACCACGGGCAAGGGCGTCACGCCAATCGCCGCCATCCGTCTGAAGGTGGCCAATGAGATGTTCCAGGCTGCCAGCACGGGCAACGGTCCGGTCGATGCCTCCATCAAGGCACTCAAGCAGATCATCCGCCGCGAGATGACGCTCAAGGAGATGACCATCCAGGCCATCTCGAAGGGCTCGGACGACAGCTGCAAGGTCCACATGCAGGTCGAACACGACAACCACATCTATTATGGTTTCGGCACCGACACCGACATCGTGACCGCCAGCGTCGAGGCATACATCGACTGTATCAACAAGTTCAAGCACTAAACAGACCCTCTCCCCAAAGGGGAGAAATATTCAAGAATTTGAGAATCAGAGAACTATATGAATGAATCCATCATTCCAAAAATTACATTGAAATGATATAATTCTTTAATTCTCAGATTCTTGATAATATTATCGCCAATTTATTTTAATTTAAACTATATGGGAAAAACTCTTTTTGACAAAATCTGGGATGCACACGTAGTGCAGAAGGTCGAAGACGGCCCAACCCAACTTTATATTGACCGCCTGTACGCACACGAGGTAACCTCGCCACAGGCTTTCGACGCATTGCGCGACAAGGGCATCAAGGCTTTCCGCCCCGACCACGTAGTGGCTATGCCCGACCATAACACGCCATCTGACCAGCAGACCGCCATCGGCGACCCGATCGGCTGCAAGCAGGTCGAGACATTGGCCAAGAACTGTTCAGAATTTGGCATCAAGCACTTCTCGATGGGCACGAAGGACAACGGAATTATCCACGTAGTCGGTCCAGAGAAGGCACTTTCGCTGCCAGGCATGACCATCGTCTGCGGCGACTCACACACCTCGACCCACGGTGCTGTCGGTGCCATCGCAATGGGTATCGGCACGTCGGAAGTGGCTCAGGTATTGGCCTCACAGTGTATCCTCCAGAGCAAGCCGAAGACGATGCGCATCAACGTGGAGGGCAAGCTCCAGCCAGGCGTAACGGCCAAGGATGTGGCTCTCTACATCATGGCTCAGATGACCACTTCAGGTGCTACGGGCTATGCCGTCGAGTATGCAGGTTCGGTGGTACGCGACATGACGATGGAGGGCCGACTGACATTGTCCAACCTCTCAATCGAGATGGGTTCGCGTGCAGGTCTGATTGCGCCCGACGAGACCACCTTCGCCTACCTCAAAGGCCGCGAATATGCACCTAAGGGTGCCGAATGGGATGCCGCTGTGGCACGTTGGAGCCAGCTGAAGAGCGATGCGGATGCCGTGTTCGACAAGGAGGTCACCTACCGCGCCGAGGATATCAAGCCACGCATCACCTACGGTACAAATCCGGGCGCCGGCATCGCCATCGACGAGTGCATCCCGACCACCGACGGCATGTCGGAGAGCGAGAAGAAGCAGTTCCTCGCCCAGTTGGACTACATGCAGTTCAAGCCCGGCGAGAAGCTGGAGGGCCACAAGGTCGATTACGTCTTCCTGGGTGCCTGCACCAACGGCCGCATCGAGGACTTCCGCGCCTTTGCATCGGTCGTAAAGGGCAAGAAGAAGGCGGCCGATGTCGTTGCATGGCTCGTGCCAGGTTCATGGCTCGTCCGTCAGCAGATTATCGACGAGGGCATTGACAAGATTTTGGCCGATGCCGGTTTCGAACTCCGTCTGCCATCGTGCTCAAGTTGCTTGGCCATGAATCCGGACAAGGTGCCGGCCGGCAAGCTCTCAATCTCGACATCAAACCGCAACTTCGTGGGCCGTCAGGGTCCTGGCGCACGCACCATTCTGGCTTCGCCACTCACCGTAGCTGCATCGGCCATAACCGGCGTAGTCACCAACCCACAGAACGTCACAATCAGCGAACTGCCTGTTCCGGCCGAGGTTCGCAAGGTGGTCGATGCCACACCGTCGAACTGCCCGAACTGCGCTTTCCCGCAGAAGATGGAGGCCGCAGCCGCAAAGGCCGATGGTGCCAAGTCGGCTCACCGCGCATTCAACGTGGTAAAATCGACCTGTCTGCCAATCAACATCGACAACAACAACACGGACAACATCATTCCGGCTCGCTATCTGGCCTTCACGACCCGCGACCCGAAGTTCTACGGCGACGCCTTCATGCACGACATCCGTTTCGATGCCAACAACCAGCCGGTTGCCAGCTTCATCATGAATCAGGCTCCGTTCAACGAGGTACCGTCGGAGGGCAAGCGTGAAATCATCATCGGCGGCAAGAACTGGGGTTCAGGCTCAAGCCGCGAACACGCCGCATGGGCCATCGCAGGCTACGGAATCCGCGTAGTGATCAGCTCATCGTTCGCCGACATCCACCGCAACAACCTCCTGAACTGCTTCGTGCTGCCAGTCATCGTGAGCGAGGAGTTCCGTCAGGAGCTGTTGGCCACCGTCGCCAACGACGCCAATGCCGTGGTTACGGTCGATGTGCCTAACCAGACCGTCACGAACGAGGCTACAGGCCACTCGGAGAAGTTCGAAATCAACGGCTACAAGAAGTATTGCCTCTTGAACGGCTACGACGACATCGACTACCTCCTCTCGAAGAAGGATGCCATCGAGGCTTACGAAGCAAAACGATAAGGATGAGACTCGAAATACTCGATACAACATTGCGCGATGGGGAGCAGACCTCGGGAGTGGCGTTCAGCGCTCCGGAGAAGCTCTCCATTGCCCGTAAATTGTTGGAAGAGGTCAAGGTGGACCGCATTGAAATCGCCTCGGCGCGCGTGAGCGAAGGGGAGTTCGAGTGCGTGCGTCAGGTGTGCGGTTGGGCGGCCAATGCCGGTGTGCTGGACCGCGTGGAGGTTTTGGGCTTCTGCGACAACGGCGCAAGCATCGACTGGATTTCCCGTGCCGGCGCGAAGGTCATCAACCTGCTGTGCAAAGGTTCCGAGAAGCATTGCATCGGCCAACTTAAAAAGACACCCGAAGAGCATTGGGCCAACGTGCGTGAGAATGTCCAGATGGCGCAGGCAGCGGGATTGGCCGTCAATGTCTATCTTGAGGACTGGAGCAACGGCATCCTGAACTCGCCCGACTACGTCTTCCGTATGGTCGAGACGTTGCAGGACCTGCCCATCCGCCGCTTCATGCTGCCCGACACGCTCGGCGTATTGGCCCCACACCAGACCAAGAAGCTGATGCGCCAGATGGTCCAGACCTTCCCCGCGCTCCACTTCGACTTCCACGCGCATAACGACTATGATTTGGCTGTGGCCAATGTCCTTGCCGCCGCCGAAGCCGGTTGCCGTGGCGTACATACGACGGTCAATGGCCTGGGCGAACGTGCCGGAAATGCCTCGCTGAGCAGCGTAGTGGCCGTGGTGAACGATATGTTGGCCGATGTCGAAATCGGCGTCGTCGAGCAGAGCATCAACTCCATCAGCCGCATGGTCGAGAGCTATTCAGGCATGGCGACTGCGGCCAATACGCCCATCGTCGGCGAAAATGTCTTCACCCAGACCGCCGGTGTCCATGCCGATGGTGACAAGAAGGGACGCCTCTACGTCAATGCCCTGCTGCCCGAACGCTTCGGCCGCAGCCGCGAATATGCCTTGGGCAAGATGTCGGGCAAGGCCAACATCGAGCAGAACCTCAAGCTGCTGGGCATCAACCTGAGCGACGACGACATGCGCCGCGTCACCAAGCGCATCAATGAGATGGGCGACAAGAAGGAGCACGTCACCATCGACGACCTGCCCTACATCGTGAGCGACGTGCTGCACCACGAAGCGCCATCGGACACAATCAAACTCGTCAGTTATATGGTCTCGACGGCCTATGGTCTGCATCCGCAAGCCGTGGTCAAGCTCGAAATCAACGGGCAGGCCTACGAGGAGAGCGCGACGGGCGACGGTATGTACGACGCATTCGTGCGCGCCGTGCGTCACATCTACCGTAACAAGCTGGGCCGCACCTTCCCTTGGCTCACCAACTACGCCGTGACCATCCCGCCCGGCGGCCGCACCGATGCATTGGTCCAGACCGCCATCTCGTGGGAATACGAGGGCAAAGTCTATCGTACGCGCGGACTGGATGCCGACCAGACCGAGGCGGCCATCAAAGCCACTATCAAGATGTTAAACCTATTAGAAATAGAGTATAAACAATGAAACTGAAATTAGCAGTCCTCCCGGGCGACGGAATTGGTCCCGAGATTATGGAGCAGGGCTTGGCTGTGACCAAGGCCATCTGCGAGAAGTTTGGCCACGAGCTGAGCTACAAGTATGCAATCTGCGGCGCCGATGCCATCGACAAGGTGGGCGACCCATTCCCAGAGGAGACCTTCCAGACCTGTATGGAGGCCGATGCCGTGCTCTTCGCCAGCGTCGGTGACCCGAAGTTTGACAACAATCCGAACGCCAAGGTGCGTCCAGAGCAGGGTCTGTTGGCCATGCGCAAGAAGTTGGGCCTCTTCGCCAACATCCGTCCTGTCACCACCTTCGACTGCCTCGTCCACAAGTCACCGCTGAAGGACGAAATCGTCAAGGGTGCCGACTTCATCTGCATCCGCGAGCTGACCGGAGGCATGTACTTCGGCCAGAAGAAGGAACTTGGCCTGAATGAAAATGGCGTCGAGGATGCCTTCGACACCAACTACTACAGCCGTCCTGAAATCGAGCGTATCCTCAAGGTGGGCTACCAGTACGCACGCCAGCGCCGCAAGCACCTCACCGTGGTCGATAAGGCCAATGTGCTGGCATCGAGCCGTCTGTGGCGCAAGATTGCCCAGGAGATGGCACCTCAGTATCCAGACGTAACAACTGACTTCATGTATGTCGATAACGCCTCGATGCGCATGATTCAGGAGCCACGCTTCTTTGACGTCATGGTCACCGAAAACACCTTCGGCGACATTCTGACCGACGAGGGCTCGTGCATCACCGGCTCGATGGGTCTGCTGCCATCGGCCTCAACCGGCGAACACACTCCAGTCTTCGAGCCAATCCACGGCTCATGGCCTCAGGGCAAGGGTCTGAACATCGCCAACCCATTGGCTCAGATTCTGTCGGTTGCCATGCTGTTCGAGTATTTCGACCTGAAGGAGGAGGGCAAGCTCATCCGCGAAGCCGTCGATGCCTCACTGGACCAGAACGTCCGCACACCGGAAATCCAGGTCGAGGGCGGCGCCAAGTACGGCACCAAGGAGGTCGGCCAGTGGATCGTCGATTACATCAAGAAGAAGTAAAGCTTCAGTCTTGCAACAGAATAGGGTCGAGGTGCGTCCGCCGTGGCGTGCCTCGATTCTGTGTTTTTGGCCAATGTCCCAATTCCGCACAAATAGGGCCGCAACCTAAAATTGGCCGAAAAGAGAAAAAAACTGCAAAATATAGGCTGGTCAGCGCTCCTAATTCAAATTTTATTCGTATCTTCGCACATCTTTCCAGATAAATGGTCGGCCAATGCCGCAAGTGACAGAAAATTAAGCTATGGACAAAGATAAACTATCGCTCGCTGACGTCAGGAATCAGGCGCAGTCGGCCCACATCCCGCACGATGCCAATGCGGAAGGCAACATCATAGTCAAGGGCGCACGCGTCAACAACTTGAAGAACATCGACCTCGAGATTCCGCGCGGCAAGCTGGTGGTCATCACCGGACTGTCGGGCTCGGGCAAGTCGTCGTTGGCCTTCGACACGCTCTACGCCGAGGGACAGCGCCGCTACGTGGAGTCGCTTTCGTCGTATGCGCGCCAGTTCCTGGGCCGAATGGGAAAGCCGGAGTGCGACTACATCCTCGGTCTGCCGCCCGCCGTGGCCATCCAGCAGAAGGTCATCGTGAGGAACCCGCGCAGTACCGTCGGTACATCGACCGAAATCTACGACTACCTGCGTCTGCTCTACGCCCGCATCGGCAAGACCATATCGCCCGTGAGCGGCGTTGAGGTGAAGAAGCACACGACGGCCGATGTGGTGGAATGTGCCCAACGCCTGCCCGAAGGAAGTCGCGTAGCGCTGCTGGTGCGCGTCTCGGTGCCCGACGGGAGGACATTGGCCGAACATATCGAGGTGCTCACGAAGTCGGGCTTCGCGCGTGCCGAGAGCGACGGCCACTTCATCCGTCTGGAGGAGGTCGCAGCCGCGCCGTTCAATCTGGTGGTTGACCGCCTGAAGGTGCCGTTTGCCGATGCTGCCGCGCTGAGCCGTTTCGGCGATTCGGTCGAGACCGCATTCTACGAGGGCAACGGCGAGATGATGCTCAAGGCGTGGCTGCCCGACGGGAGCATCAGCGAAAACCTCTTCTCGAAGCGTTTTGAGGCCGATGGAATGACGTTCGACGAGCCATCGGAACTGATGTTCAACTTCAATTCGCCAATCGGAGCCTGTCCGACGTGCGAAGGTTTCGGCAAGGTGCTGGGCATCGACGAGAATCTGGTCATCCCGAACAAGACGCTCTCGGTGTTTGAGGATGCCGTGGTGTGCTGGCGCGGCGAGAAGATGGGCGAATGGAAGAAGTACTTCATCCAGGGCGTGCAGAAAGTGCCCCTCAGCGACGGTTCGACGTTTCCGATCCATCGGCCATACTACCAGCTCACGCAAGAGGAGAAGGACCTGCTGTGGAAGGGCTATCCGCCGGTGTTGGGCACCAACAAGGAGGACCGTTGGGACAAGGTGGTATATGGCTTGGACGACTTCTTCCAGATGGTGTCGGAGAACCTCTACAAGATTCAGTACCGCGTCATGCAGGCACGCTATCGCGGCAAGACGGTGTGTCCGACGTGCCACGGCGACCGCCTGAAGAAGGAGGCCGGATATGTGCACGTGGGTGGCAAGACAATCACCGAAGTGGTGCGCATGAGCGTGCGCGAGCTGATTCCGTTCTTCAACGGCCTCGACGCGCAGCTGAACGAACACGACCGTCTGGTGGCCAAGCGTCTGCTCACCGAGATACGCAACCGCCTGCACTTCCTCGACGAGGTCGGCCTGTCGTACCTGACGCTCGACCGTCTGAGCAATTCGCTGTCGGGCGGCGAGTCGCAACGCATCAATCTGGCCACATCGCTCGGCTCGGCACTGGTCGGCTCGATGTACATCCTGGACGAACCGAGCATCGGCCTCCACAGCCGCGACACCGACCAGCTCATCCACGTGCTACGCGAGTTGCGCGACTTGGGCAACACGGTCATCGTCGTCGAACATGACGAGGAAATCATCCGTGCGGCCGACTATCTGATTGACATCGGCCCCGAAGCCGGAACCAACGGCGGACGTGTGGTCTATCAAGGTCCGATCGACCCGTCGTGGCTCAAGAATGAGGCATCGGCCGACGAAAAAAATCGCGTAGCAGCGTCCTACACCGCACGTTTCCTGCTCGGACTGGAACGCATCGACGTGCCGAAGCAGACACGTCCGTGGAGCAGCTACATCGAGGTTTGTGGTGCCGTCGAAAACAACCTAAAGAACATCGACGTGAAGATTCCGTTGGGCGTGATGACGGTGGTGACCGGCGTGTCGGGCTCGGGCAAATCGACGCTGATCCGCGACATCCTCTACCGTGGCCTGCAACGCCAGCTTGACGAGGCGGGCGACGCTCCGGGCGCATTTTCGGGCCTGAAGGGCGACGTGAAACGCATCCGCCACATCGAATTCATCGACCAGAACCCCATCGGCAAATCGACCCGCAGCAACGCCGCGACCTACCTGAAGGCTTACGACGAAATCCGCCGCGTGTTCGCCGACCAGCAGATGGCCAAGCAGCTGGGCATGACGGCGGCGACCTTCTCGTTCAACGTGGAGGGCGGCCGATGCGAGGAGTGCAAGGGCGAGGGCACGATTACGGTCGAGATGCAGTTCATGGCCGACCTCGTGATGGAGTGCGAGGCTTGTCATGGCCAACGCTTCAACAGCGACGTGCTCGAAGTGAAATATCACGGCAAGAACATCGCCGAGGTGCTCGACATGACGGTCGATGAGGCGGTCGCCTTCTTTGCCGACGAGCCGAGCGTCGAGCGACGTCTCATCCCGCTGCAGAAGGTCGGACTGGGCTACATCAAGCTCGGACAAAGCTCCAGCACGCTGTCGGGCGGCGAAAACCAACGCGTCAAACTGGCCTACTACCTCATCGAGACGTCGCGCAAGGACTACGGCTCGCAGGACGACCACACGCTCTTCATCTTCGACGAGCCGACCACTGGCCTGCACCTGCACGACGTGCGCGTCCTGCTCAAGGCCTTCGACGAACTGTTGGCCCACGGACACACATTGGTCATCATCGAACACAACCTCGACGTCATCAAGTGCGCCGACCACGTCATCGACCTCGGTCCGGAAGGTGGCGATGCCGGCGGCAACCTCGTCTTCCAGGGCACTCCGCGCGACCTGTGCAACTGCGCCGAAAGCTACACTGCGAAGTATCTGAAGGTGAAATTTGAGTGAGGTAAATTTTTGACGGATTTATAACACATTCCCTTGCCATGTCCACACGGGCAATCACCTCCCCTCGGGGAGGATGGGAAGGGGGCAATTTTTATACATTATGAACAAGCAAGATTTACGTATCGTCTATATGGGCACGCCCGACTTCGCAGTGCCAACGCTCGATGCCCTGGTGCAGGGCGGCTACAACGTGGTGGGTGTCATCACCATGCCCGACAAACCGGCCGGACGCGGTCACAAGGTGCAGTTCAGCCCCGTCAAGGAGTACGCCATCGGCCATAACCTGCCACTGCTCCAGCCCGAAAAACTGAAGGATGAGGCATTCCTCGCCGCACTACGCGAGTGGCGTGCCGACCTGCAGATTGTCGTGGCCTTCCGTATGTTGCCCGAGGTGGTCTGGAATATGCCCCGATGCGGCACTTTCAACCTCCACGCAGCCCTCCTGCCACAATATCGTGGCGCGGCTCCGATCAACTGGGCCGTGATGAACGGCGACACGAAGACTGGCGCGACGACCTTCTTCCTCGACCACGACATCGACACGGGACGCATCATCCTGAAGGAGGAGATCGACATTGCGGCCGATGAAAACGTCGGCTCCGTCCACGACCGCCTGATGGAACTCGGCAAGGGCCTCGTGTGCCGCACGGTCGATCTGGTGATTGCGGCCGATGGCGACATCTCGCGCATCCCGACCATCGACCAGCAGACGCTGATGTCCGACCTCGTCAAGGCCACAGGCATCGCCGAACTGCGTCCTGCACCGAAAATCTTCAAGGAGACGTGCCAGATTGACTGGACCGCATCGGCCACAAAAATCTACAACCAGGTGCGCGGCCTCTCACCCTACCCTGCCGCATGGACGACGCTCACGCTGCCATCGGGCGAAGTGCTCACACCAGTGAAAATCTACAAGGTGGAGAAACGCGGCGGCGGCACGCTTCCCATCGGCCAAATGGCGACCGACGGCCGTTCGTACATCGAAATCGGATGCGCCGACGGCATCATCTCGCTGCTCGAACTGCAACTGCCCGGCAAGAAACGCATGGACGTCAAGGCTCTGCTCAACGGCATGAAGTTGTGAGGGGAGGAAAAGGTAATTTGTAATAAAAAAAACAGGACCGAAAGTCCTGTTTTTTTAGTATATTTCCTTGGCGATAGCGGCAACGGCATTGGCCGCATTCATCGAATAGAAGTGGATGCTCGGCACGCCCGCCTGTTTGAGTTCGCGGCATTGGCCAATGCTCCATTCCACGCCCACAGCCCTCACCTCGTCGTTCGTCTTGCAGCGTTCCAGCTCATGGGCGAGCGGTTCGGGAAAGTCGATGTGGAACGTGCGCGGCAGCATCGTGCGGTGGTTGAGTGTGGCCAATGGCTTTATGCCCGGCACGATCGGCACCGTGATTCCGGCCGCACGGCATCGGGCTACGAAGTCGAAATACTTCTGGTTGTCGAAGAACATCTGCGTCACGACATATCCCGCACCCTGGGCCACCTTGTTCTTCAGCGCCTCCAGGTCGAGGTCCAGGTTCATCGCCTCTTCGTGCTTTTCGGGATAGCCAGCCACGCCGTAGGTGAAGCGCGAGCCATCGGCCAACATCTCATGACTGTTGCCGTCCAGCAACGTGCCGCGGTTGAACGACTCGACCTGCCGGCACAGTTCGCTCGCGTATGACAGGCCGCCCGCCTTGGCGATGAAGCGCGCATCATCCTTCCCCTTGTCTCCGCGCAGGAGAATCAGGTCCGTGATGCCCAGGAACGACAGGTCGATCAGCTCATATTCGATTTCCTGTTGCGTGTAGCCGCTACAGATGATGTGCGGCACGACCGGCAGGTGATAACGCTCCTTGATGGCGGCGGCGATGGCCACCGTGCCCGGCCTGTGACACTCCTGGACGCGCACGAACGTGCCCGGCTGCGTCTCGCGATAGACCGTGTCGCTGAGATGGGTAGTGATGTTGATATAGGCAGGATTGAACTCCCGCAGGCGGTCGATGGTGCTGTAGATTTGGCCGATGCCCTTGCCTTTGACAGGCGGAAGCACCTCGAAGCTGAAGGCCGTCTCATGCTGGCTCTGCAAGAAAGATGCAACTGAACTCATTACTTGTCGATGGTTTTGTATTCTATTAACGTGTCTATTTCGTGCGCAAAGATACGTTTTTTTGCACGAATTATAGTGGCCGATGGCGCAAATTTTCACTAATTTTAATAAAAAAACATATATTTTTAGGCTGCGCAATCGTTTTTCGTGTTGTAGAACATGTTAAAAAATTTGCACGGACGCAAAAATGCCCCTATCTTTGCGGCACCTTAAAGACATAACCATAACACATACCTTAAATAACACAACCTGAAACCTTAAATGTCTAATATCGCTTCCGTTGGGAGGCGCAATTGAAAAACACAGAGTCACTTGCGACTTAGCAAGCAAGAGAAAAAGGGCAGAGCGTGACGTTCTTCCCTTTTTTCGTTGTATATAGGGACTACTTCATTTGTTTTTTGGCCAATGGCGCATCGCCGCACAACCTCGGCACCTTTTTTTGTCAATTTTCACCCCGTTTCCTTGCATACCTCAAATAATTGCAGTAAATTTGCACCGATTATGCTTATAAAGAGACATTTAACACACATAACCCTATGACATTGAATCGAAACCATACTCTGGTCACCGTCGCCAGCGCAGCGGCATTGGCCATCACCACAGCCTGCACGGAAGAGACCATCATCACGCCCCAGGCCGCGTCACGCACACCCATGACGTTTTCCTCCTATCTTCCGGGACACACGCGCGGCTTCTCGTCCGTCGCCGACATCCAGACCCTCGCCGAAAGCGGCTTCAAGCTCTATGCCACCTACGACAACGGGGGAACGGCCACGACGCTCCTCAACGAGAAGTTCAGCGTCAATGCCACCACGGGCGTCTGCAGCAGTACAAGCGGCGAGCAGCCCTATTGGCCGTCGGACAAGAGCGCCACGGTCAGTTTCATCGGCATGTATCCCTCGAACTATTTCAACGCGGACAATCTGGCCAAGAACGTTGACGACCAATACGAACTGAAGATCGAGACGGCGGGCAACAAGGACGTCCTGGTGGCCTGCGTGACGCAGAGCGAATCGGCCTCACAGGAGGGCAATGTCGAGCTTACGTTCAAGCACGTCATGACCCACGCCATCCTAAAGGTCTCTTCGGCCGATGCCGCCGACTATGCCATCACGCTGACCCAAGCCAACCTGATCTACGTGCCGGAATCCAGCACGCTCAATTGCTCGACGGGAGCGATTGTGGCCAATGCCGATCGGAAGACCAGCTTCTTCTTTATTGCCGAAGAGACGTCCGTCACAGATGAGGCCGTAGCGGTCGGTTCCGTCATGGTGCCGGCATCGGACGGAACGGGCACCGAGGTCGGCCTCGCGCTTACCTATCAATATAACTACGGCAACGATGTCGTGCGCACCTACAAGGATACGGCCTATGTCACCCTCGTGGCCGGCTATCAGACCAATATCAACGTCAAGATTTCGGGCGACAAGCCGCTGGTGGTCAGTGGCTCGATTGACGAATGGATTGCCCGTCACGATTATGTCGATCTCGGCTTGCCCAGCAGCCTGCTTTGGGCAACATGCAACATCGGCGCTGAAAGCCCCGAAGAATACGGCGATTATTTTGCGTGGGGCGAAACAGTACCCAACATCAACGTTTCTTGGGGAAGCTACTCTTGGTGTGATGGGACTATGTACGTAATGACAAAATACTGTGCGACTGAAAATTTTGGTACGGTTGACGATTTGGTTCTGTTGGAGTTGGATGATGACGCCGCTCATGTCAATTGGGGCGGTAGTTGGAGAATGCCGACAAGCGAAGAATATGCGGAACTCATCAACAGCAGCTACACCACGTGGGAGTGGACGACCTTTAATGATGTAAATGGTATCTTGATTACGAGCAAGGCCAATGGAAATAGTATTTTTCTGCCTGCGGCGGGATATTACTACAGTGGTAATAACTCACTAGGGGATCGCGGACAGTACTGGTCATCATCGCTCTACGCGGCTAGTTCAAGTTCTGCGCGCTTCTTGGAGTTCTATGACACCTTTTGTTCCATGCTCAACAATACGCGCGTTCACGCTAGTTCTATTCGTCCTGTTCGAGAGCCGTAAGGTCCATTGGCCAACACATAAAATCATTTTTTTTGCTCCTTAAACTACATTATTATAATGAATAAGACTCTTTTTATTGCATTTGCATCGGCCATCACGCTGGGCAGCTGCACCAACAATGAAATTGACAGCCCGACCGGCGGCACGGATGGCCTGATTCCCATCAATATCTCGACCTATGTGCCGCGTGCGACCCGTACTTACGTCGCTTCATCGAGTGATATCTGGGATTTGTACAACAGCGGTTTTACATTCACTGCGATAAATGATGTGTCCCACCGTACGCACATCGCCGGCACGACGTTCTATGTGAAAGATCCGGACACCGGAGTGTGTGGCGATCGGAACGAAACGCCGTACTTCTGGCCGCGTGACTCCGCAGTCTCGTTCTATGCCGTCTATCCCACGGCCAGCGATGATGAAGAGTCGGGTCGTGTCCGGCTCTATGCGGCCAATGATTCGGTGGTCTTCACGCCAGATGCTATTGAGGACATCCTTGCAGCCTACGCCACGGGCAGTGCCAGCAGCGACGACGGCAATGTGCAGTTGAACTTCAAGCACGTGTCCGCCAGGGTGGTTCTGGCCGTCAGTTGCGACAATGCCGACTATGGTTATAAGTTGAATTCGGTCAAGCTCACCGCGCCCAGTAAGGCATATTTCAAGTTCTCGACCCAGGAAATCCATGTGGTGGACGGAGAGGACAGCCTGGAGTACGAATCTTATCTTGCCCCTTCTGTAACCATCCGCGAAACGATCACCGGCTTCGATTCGCTTTTCGTTGCGGCCGATGGCACGACAGGCTCAACTTGCCGTCTGGATGTGTCGTATGTGGCCAAGATTGGCAACATTGAGCGCAGCTACACGAAGTCGGCCACGGTGAACATCGTTGCGGGCTATGAGAACACCGTCCGCATGAAGCTGGAGTGCGACAAGCCGCTCTCGATCAGCGTTGTGGCCAATGGTTGGACGGCCGATAATGAAATCAATGCCAATGGCCATGAATATATCGATCTGGGACTGCCCAGTGGTACCCTATGGGCAACCTGCAACATCGGTGCTGAAACTCCGGAGGAATATGGTTATTACTATGCTTGGGGCGAAACTGAGACCAAGGCTGATTTCACTTGGGATAACTATGCTTTCGGAACAGAATCTGCACTGACAAAGTATTGTAACAATGCGGATTATGGTACCGTGGATAATCTTCTGACTCTCGAAGCGGAAGATGATGCCGCAGTTTTCAAGTGGGGCGGTGATTGGAGAATACCGACATACGAGATTTTCAAGGAGTTGTATGATAATTGTGAACGTGTGTTGACCAGCCAAAATGGCGTGAACGGTTGCCTATTCACATCAAAAACAAATGGCAACACGCTTTTCTTCCCTGTTGATGCCGATATTTCATCTGATTATGGTATGTATTGGACATCTTCACTCAACACGGCAAATCCAAACGGAGCGTGGTATTTTATAATTTCGTTTGATGCTACTCTTGGTGAATATAATGTGCTCAGCGACTATTATAACACCGACTATAATTCTCGAATGTATATGCTGGCTATTCGTCCAGTGATTCCAGGCGGAACTATCAATTTCTGACCGTCTGCCATCGGCCGACACAGAAATACGCAAATCCACTTTGTCCATGCGGCAAGGTGGATTTTTTTGCCGATGGATTTCGTCGGCCAATGCCATTGGCCATAAAACGCACAAAAAAAGGAAGCCGCACCTGCGTGGCGCGACTTCCGCTTGGGTTAAAATATAATAAAAGTGGTTGGCTCTTTTATTTCTTCTTCTTGGCCGATGGCTCTTTCTTGCCG
>JAEEGH010016316.1_pt1 | contig 15991 bp, 13 predicted proteins | sample 9134181 | NCBI WGS metagenome assembly JAEEGH01 (sample SAMN16246544, study PRJNA631951) | gut metagenome | biome: gut microbiome; feature: rumen; material: DP-attached | host: Bos | place: Iran: Karaj | collected 2018-10
CACCCCCTGGTCATCTCCGGCCACGGTTTTACGCATTTTTGTGGCCTGGCGTGACCGCCTTGTCATCTGCGGCCACGGTTTTACGTGTTTTCGTGGCCTGGCGTGATGTGTGTTGGCCCAGGGAACTCCCTATCATAGATAAGCCTATCTTTTCGCACGTCGCAAGACACACCTATGTGGCGGGTGGCGGCTGTGAGTCTGCCAATGCCATCGGCCCGGATCATCGGTATCGGCCCAAATACAGCGATGGAAGATAGGGCGATTTACAAAAAATAAATAGAAAACTAAAAGAAAATAGTTGCGTAGTTAAAAAGTTTAGTTATATTTGCAGAAAAATCACTGCACTTATGAAACGACTGACCAAGAAAGAAGAGATTATCATGGAGCACTTCTGGGAGAAAGGTCCCCTGTTTGTGAGGGAGTTACGGGAATTGTACCCAGAACCCAGACCGCATTTCTCCACGCTGAGCACGCAGGTGCGGACGCTCCAGGAGGAAGGTTTCATCGACCATAAGTCCTACGGCCCCACTTACCAGTATTTCGCCAAGGTCACGAAAGAGGAGTACAAGCAGCGCTCGCTCATCGGCCTCATCGACAAGTATTTCGACAATTCATACCTGAGTGCCGTATCGGCCCTGGTGAAGGAGGAGAAGATTAGCGTGGAAGAACTCAAGGGACTCATTGAACTGGTAGAAAAAGAGAAATAACATGCCTGCATTCCTTATATACGAGGTGAAAGTGGCCATTGCGCTGGTCCTTTTCTATATGTTCTACCGGCTTATGCTCCGGAAGGAGACTTTCCACCGGTTCAACCGCATCGTGCTGGTGAGTACGGCCGTGCTGGCCTTCCTGCTGCCGTTCTGCATTGTCACCATCCATAAACCCTTGGAACTGGTGCAGGCCGTAGAGAGCGCCTTCAAGGAGGCCGAAGAACCCGTCACCCTGGAACTGGGCCCGGCCGTGGAAGCATCGGCCCCCTGGTGGCCACAGGCGCTCACCGTCCTCTTCTGGGCAGGCGTTGCCTTTATAATTATAAGGGTGATCGTCTCCATCCTGTCCATCTTGAAGATTGTGGCGCAGGGAGAGGTAGTGAGCGAGGAAGACGGCTGCCGCATCATCGTGACCGACCGGGACATCGATCCCTTCAGCTGGATGAAGTACATTGTGCTGTCGCGTCAGGACTGGGAAGGCCCGCACGAATCCATCGTTGCCCACGAGAAGGCGCATATTGCCTACGGGCACTCGGTAGAGCTGGTGGCGGTGGATCTTCTTTCAGCCTTCCAATGGTTCAATCCGGCCATCTGGATGCTTCGCGCAGACCTCCAGGAACTGCACGAGTATGAGGCCGATGACGCCGTACTCCGCGCAGGCACCAACATCAAGGAATATCAGTATCTGCTAATAAGAAAAGCTGTTAGCAAGAGCGGCTACTCAGTGGCTAACAGCTTTAATCACAGTATCCTTAAAAATCGTATTACTATGATGTCAAAATCCAAATCGCCCCTTGTGAGGGGGCTGCGGGTGCTTTACCTGCTCCCGCTCGTGTGCCTGGGCCTTGGCCTGCAGGCAAGGACCGTCTATGTCCCTGCGGACAAAGATAGTGAAAATATTCCGGCCGAGGAAAAATTCGAGTACGTTCTTAACAAAGTGACTGTTGTGAAGTATGCCCCTGCATCGGTCAAGGCGGAGGATGTGATCCACGTGAACAAGGTGGGAGACATCCAGCTCTCCGCCGGCAAGAATTTTGACACGGCCCCCGTGTGCAGCGAAAACTTTGCCCAGTGGCTCACGGGCCACCTGGCCTATCCCACCGACTGCCTCTACGACGGCACCCTGGTAGCCATGTTCGTAGTGGGAGAAGACGGCAAGGTGGGCAGCGTTGAAATCATGAACAGCCTCTGCGAGCAACTGGACAAGCTGGTGGTAGATCTCATTAAGAAATCTCCCGCCTGGACGCCGGCCATGAAGGACGGAAAACCGGTGTCCACCGTGCTCTTCCAGCCCGTATCCTTCATGATCCGCGTTCCTAACCAGACGGCCCAGTCCTCCACGATCAATCTGAAAATCCTCCCCGACGGCAAAGTGGAAAACGGCGGAAAGGTATACACCAAGGAACAGATCAAGGACATCGTCCCTGCCCACAAGGCCGGCGAACCCCAGACCATTGTACAGATCACGGCCGCTGACAAAGTCCCCGTGGGAGCGGTCGATGACGTAAAAACGGAACTCCGCAAGCTGGAATCCTTAAGGATCCGTTACGTATCCGAATCCACCCAGGACGGCGTAACCCGTTACTTGCCTCCCATGCTTATTCCGGTCAGCCAAGTAAAGGCCAAGGTCTCCAAGGATGTGAACCGCGAGAACCTTTTTATCGTCCGCATCAATTCGGCCGATAAGGTCTTCTTTGGCAACAAGGCCACCCAGGACGAAGAGGAAATGGTCCAGATGGCCAAGGGCTTCCTCAAGCAGCATGGCAGGGACACCCGCTTCTCCCTGCAGGCCGATCGCGGAACTAGCTATGGCGCCTACGTACGCATGCAGGAGCTTCTGAGGAGGGTTTACTCAGAAGTCCGCAACGAAAAAGCCCAGGAAGTTTACGGCAAGCCCATGAGCGAACTCACGGTAGAGGAAAGGAACCAGATTAATTACCTAGTTCCTGTTGGCATAGCCGAGCCGGAACTAAAGAACGGCAAGTAACCTCTTCCACCTGCGTGATTCAGAACTAATTAGCGTTCAACGTTTTACGAAATTCCTCCTCCGCATTTTACGGAGGAGGAATTGTGTAAGTGTCAGTTACAGTGAGAGTTACATCTCACGCCGGTTTGTTATTTTCGGCCCGTGAAGTGATTCATGACGGTGTAGAGGCCGCAGAGGTCTCCGAACACGAAGTTGAACCAGCGGTAAGGGAAGATACCCTGCATCAGGCGGATGAAGTGGGAGGGGAAGTTGATGCCGCGGTAGCCCAGGTTCCATTCGATGGCACGGAGGGCGTCTGGCGGGCTATCGTCGTGGACGGGCAGGTTGTCTCGAATCTATCCAACACGAAACCTATCCGAAAGAATTACGGAAAACTACTAAAAAGATTAGGAGAATTGAGAATTATCACTATCTTTGCATCGTAATACACAATAATCAACCATCGATGAAACAGAGACTAACTGCAAAAGAAGAGCAGCTCATGAACATCTTCTGGGCTCATGAGCCCTTGTTTATCAGGGATTTAATCAAGTATTTACCGGAGCCGAAGCCGCATTATAATACTGTAGCCACTCTGGTAAAGTTTCTTGAGGAAAAGGGCTTTGTGGAAAGGGAGCCTATGGCTAACTCTTTCCGTTACAAGGTAAAGATCAGTGAGCGGCAATACCACGGGGAAACGGTCTCTGAGGTAGTAGCTCGCTACTATGATAACTCCTATCTGAGCCTGGTTTCCCAGTTCGTGGAGGAGGACAAGATGGACCTGCAGCAACTGAAAGACCTCATCGCCCAAATAGAAGACAACCAGAAATGAGCCCGTTCCTTATCTATATCGCACGTGCAGGTCTCTATCTGAGCCTGTTCTACGCCTTTTACCTAATGGTGATGCGGCGTACCACTTTCTTCCGGCTTAACCGCACACTTCTGCTCTCCGGGTCTTATTTGTGTCTTTTGCTACCTTTTATCCGGCTTAGAAGCGTTAGGGTGGCCAGTACTGCAGCAGAATTGACGATGGTGGCCGTCGGCGCCGAATCAGAAGGAGTTGCTGCACCAGTAGCTTTCCCGTGGCATGAAATCTTACTTGGGGTTTATATCACGGGAGCCCTAGTAACACTGACGCTATATGGCATATCGGCCTGGAAGATGGGACGTCTGATTCGGAAAGGGGAAAAGACGAACTGCGAAGGATGTCGCTTGATTATCCTGGAGGAGGATATTTCTTCGTTCAGTTGGGGCCAGACCATTGTCATGGGCAGAAAAGACTTGCTGGAGAACCCTGCTATATTTACGCATGAATGGATGCATGTGCAGTGCCGGCACTCGCTGGACCTGCTGTTTCTCCTTCCCATCCAACTCCTGTTTTGGTGGAATCCGCTGGTGTGGATTACTCGAGAAGAGCTGCGCCTGCTACATGAATATGAGGCCGATGAAGGAGTGATCCAAAAAGGCATAGATGCAAAAAGTTATCAGTTACTTCTTGTTCGGAAAGCCGTAGGAGACGAGCGGTTTTCCATGGCCAGCGGCTTCCAGCACGCCAAATTAAGCAGCCGGATTACTATGATGTTGAAGTCCTCTTCTTCTGCGTGGAAGAGTTGGTCTTACCTAGCCCTTATCCCTGTACTGGCAGTACTGATGTATGCCTGTAATGCTCCAAAGGAGAATTTGGAGCCGGATGAACCTTCAGCCACAGTGATCACAATCAAAAAGTCCGGAGAAATCATCGAGCAGGAAGCTGTCCCTTACAGTCTCATTGAGTGCGCGCCAAAATTTGACGGAGGAGACACGCAGGAGTTCTCCAAATGGGTAAACAGTCAGTTGAAGTATCCAGAACAAGCCAAGCAGAATGGCATCCAGGGTCGTGTAACCCTGCAATTCACAGTTGGAGTCGATGGAATGGTCCGGAACGTGTCCGTGCTACGGGGCGCACACGAGTTGCTGGATACCGAGGCGTTCAGGGTGATTTCCTCGTCGCCCAGATGGGAACCGGGCAAGCAACAAGGTGAAGCGGTTCCCGTCACATTCATATTCCCTGTCATATTCCAACTCCGATAATGAAAAGAACACTGCTGATATTGTTATGGATGGTGGTTTGCATCCCGCTGGGAGCGCAGATCACTCATCGAGACTCCGTGCTCACCCAAGCCCGGTACCTCAAGAGTATTTACCGCACCGATGACGCCATTGATATGCTGTCGACGCTGGTGCAGCCTGGCGCAATGGACGACGCCGTGCTCTCCGAACTGGCCGACTGCCACTTTCAGAGTGGGGATTACGAGAGTGCTTCCGGCACCTATTTCCTGCTCTCTTCGCGTGCGCCGGACAATATCCTTTATAAGATTCGGCTGATGCAGGCATACTTCCGTCTCAAAGCGTTTCCCCAGAGCGTTCAAGCCGGACGGGACATCCTCCAGTTGGACTCCATTCCTGCTGTGATGAGCTATGTGGGTGACGCTTTTCGGCAGATGGAACAGGCCGATTCGGCCCTATGGTATTACCGCAAGGCGTTGGCATTGAAGCCGATGAATGAGTCGGTGGTGGCAAAAGCGGTGAATATTCTCATCACGAAGGCAGACTACGACGGGGCCGTCGCCGTCATGGAGCCTTTCCTCTCCGAAGATCCAGACAACACCACCATTGCTCCGCTGAAAGGCCTTGCCCTCTATCGGAAAGGCGATTACGAGGGTGCCGTACAAGCGTTCCAACGACAGGAGGATATCGGGAATGACTCTTACCCCATCCACTATTATCTGGGGCAGAGCTATTGGCATACACAGGTGACATACCGGGCTGAGAAAGAACTCATCGCAGCATGGCAGATTGATTCAAGCGATGTAAACCTGGCCTATTCCATTGCAGCCGTCAAGCTGGAGGCATACCGTTCTTTTGATCAGGAAATAAAACCCTGGCTTGACAAAGCCTGGGAGATGATTCAGCCGGACCCGGCTTTGGCCTCCCGCATTCAGCAGCAATATGGCCTTGCCTACTACCGCAGGCAGGACTCCTGGGACAAAGCCATAGAGCATTACAAGGAAGCATACCGATATAATCCCAAATTCATTTCAGCCCTCTCCACCATTGCGTATTGCTACGAAGTCAAGAAGGATTACAAACAAGCGCTCCAATGGTACGAAAAATATCTGGAAGTAGCCCGCCCGGGAACACAGGGGTATGAATTCGCGACCAAAAGCGTAACCTTCTTGAAGGGTGAATTGTTTATGGAAGAACCGTAGTTTGAAAGATGAAGAAAATTCTGTCATTATTTGTATTGCTGTTTGTAAACAGCCTTGCCGCACTGGCGCAAGTGTTTATCTTGAATGACAATGTATTCCAGGGCCGGATGAGCGAAATCAAGACCATGGTGCTGGACTCGCTCACCAATGAGCCGGTGGCTTTTGCGTCGGTGTACGTGATACCTTCCAAGGATACCACCATAACCAATTTCACCCTCACTGACGCCAAGGGCGAAGCCAAGCTGGACGAGGTGCCCTTCGGCAGTTATGTCTTCCACGTGGAGATGATGGGGTATAAACCTTTTGTGAAAGAGCGCTTCTTCCGCGAGGAGCAAGTGGATATGGGAACAATTCGGCTGCAGCAGGACGAACTGTTTCTTCAGGCTGCAACCATCACCGATATAGGTAACCCCATTGTTGTCAAACAGGACACTGTAGAGTTCAATGCCTCCTCCTTCCGTGTGGGAGCCAATGCGATGCTGAAAGACCTGCTTCAGCGAATGCCGGGTATGGAAATAACCGAGGACGGCAAGGTCAAGTTCAACGGCGAGGAGATTGACAAACTCACTGTGGGCGGCCGGACCTTCTTCTTTAACGACCAATCCACCGCCCTGAACAACCTGCCCGCTGCAGTGGTGGACAAGATTCGCGTCATAGACCGAGAAAGCGAGCAGACCCGTGCATCCGGCATCCAGGATGGCCAACGGGAAAAGGTGTTGGATGTGGCGCTCAAGAAGGAATACGAAAAAGGATGGTTCGGCAATGTGGGTCTGAAGGGAGGCGCTACGCTTGGAGAAAAAGAGGGAGACGATGTACTGCGTGACAATCGCGGCTTGCTGTGGAACGGCAATGCCCTTGTATCAGCCTACTCCGAGAAAGATCAGGTGACGGTGATTGCCAATGGGCAGAATATCAACGACTCTAATGCGGTCGTCGTTGTCATCAGCGATGCAGGTGAGCGCTCCACGGCGAACCAGGGCCTGTCTACGGCTGCCCAACTGGCGGTGAATGCCAATACTTCCCGTATCAAAGACGTCGAGACTACCGTCAGCGTCAATTACAAGTACACGGATACGGATTCCGGCACTCGGGCGGACAGGACCACCTATCAAGAAGACGGGAACCTGTCATCCACAACGGAAGACATCGGTAAATCCTATGCTCACGGGCTGTCCGCCAACATGGAATTCGAGAAGGAAACAGGCAAGGTCTGGTTCCACCTTCGTCCTGATTTCCGTTACAATAGAGCAGATTCCTATGAGAGCAACCAGGCGGAGATCAGCCGTGAAGGAAGTTTCGTAAACAGATCCACTGGCACCACCCACAGTCTTTCGGAAAGGAAAAACGCATATTTTGATGCCGACGTGACTTTCCGCGAGATAGGTGGCAAACAAAACCGAACCCTCCAGCTGGCGATTGATCCCTATTACAGCAGAAATGACGGGGAAAGCCTGGAGTCTTCCCTCCTGACTACAAATGCCGGAGATGAAACCCGCTCGATGACCTACCACTCTAACGGCCTGTCGTATGGGATGGACGGGAGTGTCCGGTACACGGAGCCTGTTGGAGAGAAGTGGACGTTATCCGCCCAGGCACAATATGACTGGTCTCGTTCGGATGACATCCGGGATGCATTCGATGAGGCTGGCAGAAATGACTACTACTCCTCTGAAAGCAAGTCCGACTATCTGGAACAGCGATATGATTTGACTGCACAGTACAAGTTCGGACAAGGCAGCTGGGTTACTTTTGGCAGCCGGGCCATCGGGATTCTCAATGAAACCTTCTCCAAAAGCTATGGGATAGAGGAGACAACGGGGAAAGATGAGTGGAACTGGTTCTTTGCGCCCTCTCTCCGTTTCCAGTATGCAAAAGGAAATGACCGGATAACACTTTCCGCTTACGGATATGGAAGGCAGCCTTCCTCATCCCTGATGCTCCCGGTTTTGGGTATTAGGAATCCATCGCGTTTGAGCCTTGGAAACGTCTATCTGAAGCCTTATTCATATACCTTCATAAGTTCGAATTGGACCAGGAATAATCGGGAAAAGTTCTCTACGCTTTATGTTTATCTGTCTGGTCAGGTGAATTACAATCCCATTGTTTCCGCGCTCTGGTATGATAGCGACGGCATTATGTATTCCATCCCTGTGAATGCCCTAAAACCGAGCCTGACATCCAACCTGGTTGTAAACTACACTACGCCCCTGGACGCCAAGAAACTCTGGTTCCTGACCTTGAGCGGTGGCGCCGGTTATTCTTCCTCCATCAGCTATCAGGCAAAGACAACGCTCCCGGCACTTGATAAAGATACGTTTGATTATTCAGCGTTTATGACCGACTTCTGGGGAAATGCCGACGGTGACCAATTCTATGGAGGACAGAGCGGCTTTGCAGAGAGCAGGACACGTTCCTTCAGCCCTTCGGCCGGTTTCTCAGTGAAGTACAATCCAGACCATTGGTCTGTAAGCGCGGGAGCCAGGACCGCCGGCCGCATTGCCCGTTACTCATTGAATCCCAAGGCCAACTTGAATACGCTGGACACCAGGTTTACTGCGAGTGGCACATATACCACCAAACACGAATTTGAATTCAATTCTGATATTGCCTACGTGTTCTACAAAGGCTATGCGGCAGGCTATGGCCAACCTGAATGGCAATGGAATGCGGAGATCTCAAAGAATATCGGTGCCTTCAATTTAAGTGTTAAGGTTCATGACATCCTGAACCAGACCCGGAACCTCACGCATACTGTAACCGCCAACTATGAGGAGGATTCCTATCGGCTCATAATGGGAAGGTACATTCTCTTCGGTGTGAAATGGAACTTCGGCAAGATGAATGCCGCCCATAGTGCACGGGCACAGCAGGCGGCGTGGAATATGCTGTTCTGAGAAAGGCTTTCATAAGCACGGTTAAACATAAATACTGACAGGAACTCCCTATCATTGGGAACCACAAGCTCAATGTCTATCTAAAGGCCATAAGCCGTGAACGGATAAAACAGCCGGTGCGCCCGTTTGGACGGGCGGGTGAAAATGCCTATCTTTGCAGCAGTTAGTAGAGTATTATGGCAAATCAAAAGATTAACGGCTGGCTGGCCCTGAGCCCGCTTCTGGTGTTCATGGCCGTTTATGTTGCAGGATCCATCCTGGCAGGAGATTTCTATAAGGTACCCGTGGCGGCGGCTTTCATCATAGCAACCGCCTACGCTATGCTCATCACCCGCGGCGTAAGCAAAACCGACGAAAAGCTTGCCATCTTCTCTTCCGGAGCAGGAGACCGCAACGTGCTCCTCATGATATGGATCTTTGTGCTGGCGGGAGCTTTTGCCTCAACGGCAAAGGACATCGGCGCAATTGACGCAACCGTTAACGCCACCATCAGCGTCCTTCCCGGAAACCTCCTTTACGCCGGGCTTTTCCTTGCTGCCTGCTTTATCTCGATGGCTATAGGGACATCCGTAGGCACAATTGTGGCCCTTGTTCCCATAGCTTCCGGCATTGCCGCAGGCATAGGCTCCAGCGTTCCGCTCATTACCGGAATAATAGTTGGAGGCGCCTTCTTCGGAGACAACCTCTCATTCATATCCGACACCACCGTAGCGGCCACCAAGACACAGGGCTGCTCCATGCAGGACAAATTCAAGGTGAACCTGTGGATAGCCGCTCCGGCAGCACTCATAGTGGCCGCGCTTTACATTGTGCTCGGCCGCGGGGTCACCGCCTCACCGGAAGTACTCGGGGCCGATTGGTACCTCATGCTCCCGTACCTTCTTGTAATAGTTCTGGCCATCATGGGCGTGAACGTGGTGACCGTGCTCGCAACTGGAATTGGCGTCAACGGAGTTATAGGCTGGATTACCGGCGCGTATGACTTTGTGGGCTGGCTGTCGGCCATCGGCTCAGGTATTGGCGGGATGGGTGAGCTCATCATTGTGTCCCTCCTTGCCGGAGGAATGCTGGAACTGATCCGCTACAACGGCGGCCTGGATTTTATCATCGGCAAGCTTACACGCCATATTTCAGGGAAGCGCGGAGCCGGCGCATCAATCGCAGCCCTGGTGTCCCTGGTGAATGTCTGCACTGCCAACAACACCATCTCAATCATAACCGTAGGACCTCTGGCCAAAGATATTTCCGCACGATTCGGTCTGGATCCAAGGAAAACCGCATCCATCCTGGACACCTTCTCCTGCCTGGTCCAGGGCATCCTTCCCTACGGCGCCCAGATGCTCATGGCAAGCGGCCTTGCCGGGGTGTCCGCACTTTCTATCATCGGCCACCTCTACTATCCCTTTGCCCTTGGCATCATGGCCTGCCTGGCCATACTGTTTGGCTTCCCCCGGCTCAAGCGCGCCTCAGCATAGCTTTACCATCGTCCGCCGCCGGGGCCGCCGCCTGAACCGCTGGTATAAGTACTCAGGGAAACCGAACTTCCGCCGGTGGCGGTGCCGTCAAAGACGGCCATGCCGTTAAACTCCTGGGTGCCGCCGGAAGGAGTTACGCCGCTTGCCACGGAAGGTTTTGAAGCCGCGGAGACTACCATGGCGTTTCCGCCGGCCGAAGGGGTCTTGAAGCAGTATGTGACGCCGTCCGCGGTAAGGGAATACCAGGTGTTCTTGCTCCAGGAACCGGCACTGTAGCAGGTCTGGGTGAGGCTGGCGCCGTTTTCAAGGCCGCCTATGGCAAAGAGCACACCTCCGCTGAGGTACAGCTTCTTATTCTTACCGCCTTCCGTATTGGCGTCCATGGCCAGTTCCGGATTGCCGCTGCCCACGGCGTACACTACGCCGCCCTCCATGTAAAGATTGCCGTTGGCATCCAGGCCGTCGTTGCCGGTTGAATACGCACAGACGTGGCCGCCCTTGATTACCATATCTCCCGCGGAGTTGATGGCATCGTCCTTAGACTGGGCGTAAACGGTACCTCCGGTTATGTACAGAAGTCCCTTTGCCTCCACGGCCTCGTGGTTTGCGGCAGTAACGTACAGGTCTCCGCCGCTGATGTAGATGTCTCCGTCCATCTTGATTCCCTTGGCATTGGTGGAGGTGTCGGTGGTCTCCGTTGCCCTGGGCCTTCCGCCGCCGGAGGAAGAACTGCTGCCGTAATTGGTTCCGGTGACGGTGATGTGGACCTTGCCGCCCTGGAAATAGCCGTTGCCGTCGCCGCTGATACCCTTGCCGCCCTGGCCGCTGTTGGTTATGGTGAGCTCGCCACCGGCGAATACCACATTGCCGTCGGCCTTCACGCCTGCAGAGGCCTTGTACTCCTGGTCTTCGTCGTCAAAGGCAGTGCCGCCGGTGACATTGATGACGGTTTTCCCGCCGTTGAAGACCACCAGGCTGTCCGACGTCATTCCCTTTTTCATATTTGCCGATACCTTCACAAGGATATCTCCGCCGTCAACCGTGAGGGCATCCTTGCCGCGTATGCCGTGGCCTGCGCTTGAGGTAACGTTCAGGGTGGGCGTTCCCATTATATGGATATAATCGTCCGATGCGATACCGCTCTTTCCGGTGGCCGATACCTCAAGGGTACCGTCTCCGGAGAAGAGGAGCTGGCCCTCGGAGAAGAAGGCGGCCTTCTCGTCCTCGGCGGCGGGGGTGTTGTAGACGGCGCCGTCGGCAAGGAAGTTTGTGCCGCTTACAACCACGTAGCAGCGCTTGTGGCTCTGGTTGTTTATGGCCGCACCGCCGGGGTTGGTAATTGAAACGCCGTCCAGGACAATAGCCTGTTTCTTGTCCGAGTAGAGTTTGAAAAAACCGCTGGAAGTACTACCCCTGAGGATGTACTTTACCTTTTCCGTGGTTGTGTTGTTTGAAGTAACGGCATTGCCGTCAACGCTTACAATCTTATTCTCGTCACCCTCAACGGCTGCGCCGCCATCGGAGAATGTGATGGTGATTGTACGGTCGAAAGAGGTTGCGGAGATCTGGTCTTCAGGGTCTTCCGCGGCGTCATAGACAGGGTCTGCCTCCGGGGCCACGGAAGACAGCTCTTCCTGGCCAAAGATGTTCTCTTTTTCGCATCCGGCCGCAACCATCCCGGCTGCGAGCACGGCAAATAATACTTTCTTCATGGTTTTAGAATACACGTTTTGGCGTGCATATTCTCAAACGCCGTGCCAAAACCGAAACCCGCCGAAACCATAAATCTTATTTGAGATCTCCCAGATTTTCCTCTGCAAAAGAGCCAAACCATTTATTAAGACGCTGTTTGGCCTTTTCTTTTATTTCCGGGGTCACCGCCTTTGTGACGTAATAAATTGCGGCAAGGAGGGCGGCCCAGTCATCGGCAAAACCAAGGGAGGGGATGAAATCCGGGATTATGTCCAGGGGAAGGATAAGGTAGCCCAGCGCACCGGCAATTACCGTACGGTACTTCTTGGGGGTGGCACTGTCCATGAGGGTTTCGTAAAGGACAAGGGCGTAATAGACAACCCTTACGCCGGCATGCTTTGCAACCTTGCCTATCTTGGTCCAGAAATCGTTCTCGTTGTAGTGGCCCTCATACTTTATGAGGTCATCTGATGAAAAGTCGTTTTTGCTCATAGCGGTAAAATTAGCCATTTTTCCCTATCTTTGCAAAAACCTTGCAATAATATGGACTTCAGGACAGGAAACGGATATGACGTACATGCACTGGCAGCGGGCCTGCCAATGTGGCTGGGCGGGGTAAGGATTCCATCGGAAAACGGCTTTGTGGCCCACTCTGACGGGGATGTGGCCATCCACGCCCTTTGCGACGCCCTGCTTGGCGCCCTGGCATTGGGGGACATCGGCCACCTGTTTCCGGATACGTCCGATGAGTGGAAGGGCATCGACAGCAAGATCCTCCTTGCCAAAGTGATAGCCCTGGTCCACGGGAAAGGCTACCGCCTGGGGAATGCCGATATTACCATAGCCCTCCAACGGCCCAAGCTGGCCCCTCACATCCAGGCCATGCGGGAGACGCTCGCTTCCATTATGGAAGTTCCGGCCGACAGGGTGTCGGTCAAGGCCACCACGACGGAGCATCTTGGCTTTGTGGGAAGGGGAGAAGGCTGCGAAGTCTGGGCAAACGTGCTGATTGTAAGTAATAATCCGTAATAAATTTTTTAAAAAAGTCTTTGCTCTCTCAAAAATAAGGGTTACATTTGCACTTGTCAAGGATATTCACTTTTAAACTATAAGTATCATGAAGAAAGTATTTATGTCCGTGGCTATCGTAGTGGCCATGATCACAGCAGTTTCCTGCGGCAGCAACAACAACAAGAAGGCCGAAAAGGCCGCAGAACCCGCAGAAGCCCCCAAGGCAGAGCAGGTAGACCCCGTCAAGGAAGCAGCCCAGGAAGCTGGCGACGCCATCAAGGAAGCCGCTACCCAGAAGGTTGTCGAGGGCATCAACGCCGCCGGCGACAAGGCTGTCGAGGCCATCAAGAAGTAAGTTTTTGCTTCTCCAAGACATGAGTCCTGCGGTTTTCCGCGGGACTTTTTTTATATTTGTACAGTAATAAGTAACAATATGGCAAGTACAAAATCCAAGACGGTGTATTTCTGCTCCAACTGCGGAAACGAGTACTCAAAGTGGATGGGCCGATGCCCCGCCTGCGGGGAATGGAACACCATGGTAGAAAAGGAGGTGGTTACGGGGAAACGCCCCGCTGCGGTATCCGTGCCTGGTGCGGGACATAAACCAATGCCCCTCAAGGACGTTTCCACCACGGCGGAGGACCGGGTGTCGCTGGGCTCCGCAGAAGTGGACAGGCTGCTGGGCGGCGGTATCGTCAAGGGCTCGCTGGTTCTGATGGGCGGAGAGCCCGGTATCGGCAAAAGTACGCTGTCGCTGCAGCTGCCTCTTGGAAGGCCGGAGCTAAAGACGCTGTACGTCACCGGAGAGGAAAGCGTGAAGCAGGTGAAGATGAGGGCAGACCGCCTTGGAGGGGACGCCTCCAGCTGCCTCATATACAGCGAGACGGACATGACCGCCATCCTGGAAGAGGCGGAAAAGGTGGCCCCGGACCTTCTCATCGTGGATTCCGTCCAGACCATGTACTGCCCTTCCGTGGATTCTACCGCCGGAAGCGTAAGCCAGATAAAGGAAGTGGCCGCGACGCTGCTCCGCTTTGCAAAAGGCTCCGGAATTCCCGTAATCCTGATTGGCCATATTACCAAAGAGGGCACCATTGCCGGCCCCAAGATACTTGAACATATTGTGGATGTTGTCCTTCAGTTCGAAGGGGAAAACCGTGGGGCGTACAGGGTGCTCAGAAGCATAAAAAACCGCTTTGGTTCCACATCGGAGCTTGCCGTTTTCGAGATGACCGGAAAGGGGCTCCGCGAGGTGGAGAATCCGTCGGAAATGCTTATCCCCATGCACGGGGAAGGCCTTTCCGGCACCGCAATCTGCGCCATGCTGGACGGCAACAGGCCGTTCCTGTTCGAGGTCCAGGCGCTGGTGTCGTCGGCAGTGTACGGAACTGCGCAGAGGAGCGCCACGGGCTTTGACGTACGCCGCCTGAACATGCTCCTGGCGGTTCTGGAGCGCCGCGCTGGCTTCAAGCTGGGCCAGAAGGACGTGTTCCTGAACATGGCCGGCGGCCTCCGCATCACAGACCCCGCCTGCGACCTTGCTGTCATCTGCGCCGTCCTCTCCTCCAACTTCGACTACAGCATCCCTGCCGATGTCTGCTTTGCCGGCGAAGTTGGCTTGAGCGGTGAAATCCGCCCGGTATCACAGGCAGCAAGGCGCGCGGTTGAAGCCGCACGCCTTGGATTCAAGCGCATTTTCGTCAGCTCCTACACCCACTTTGACAAAAAGCCCGACGGCATAGAAGTGGTCAAGGTTGCCGATATTCCGGCACTGGTGAGGGCTCTGTTTAAGTAATCAGAAAGCATAGGAAATAGACGCCAAAACGTCTACGTGGCTAAGCACCTCGTGGACGTTTGTTGTTTTCTGTACGTTCCCGGTAGAGAGTTCTTTGGTCTTGAAGGAAGTGAGGTCGCCCACCATAAGATTCGTAGAGATACCCGCGGAGATTTTTGGAGACAGGTTATAATACAAGCCGCTCGCGACTACGCCACCTATACACCATCCGCTCTTTATGACGGAGTAATTCAGGATGGAACCTTTGTCGCGAATTCCCATTGGCCCCATGCCCACACCCAGGGAGTAACCCAAACGGTCACTAAGAGAAGTTCCGTGGATATAGGTGGCCGGAGCAAATAACCAGATATCCGCTATATCAATCATGTCTCCGGTCTCTTTGCTGCCGTCCGTATAAGTAACCACAACCCTGTCTGTGGCTGACGAGTGAAAATCGTTCACAATAACCCCTGCAGTAATTATTGAAGGACGATTAAGTACCATCTCGAGCTGTACCGTATAGCCTTTGGACAGTTTCTGTGCATGCTGCCGGTCAAGTTCGGTGTCCCCTCCTGCTTTTCCAAGACGTGAACCAAAACCCGCCTTTACGTAAATTGAAGCTGTACCTTCCTGGTTTTGCGCCACCGCCTGCAGACATATCACAAGCAGAGCTAAAGTGTTGATAATACGTTTCATATCTCCATATTTTCAGCAAAATTAGCAAAAAATACCATATATCCAACTAAACATCTGTAATTCTGCATTTTAGGGGCGTTATTCCAGAGATGGCTCCTCTACTCCGGCCATTCTTCCCACTTTTGCAGCTGATCTCCCATTTCGTGGACCGGTACCCTCAAAAAAGGGGTGTTTTTGCTGGTACCCTGCAAGTTTTTGGACCGGTACCCGCAGTTTGAAGGGTATGCGGGCCCGGGAATCAAATAAATTTGCTATCTTTGCAACCGTATTTAAACGATTTGATATGAATCTGAGAGACATTAAGAAAGACATCGAGTATGTAATCGGTGCATTTGTGGACGACTGCACGCTGTTCCTGAACGTGAATCCCGGAAAGAACGCCGACGAGATTGCAAACCTCATTGACAAGGCCGTTGACCTTTACAACGACCTCCGCGAGAAGGTTGTGAAGAGCTCCGGAGCAGAGAAGCCCAAGGTGTGCTTCGACAGCATCCGCAAGGAACTCCTGGAAAAGACAGACGCCCT
>JAEEGH010016319.1_pt1 | contig 15990 bp, 11 predicted proteins | sample 9134181 | NCBI WGS metagenome assembly JAEEGH01 (sample SAMN16246544, study PRJNA631951) | gut metagenome | biome: gut microbiome; feature: rumen; material: DP-attached | host: Bos | place: Iran: Karaj | collected 2018-10
GATCCGTGATAGAGCTCTAAGAAATATGCACCGCCTGCCTCTGACAAAGGAGCGATTTCCTCAGTATCAAACTTGGAATCATAAGCGTGAGAAATGCAGTATTTGAGCTCTTCTTCAGTATAATCCGTAAGAAGCAGTTTCATAACTTCATATGCTGTTTCCTGATATGAAAGGGATGCGATTTCCCTGAGTGACTTCTCAAGATGTGGGATGAAATTGGGAACATAAAGTCCACCGTCCGGCGCAAGACCGCGCAGGATAGCTTCAGATGCCTTTATACTCCACTTATCACCTCTGGTGCTAGAATACAAAACTTCCTTGGGCATTGGTTCTCCTCCATTTTGACACATAGATATAACTTCATATAAAATGAATGTATAAAAACAAATTTCACTAAAGTATACCATAATACTGCATCATTTGGGGGAAAAATGAGCAAAAAAAATTATATTGGTGTATATTCAACTTTCTTAAAAGACGGAACCCCTTCCTACAGGGCCTCTATAACTTATTTTGGCAAACATATTTCCCTGGGAAGTTTTTCTAAAATAACAAAAGCTTCCAAAGCATACAAGGAAGCTGCTGCCGTTCTTGAAAACAAAGCCATAGATATCCCCTCCTACAAAAAGGATATGGCTCTTAGTTTCGAAAAATTCGTATCCCTTATAAATTACCGGGATAAGGGAATGTATATATCAAATCCCATTTACCTTGAAAAAAAATATTTCCTGTATTACTTATCTCCCACACAGATTCTTAAGTTCGATATAGATGACCTCTTCTATTACTCATCCCACAAGATAATGCAGCGAGGAACACATCTGTTTGTGGCAGACTACGGAAGCCAGATCTCAATCCGTGAACGCTACGGAATAAAGAGCTATGCGGTTGAAGGCAGAGACTATCGCTTTGCCAATGAAGATCCGTCAGACTTCAGATACGAAAACATCATCATTCTCAACAGATACCGCGGTGTAAGACAGTTTGCAGAAAAGGGTTTTGTAAAGTACAAGGCCATAATACATATCAGGAGCAACTATGTTATCGGCAAGTACAACACAGAGGCCGAAGCAGCCATAGCCTATAACAAAGCTGCCGATATCCTGATCAAAAACGGCATAAAAAAGAACTTCCAGCTAAACTATGTTGAGGACTTATCCGCCTCTCAGTATGCGGATATTTACATGAACACAAAGATATCTCCAAAGATATATGAAATAAGGCGTTAAAGACGCAAAAGTTGTATACTTAAACTATGAAAAAAACAGATACCAACAAACTTAAAATGATGCTCAGAAAAGATGCTGTAAGGCTGGCTGTAGTCCTTTTAGCCGCTTTTCTTATGGCCATGAATATCAATTCCTTTGTAAATGCCGGCGGACTGTATCCCGGCGGAGCGACGGGAATTGCTATTATCATCCAGCGTATTGCTCTTAAATACTGGGGAGTATCTATTCCTTATACCCCCGTAACCGTCCTGTTAAATGCCATTCCCGTTTACATTGGTTTTAAGTATATCGGAAAAAGATTCACTCTGTTCTCACTGGTCATGGTAGTTGCAAACGGTTTCTTCGTCGACTTTCTCCCGGATTACGCAGTGACCCAGGATCCACTCCTTGTGGCTGTATTCGGCGGACTTCTGAATGCTGTCGCAATAACCATGTGCCTTGAAGTTGATGCCACCAGTGGCGGAACAGATTTTATTTCCATATTCCTGTCCCAGAAAAAGGGCGTCGACGCCTTTCCCTACATCCTTGCCGGAAACGTAGTCATTCTGAGTATCGCAGGTATTTTGTTCGGTCTTGATAAAGCTCTTTATTCAATGATATTCCAGTATGTTACAACCACGGCTCTGCATACGCTGTACAGAACATATCAGCAAAGGACTCTTTTTATCATCACCGATATGCCCGACAGAGTCTGTTCGATGATCTATTCCGTCTGCGGGCACGGAGCAACACTGATTGACGGCGAAGGCTCTTTTGCCCACAAGAACAAGAAGATTGTGTACTCCATCGTCAGTGCTGCCGACACAAGAAAAATAATCCCCAAGATCCGTGAAATTGATCCGAACGCTTTCATCAATTCCATAAGAACCGAGGAGATTACGGGTAATTTCTATATGAGACCAAGAGACTGAAAACTCACTTAAGCAGTCTGTCGGCACTGTAGAGATTAAAGTTTCCTACTCTCTCGTATTTCGAGGCGCTTTGATTGTCTTTATCGATCAGAGCGCTTATTTTGTCAAAAGAGTCATCTGCATGATTTCCGGTTATATAAATATCGCAGGTCAGAATATTGTCCCTGATATACACCTTGACGCTCCTAATTGAATCATCAAGACTCTTAACCCTCTCAGCCACTGCAGTTGCTGAAATCTTCTCACCGTTGGCAAAGGTCAGCCTTGCATCTTTCCTTCCCTTAAGATAGACATGCTTATCCCTGATACATCCTATATCTCCTGTAAGAAAGAATCCATTGTCCGTAAAAACTGCTGCCGTTGCGGTTTCATCACCGTAGTATCCTGCAAATACATTATCACCCTTCACTGCAATTTCGCCAAAGCCTTCAGAATCAGGGTCAACGACTTTTACTTCTATATCCTCAAAAACAGTACCCGCGCTGTCGCAAACAGGATCCCCCGGATAATCGATTGATAGCGAAGATGAAGTCTCCGACAGAGCATATGCATTGAGGACTTCAAGCCCGCACTCCTCGTAGGCTCCCCTGAGTTCATCAGAAAGCGCAGCACCTCCGCAGAACAGATATTTCATCCGTCCCCCGAACAATGCAGATACGGGAACACCTGCCTTTTTGGCGCCCTCTTCCATTCTTATGAGAACGATAGGCACTGCACAGAATATTGTAGGCCTTATCTTCATCATCTCTTCTGCCATTTTGTGGATGGCTCCTGCGAGGTATATCTGAAATCCAAATACCAGTGAATACAGGAAATTAAATATGCCTCCGTAGGTATGATTAAGCGGAAGAAACAGATAGCAGATATCGTCCTCCCCTACAGATACACGTCTGCCAAGAGATCTCCAGCCCGAAAAGATATTGGTAAAGCTCAGCAATACAGCCTTGGGAAAAGAAGTTGTTCCGCTGGTAAAAACTATCCTTACCGCGCTGCTGTCATCTGCTGCCTCAAGTGAAAACATGCCATCAAGCTTATCCCTGCCTGCCCTGAGGATATTGTCCCACTCATCCTCAATGCAAATGAAGCGCACATCTGAGAAATCAGGTCTTAAAGCATCCACTGTTTCAGAGAGAACCCTGCTGTAGAAAAGGCAGCGGATATCGCACTTTTTAAGTCCGTATCGCACATCGTTTTCATTCCACTCCTTCGGGAAACCCGCACTGATGCCTACATAGTTCATAACCGCTGCATCGATGGTCATCCATTCTATAGAATTGGGCGAGTAGATTCCTATATTGCTGCCTTTAAGGCCTTCATCCACAAGGTATTCTGCAACATAATTGACATCTTCTATGAACTCGCCGAAGGTCTTATCCGTAACTACTCCACCCTCATGATGAAGGTAGGGTCTGTCTTTCCATTTCTCGTAATCTCTTTTCAGGAATTCATCGAGCCTGTTAGCTCCTGCGCCGTAACTCATATCTCTTTCTCCAAAAGTACATATTCATAGACATCAGTAACATCATCAAAGGCATATTTCTGCGTTATCTTGCCGTCCCTTGCTAGAGCACCGATACTGGGGAGTCCGCTCTTCATCAGCTCTTTCATAACGGAGTAAACAATTGCTTTCCCAAGCCCCTGATGCTCGGGCTCAACTCCCATATACAGCATCACATAGCGTTTTGGATTCTTTTTCAGTTTAAGGATCCTTATGAGATTCAAAGGATTTATATGGTATACGATATTTGAGTAATCGGGAACGCTAACATAAAAGCCCACTGCCTTGTCCTTGTAGTAGGCAATCTTGGTCATGGACATATTCATTATCTGTTTATAGGATGAAAAGACCTTTTTGAAGTCATGCTCAGATACATTCTTAAAGATCGGAAAATCGCTGTAGAGCTCGGTCACCATACGGTATACATCCCCAAGGCACTTATCGAAATTCTCGGGCTCGGGACTCTCAATCCTGTAGCCAAGCCCGGTAAAAGAGCTAAACCTCTCTTCATACTTATCATTTACATAGCTCTCGTCTATGGAGCGATACAGATTTGATGTGTAGTGCTGAGATACCTTAAATCCCGCATCCAGAAAAAGGTCGTAGTAATAGTCCTTGTTGTATGGTTCTCCGGTATAAGGGGCGACATCAAAGCGATTTATCTTTAATCTGTATCCCACCCAGAATGATGCATTAACCGGTCCCTCAATTCTTGAAAAGCCTTTATCTCTGCAGTACTGCTCTGCCTTTCCAAAAAGGAAACGCGATGCTTCTTTGTTGTTTTCGCATTCAAAAAAGCCAAGATATGCGGTAGTATCTGCTTCATAGGATGTAATGGCAAAGCGTCCCACAGGTCTTTTGCCGTCATATACAATAAACGGTTCCAGCTTAAAATACGGGCTTAAGGGATGCATTCCTTCCAACAGGCTCTTCATAGTGGATGGATCTTCCATGTTGTCCTTACTGCTGTAGATCCTTTTGGGCAGAGAACAAAAATCACGAATAAAAGTTCTTTTGGCTATTTGATTGTCATTCATTCTAAGGAGTCTGAAACTTTTCATCAGCTTTTCCTCTCTATCCTTATGACACCTGTATTTCCGTCCATTGATATGATATCTCCCGACTCAACGTTTTCCAAAAGTCCCTTAACACCCACAACCGAAGGAATTCCCAACTCTCTTGATATTATCGAGGTATGGGATAATAAGGAACCCTTCTCGGATATCAGACCTTTGGCGGTTGTCAGCATAAACACCCAGCCGGGATCGGTCATCCTTGTGACAAGTATCTTACCTTCCACAGCGGCTTTATCGCGAGGACCGTTAATAACAAGAGCTTCGCCTCTTGCTATACCTCCCGAGCACGGAACTCCCGTAAGTTCATTCCTGCTTTCTTTTTTTACATAATGATTTACTGATCTGTGATTCTTATCAAACTCGCTGTTTTCAAATATTAGTCTTGAGTACGCAGGAAGATTATCATACATCCTGTACAGCTCTTTTCTTTTTGCGATTTCATCAGTCATCCGGACAGGATGCTCAGCCATGTCAAACACTTCATCAAGAGTCAGCATAAAAATATCCCGCTGCTCATCAATGAGGCCCTGTCTTTCATAGCTGCTGCCGATTGAAAGCATGATCTGTCTCACAATTCCGTAAGCTCTGCACCTGTTAAGCCTTGATTTCTCTCTGGCTGCAATTCCCATAGCTGCGCGCTTTGACAAAAACCTTGTGATACCGCCTTCTCTCCCGAGCGGGGCAGGCTTATGCATATATCCTGATAGTTTATCCTTATTTTCACTATTTCTGATGGTCTCAATCTGGTCATCAAAAAGCTGAGGATCGGTTCTGAAGGTTCTGCTCTCCAGCTTAAGCTCCTCAAGATTTCTGTCTCCGTACTTTGATATATAATCTCTTTTCACCTCTTCATATTGAAGATCGGTGTACCTGTCCTTATTAAGAGCTATATCTATAAGAGTGCTGACCGGCTTCATGCTCTCTATGTCGGATATACCTGATATGTACTCATTTACAGTCTTTTCATCTCCACCCTTTTTTCTGATGCGCGCCTTGAGAAGCCCGGTAAATATAAACGCATACATATCGTTGAGCAGAGTTACATCCCATATATCGAAAAGCTTTTTCCTGATATCATTAAATATCTCAATGAGTTCTTTGGGTGAAAGCTCATCACTATACTTCTCATAAAACTCGGCATTCACTTTAGAAAACTCATCATCAAGTTCCTTCATGCCCTTAGGAACTCTGATCAGTTCATAGAGCGAATTGAAATATGTGCCTATCCTGACAGGAAGACTTAAATTTACATCCTCTTTGTCATAGGTCTTGTTCCCTACACCGAGCATCTCCTGCCAAACCGGGATTATCCTGCTGCTAAAAGGCAGGAACTTGAGCATGGTGTACCAGTTGCTTATCTTGTAGTAGATACGCCCATTGGCGCTTCCAACCATGTTTTCAAATATATCACTGTGCTTTAAGAGCTCTTTGTCGTTCTTAAGAACACGCCTGCTCACGCCTCTGAAAACTCCGCCGTAAACAAGCTTTACAAAAGAAATCGTAAGAGGCAGGGACAGTCCCGGATAACTCTCAACAATATTGCTGTTATCAAGAATAAGCGGCGTCTCCCCCTTAAGGGTTGTGATGTTTCTTACCTGAAGCACAAATATCTCATCGCCTTTAATGGCGAATTCTATGTCTATAAATTCGCCTGTGACAGCTTTTATCCTGTCGGTAAGCTCAAGCAGCGCCGAGATCTCTTTGGCCGTAAGGAAATCTGTATCACCCTCGCAGTAATACTCATCATCCGTTCTATTGCAGTAATAAGATGATGTGTCCGTAAGATCACCGACCACGCCATCGCCTGTTCCTTCGCCGACTGTGATAACCGCTTCGTTGAGGATTCCCTGAGGATTCGAGGAAAAGATGACACCGGAAAGCCGTGGCAGTACCATCTCCTGAACAATGACGTCCATTCCGATATCTGAAAGGGTTGCTGCACTGTTTCGGGCATAGTCGATAAGTCCGGGATTTGCCAGTGAACGGATGACTTCAGAAACCTTACTGACAAGGTCTTTGGTCCCGACATTTAAAAAGGTGTCGAACTGTCCGGCAAAGCTCAGCTCCTCACCGTCTTCCACATTACAGGAGCTTCGCACGGAAAACATCGATATGTCTTTTTCGAAGTCCAGAAACTTTTGTATATCAAAGTCTTCCCGCCATGAAGCATCAATTATTTTCCTATATTCCTCAGCGTTTATATCTTTGTTTTTACCAAGAAGGCTTTTATATTTCTCTCTGTCGACCACAGCCGAAAAGGGAATCTTCCTAAACTCAGGAACGTTAAAGCCCGCCTCCTTTAAAAGCTGAAGATTACCTATTTTGTTTCCTGACATATCAAATCCTTCCTACCAGGAGAAAAACAACTATTGTAAGCAGCATAGTGGACTCCTGAAGATAGGTGTATATCTCCACCTTGTCTACCAGCACGAACTTCTCGGGGTCTCTCATAAACTGAATGAACTTCCAGGTCATCCAGGAAACAAGGCAGAAAAGTACAAGCACTGAAATGCGATTGAGTCTATAGACCAGAATGAAATTGGTGATGATATCTACGATGGTAAGTATCATCACAAACCTCGTGGATCTCACGTATCCAAAGAGCTTGGAATAGGTGGTGTAATCATTCTCATCCTTGGGCGCTCTTATCTTTCTTGATACTTCCCAGATAAGCGCAGGAAAGTACAGGGTCCAGAGTGCCATGATGTTTATCAGTGTTACAGGTTTTATTCCGTATTTGATAACGGTAAAAGAAATGATGTAAAGATTTATGATCATCTGCACCGGATTGTGTGTTACAAGAGCAAGCGGCAGTGATGGCTGTATCTTGGCCTTCTGGAAAAACCATTTGCTCATAAGGTAGCCATAAAAATACAAAAACACACAAAACGGAAAGTTATTCATAAACAGGAAGTTGAGAATAAGCGCTATAGCCTGAACTATTATGCATACTATCACAACGTCCTTTTTGTATACGCGGCCGCTTGGCAGAGGTCTGTCAGGGAAAAGAGCTTTATCCGTCTCAAAGTCCTTGAGATCATCCGCAATCCTGAGCCACATCAGAAATGCAAATACCGTAAAGGCACCTATGAATTCCTGTATTGTAATGTTAAAGCTGGTGATTCCCTCATTTAACAGAATGATGAAGTGAATCTCCAGAAATACGATACAGCCAAGTATGAGCCTTGCAAGAATCGGATATCTCTCTTTAAAATATATTCTTAATCTTCTAAACATTTTTTCTTACCTATTTTCTCACCGTATTTAATCTTTGTCTCAATGCCGTTTCTGCTCTGGGCTAGAATATCCTCGTCAATGGCTACTGCATCTCTTTTAACAAGGATAATGATTGTGGAGCCGCCGGGTTCAAAGAAGCCTTTTTCGTCTCCTCTGTTAAAGTTCTCTGGATAGCTGTTGTTTATCCTCCCAACCAGCATCGCGCCTACTTCGATCTGAATCAGCTTTCCGAAATTGGCTGTGTCCAGAACGGACACCACACGGGTATTTTCCTTGTAAATTTTATGATCCTTTGAAATTGAACTTACGGTATGAAGCTTTCCCTTTATCATGTAGTGATCAACAAAATGCCCGTCGTCCACAAAGCAGTATCTGTGGCAGTCATCCATGCAGAGTCTGAACACCAGGGCATAGCCACCGTCAAAATCTTCAGCGTAATCTCTTTTCCCAACAAGATCTGCCGGTGTATACTCACGGCCTTTGATATTCATCATGAGATTCTCATCTATACCGTAAACAAGGAGCTTGGAATCTGCAGGAGAAACAAAGGCCTCAATATCAGAGTCCATCTCTCTTGCACCGGGCGCAAAGCGTCTTGTAAAAAACTCATTGAAGGAAGTGTATGGCCCGCCTTCATACTCTGACATATCAATGCCATATTTCTCTATAAATCCGGGTATCTTTTTGGCACTGGACGGCAATGACATAAAACAGGCGTAGACATTGGAAACAAGCGGTGAAACCGCAAGTCTTAATAATATACGCCCCACCGGGTTAGTATATAAAAACTTCAGTGCGCCGCCTCCATACTGCTCAGCCTCTTCATATTTTTTACTGGATCTGTCGTAAACTCTCATGGTATCACCAGATAAATAACAAGCATTACAATTGCAAGTATCCCAAAGAAGGCATACGCGATTCCCCTTGGCTTGATAACCTTGACCTTAAGAATGTAAAGCGCAGCTACAATCAGGATAACAATGGTATAGATGATTTCAAAAGCCGTGGCATCAATAAAGTATTTCAAAAGATATGCCACCGGGAATATCAGGGCTGAATATGTTACAGGAAGTCCCGTATAATACCTGATCGGCCCATTCTCATCGGCTGTGTACACATTGAAATATCCAAGCCTTGCCACAGCGCACAGTGCATATATAAGATACAGAACTATCTGATAAACGTGTGTCATCCCCATGGCCGAAAAGATAACTATGGGAAGTGCCACAAAATCTATTGCATCCGCAAGAGAATCCAGCTGTATTCCAAAAGCCTTCTCCTCTTTAGTCCGCTTAAATCTTCTGGCAACCGAGCCGTCGAAGAGATCGCACACTCCTGCCACCATAAAACACACAAAGGCGTACCTCACATCTATTCCCGCAACGGCAATTATCATTCCCAAAACAGCAACCCCCATACCGAAATATGTGAGGATCACTGATTTATTCCAAAATCCAATCATTGTTTTTCTCCGGTTTCTTTAGTATTTTTTGCATCGAGGGCAACCCTTCCGGTCATTCCGTCAATGGTTATCATCTGTCCGTCTTTTATCTGTGTCATGGCATCCTTGCAGCAGACTATCGCCGGTATTCCGTACTCACGAGATACAATTGCAGCATGGCACAGGATACCTCCGTACTCCGTGACAATTCCCGACAGGATTGCAAACTTCGGAGTCCAGCCTGTATCTGTAAATCGGGTAACAAGAATATCCCCTTCCCGGAGACGCCCTATCTGAGAGAAATCCTCTATGACTCTGGCAGTCCCTGTAACCTGACCGTTTCCGGCTCCGAGTCCCTGTAGATAGGCATTGTTTTCATCGCCCTTCAGAGGCGCAAAATCACATCCCAGTTCGTTATCACTGATGTAATTCCTATAGCAGTTGTAGTACTTTCTGTTTTTCTCGATTATCTTATCGAGGTCTGCAGCGCTTAGTTTGCCTGCAATATAATCCCAGAGATTGCCCACCTTGAGCATCCATACATCATCAACATTTTTAAGCACGCCATCTGCGCATAGCTTCTCGGCATACCTGATAGTATAGATCCTGAGCAGGTAGTAGAACCTTGTAGAAACATCTCTGAATTCTTCCCTCCACCAGAGCATGTTTCTCATGCCTTCTATCTTGGCGCTGAGCTTTTTAAACTTTTTCTCAGGCACTCTTTTCCTTAACTCCTCAAGCTTCTGCCTGTAAACCCGTGTGCCCCTCTCCTTGTCCTCCATCGGTGAGTAACTGTTATCCAGCATCACCATGTCTTTTACCATGACGATGATAGGAAGCGGATCCTCATAGTAGCAGGGATAGGTCACGTCAAGCTCCTTGTCGGAATGATACCCATAATCAGAAATGAGCTTTCTTACCTGTGGCAGCATATGAGAACCTGCCAAAAGATCTTTTGCAATATCCTCTGCATTGGTATCCTGCCAGTATGTGAAAGCTTCATCACTCTTTCTGATGTTTCTTGTAACCTCCCACATATCATAAAACGGAAGGAGGTGTGAAATGTTATCAATACTTCCCAAAAGAGCTATGTAGTCGCTCTCACTGACATACTTAAGCAGGCTGTCCTTGAATATGGACTGGTGTATCGTGTTTATAAATATCTGCCAGAAATAGGTTGTCTCACTGCGCAGATATCTCTCGTGAGTAAGATCGTAAAAATCCGACTGTATGTCTTTTATCTCATCATTGTCATATTTTGTCTTGTAATCTGTGTAAATTTCAAGAAGTTCTCTCTTATAGCGTTCCGAGTTCTTCTTTCTGTCATCAAGGAGCTTTTTCTGCTTGATGGCAATTCTGGCCATTCCCCATAAAGTTCCGGGAGTCACGCCCGTTGTTTGGCCATCACCCTCATAGTTTCCTGAAATGCCGTACTCGTTGTCAAAGTCTCTTTCCTTGTATCCGATAACGCGGCTCATGGCTTTCTTGACTGCCGAGAGATTCCAGTAACAACGTCCGTAGAACATCTCACCAAGCTTCACAGGCAGTTCTTCGTCCCTGAGAATATCCGTATCAACTATAAAGCGTCTGAGAGCATGCTCCCAGATATACTCATAAAGACTCCACATATAAGGAGTGCACACGCTGGCAGAAACTCCTCCGTCCTTGAAGTCAGCTGTAGTCCAAAGGTCCTTGATCCCCCGGTACTGGATCCTGGTGATCTCCCTGGCCTGGAGAATAAAGAGTTCTCCGCCTTTTACCGCAAACTCTATGTCACAGGGTACGCCAAAAAGCAGCTGGATACCGGTAAAAATTTCTGCAAAATCCGCAAGCTTCTCCGGGCTGATGAGTTTGTTCTCCGGGTTCCTGTTGTTTTCATGAAGATCATACCAGTCGTAAAGATACTGCTCAGGCTTGGTCTTCCCACTGACGATGTTCTCTCCGAGACCCTCGGATACCTCTATCAGCATCTCCTTGTCATTGCCGGTTGCAGGATTTAACGTAAATGCAATACCGCTGTAATCTGCATCGACCATTTCCTGAATGATAACGCACATCCTGTAATCCGAAGCAGGTATCTTGTTATCTGCAAGATAGCTCAGGACAGTCTCCGAAAACATAGACTTGTAACAGTCAATTACTCTCTCTGCAATGTCCTCCTTTTCTACGTTCAGAGTGGTGTCATACTGCCCTGCGAACGAAAAATCCTTAAGATCTTCTGCCATACAGCTGCTTCGCACTGCGTAGAGCTTACCGGCATCTGTATGAGCTGAAATGTCCAGCTTTGTAGCACCATAAAGTTCAGCTCTGTCAAAGAGTTTTATCAGGTTCTCTGATGTGCTCTTAACATTATCTTTGTTAAGCTCTGACAGCAGTTCATCTATCTGCTTCTGTATTCCGTTTAGTTTAATGGTTTCGGTGTAAGTATCGCCATCAAGGATCAGTCCGTTCGGAACTCTGAAGCCATGCCTCTTCATAAGACAAAGATTGCCGGCTTTATTTCCCACTCCCTTTAATTGTGCATTCTTGTCTCTTATCTCAAATGTCACGTGGTTTTCCCCTTTTAGAACATATTTTTTCTCAGATGAGCAAAGTACAGCAGCATATTGAAAATAATGTGAGTTACTGCGCCCACCACTACAAACCCAATGTATTTAAGAATTCCAAGATCATAGAAAAGCCATACCACAAGGGCACAGCCAAATATTGAATCCGCCTGATCGACAAAAACAAATATTGCTTTTTTTATTCCCGTTGCAGGTTTACCGGGAGTTATGCCAAGTCTTCTTTTTACAAAGCTGTTGGGAAGCTCAAAAAGCGCATAGGCAAGTCCAAGTAAAACTCCGACAATCATATTGAAAGTAAGCGTATTCTCATTGTTTATATAGAAAAAATCAAGCGAATTAAGAGCAGTGTTTCTGATGACAAATCCCCATATCACTGTGAATACGGTGCCAAAGATCAAATATCCCAAAAATCCCTTCCAGGTCTTGTTATCACCAAATATCCTGTTTCCATCACGCAGAACACGGCCGCCATCCATTGGAACCTGCATGGATTTCAGAATTTTAAGTTTGCAAAAGATCATATTGAATATCCCTGCCAGAATAACAGGGCCAAGAGTCACATACATCTGTGCGATCAGGTGTAGCATTTTATATCCCCCAATATCCCCAATATAGTTTTCCTCAAAAAACTATTATACACCACCAACAAGAAAACCAGCACCTTAAAGGTGCCGGTTTCCCTTATTATCAGCAATTATTTATCTATCTTCGCTTTCTCTTCCTGTTTCTTTTTATGCTTCACGTACATCTCTCTTCCGGCTTCTCCGAAGAGTGCTATAAGAAGCAGCCACCAGAAGCCTATATTATCTTCTTTTACAGGAGCTTCTTCCAGAAGTCCCTTGGCCGCATCCTCATCCTCAATGGATATTGCAGCTGCGTTTTTATCTTCTCTGACTTCACCTGTCTCTGTATCGACGGCATCTGCAAGTGCAACACCGCCATCCTCAATTGTAATTGTTTCTCCCGTTCCGGCATCTTCTGCTATAGCCTCATCTCCGCCGGCTGTCAGTGCATTCTCGGACGCCTGACGTGCTGCTCTTCTTTGGTCAACTACTACAGGAGCAGTATCCTGCAAAGGAGTCTCTTCGGGAGCTATTACAGTTGCTGCAGGTGCAACTGCCTGTGCTGCAGGTGCCACATAGTCTACTGCCGGCACAACCGCCTGTGCTACAGGTGCTGATGCATTATCTGCTGCCCGAACTGCTGCCGTTTCTCCAGGAGCCACCGCTGTCGCTGCAACTGTGGGTGCTTCATCGGGAGTTACCACTACCGTTGCCGTTGCAGGTGCTTCCTCAGGAGTTACCACTGCTGCAACTCTTGCTGCAATGATATCTTCAACCACACTTGCTACGTCTCCTGTAGTCTCAACCGTTACAGGTCGAACCGGATTGAGACGAAGGAGTGTATTGTCAAGGTCTGCCTTGGCATTTCCGAATCCCTCCTGAAGCCTTGTAAGATTATTCTGAGCTGTTTCCACTTTCTTGTTAGACTCATCGAGCATCTTGTCCAGCTCAGTAAGAACCTCTCTGACTGTCATCTTGTTCAGTTCATCGGCTCTCTCCTGATCAACCTCCAGCCCAAAGTATGTAGCAACATCTTCAATACCGAGAGCATTTACAGCCAGAACCGATCTCTTTTTCTGATTCTTAAGGTCATCTATGGCTTCACTTAGCTTCTCTGCCTCTTGCTGTGCTACCGCAACCGCCTGCTGAGCCTTTTCTGTTGCAGTCTCAAAACCGACATATTTATCAGCCAGAGCTGCGGCATTATTATCCTTAGTTGACTGTCCATTGATAAACTTATTGAGAGCTGCGCTTTCTTCAAGGATTTTGGCCAGCTTATCACCGCCAAGTCTTTCATTGAGTGATGATGAAACCGGAGACTTGGCATCATATGCGTAATAATTAACGTTGGCATCACTACCTACAACCAGGCAATTTGCATTGTGGAACAGATTGTTCTGGTTCTGTACTACCAGACGAAGCTGCATGCCGGTATCATTACCATCAGCATCTTTAATATACATGCTTCCGTCTTCATTCTTGCCGATGGTGCCTGCTGCAATCATCTCATTTATTTCATCAATAGCTTTATATACCTTAGTTCCGTTATCCTCATATACATAGACATCCAACTCGCCGTTATAAACCATAGTTTTAAGCTTATTGGTGTTCTTGATAATCTTATTGTATTTCTGATTTAGATATCTTGTGGCCCCCAGTTCTTCCTCTGTCTTTTCATAAACGACGATAACATTTCCGTTGGTAGACCTTGCACCACTGTGCCAGTCACTGTTACTGCCCTGTTTTTCTATACTATCCCAGTTAAAGTATTTTGTGCCCGGTTTTATTTTTCCGTCTTTATCTCTATAGTAGAAAGTAACCTTTGCAGCGTTATATTCCTGCTTTTCAATTGATACAAGACCTTCATCGTTATCGGTTCCGTCCTTGATGTACTGCCATTTGATTTCATATTCCGGTCCCTGTACCACATCAATATCAAGCTTTTGTGATAGGAAGTAGTTCTCGACAACTGACTCCATTACAGCGCGGTTCTTTGGAATGTTACCACCGATCTTACCTTTCCAGTTATCTCCGCTGGTCTGTTTGAGATTATCGGCTTCCTGAGCATCTTCAAGCTTGTCACCGACAATATCAAGAGCTTCTGCCAGATTATCAACTTTCTTCTTGGCTTCCTCAATATCCTTCTGAGCTTCCTGAGTCTTCTCATCAGCGCTGTTAATCTTATCGCCGTATTCCTTCTCAGCAAGTTCCATCTTTTCCTCTGCCGCCTTAAGGTTCGCTGTTGCTGCCTCATACTGCTTGGTCAGATTGTCGTAGAATTCCTTCATTGCATCAAGAGTAGACTTGGTATCAACAACCAGCTTCTCAAGATCGTTATATGCCTTGTTTGCTTCTTCCGCAGTGCCTGCTTCTTTTATTGATTCTATCAGAACATCTGCTTTTTCCTGAGTCTCTATGGAATCCTGAACCATATGTTCAGCTTTCTCTGTTGCATATTTAACATCTTCAAAAGCAGCCTTGGCTTCATTGACCACATCCTCTTCATGCGCAGAAGCCTCTTTATCTGCTTCTCCGGCATCATCCAGATCCTGTTTTACCTCAGCAGCTTTATCAGCAGCTGCATCAAGAGAAGACAGTGCAGACGGATCTCCGGCCTCGCTGTCGTTCACTATCGCGTTTGCTGCTTCTATTACATTTTCTATGGCTTTATTTGCTTCGTTATCTTTTGACGTTCCCGCTTCGCCTGCAACAGCTGCATTTTCTGAAATAAGTATTTCCTGTGCAGCAGCCTCAGCCTCCACAGCAGCGCTCTGAAGCTGCTGTTCTCCTGCCTCAGTCTGCTGTTCGCCTTCCTCTGCCTGCTTTTCTTCTCCTGCTGCAGCTTCCTGAACAACCTCTGCCTGTTCTTCAGCCTGCTCTGTAATTGCCGGCGCATTATCTTCCTGCGAAGCAAGAGCTTCACCTTCAGTGGTTGTATCCGGAGTATCATCAGGTGGAGCTGTCGGCTCACCATTCGCATATGCGGTTATAGGCGTCGCAAGCGCCATCATTGCTGAAATTCCAACTGTAAGTGCTGAGACCAGTCTTCTGTTAGTAAGTTCATTTTTCCTCATAATGATACTCCTCTTCCAAACAAATTATTCCTGCGGTTCCTCGTCAATTCCAATCTGTTCAAACAGATACTGGAGTACATCTGATGTAAATTTCCTTGCCTTAAAAGCCACTGATTTCTTGGGCCCGAATTCCTGATCTTCTCTGACCGCTTCAGAGTACATGATCATTGTTTCTGTTACAACGATCATATCCCTACCAACAAGATTGGGTACTCGCTTATCAACCGTGATCGCGATTCCCAGCGGACTGACATTCTTAACCTGTCCATAAAACTTTTCAAGAGTCTGTCTGTCCACGATAACACTGTTTGCCAAAAACTCAATTCTGTTGATACTTCTGCGTTCTTCCATGTTTACCCCCTGGTTTATAAGATTATTTATTTTTTGTTTTAAA
>JAEEGH010016322.1_pt1 | contig 15988 bp, 13 predicted proteins | sample 9134181 | NCBI WGS metagenome assembly JAEEGH01 (sample SAMN16246544, study PRJNA631951) | gut metagenome | biome: gut microbiome; feature: rumen; material: DP-attached | host: Bos | place: Iran: Karaj | collected 2018-10
TGCTAGCCATTCACAGTTTCAATGTGCACACCCTCTCTGCGAAGGGCGTTCAGGTATGCAGGCATGGTGGAAACAAGGGTCTTGCCTTCACCGGTTTTCATTTCCGCGATCCGGCCCTGATGCAGGACGATACCGCCCAGCACCTGCACCCGGAAAGGACGCATATCCAGCACCCGGTCAGCCGCTTCCCGGACTGTTGCAAACGCTTCGGGCAGGATATCATCTTCGGTTTCGCCGTTATTCAGGCGCTGCCGGAACTCCGCTGTTTTCGCCTGCAGCTGCTCATCCGTCAGTGCGCGGTATTCATTTTCCAGCGCCATAACTGCTTCCACAGTTTTTTCCAGTTTCTTTAACTTGGCATCATTTCCGGAGCCAAGCATCTTTTTCAGGAATTCAATCATCCGTTTCTCCTTTACAACCCTTCCGGATCGTTCCGGAATGGGCAAAGCATTACAGGTTAGTATATCACTGAAGCCGTCTTTCACGCAAGTTTCCCGGGCGTTTTTTCACCATTCCCGCAGGTCATGTACCCGGATCACCTGCGCCTTTTCCCTGCCGCTTTCATGCCCGCTTCAGGAAAAGACAATCAAAAAGGCGCCGGGGTCTGACAGACTCCGGCGCCCGGTATCAATCCTTATTCCTGCTTACGTCCCCTGCGGCGGCGGGAAGCTCCGGCTTCCTGCACTGATTCCGCAGCATCTTTTACGGTGTCCTGTACGGCTTCCGCTGCTTCTCCGGCAGCGTCCGCAGCCTCAGCCGCCGCATCCGCAGCAGCGTCTGCTGTTTCCGTCACAATCTCCGGCGCGGTCTCTTCCGGTTTGTCGGAATACAGCTTCCGGAGTGTTTCCGCCATCAGTTCACTGTTCTGGGCTGTGCCCTCGTTCTCTTCCGGCTTTTCTTCCTCAGCTTTTTCCTCCGCTGTTCCGCCGTTGGAGATCTCGCTCCGGTGGCGGCGTTTCGGTACTGCGCTGTAGTCCCGGTAGGTGCCGCCCTCCAGGTGATCCATTGCCTTCCTGGACTCGCTTCTGCTCTTGCCGCGCCGGACCGCGCCGATCAGCAGCAGGGCAATCAGGACCGCCGCGATTGCCGCAAAGATCCATTTGATGCTTTCGGCAACGCTTTCCGCCTGGTTCAGCCATTCCGGTTCAGGCTGATCCGTCGGGATGGGTTCTGTCTGGGGCTTCACAGGCGTAACCGTCGGTGCCGGAGTAGGTTCGGGCGTCGGCGGCGCATAGGAAATCTCCACAATATTGCTGGTAAAAGCCAGGACCTGGTCCAGCTGGTCCTTGCAGGTGGCAGTAAACTGGAACTGGCCCGTTTGGACTTCTTTCAGATTGGCATCCACATCACGGATAAAGGAAACCACTCCGTCAGCGGGGATGGTTTCGAACCTGTACAGTTCGGTGTCTCCCGCCTTCACCGCCACATTGCTGACATCAACCTTGCTCTCGTTATGAACAGTACACTTGAAACGAACGGTGCCGGGTGTCTTGTACACCACATTCCGGTCAGCTTCCAGTTCAAGGCTCAGCACAATCTGCTGGCTCGGATCGGTAGCGATGACCTTTACCCGTCCGGTTGCTGTTTCCACACCTTTGCCTGTGGTGTCGTCCGCCTTTACGGTGAACTGCAGATCCACGGTGTCCGTGATGGTCAGTTCCGTTTCAAGCGGAAGCGTTTCACCCGCTTTTACGGTTTTATCGCTGAACACAGTGCCCAGTGCAGCGTCGGTTACGGTAACATTGGTAAAGTCAAGATTGCCGGAATTCTTCAGTGTCAGTGTCAGCTTGACAGTGTCACCGGGAGCGCCGCCCTTCTTGTCTGCCTTCAGGGTTGCGGACAGGTTCACCTGGCCGTATTTGATGGTTTCGCTGCCTACTTTCTGGCTGTAAGTCTTTCCCTTGGTCTTGTCCTTGTAGGAAATCGTGGCGGCACTGGTAACATCCTTGGTGCCCATATTGAACGTAAAGGGGAAGCTTCTTGTTTCGCCGGGCTGGATGGAATCGATCGTGCCGGATTTCGTGGAAACCGCCGCGTTTTCTTTAATGTTTACCGAAGTAACTTCAACGCTTCCGGTGTTTTCGATCTCATAGACCACACTGACTTCCTGACCCTTTTGGGCCGTCTGGGGTGTAATGGTACGTTTGACCTCAATCTTGGGTTCTTCACCTTCATAGACGATCGTCTTGGTGAAATTGATCTTATGGCCCTGCTTTTTCGGTTCCCCGTCTTCACCGGCCGGGCCGTCATAAGCATAATACCGGACAGCAAAGGTTACCTTTCCCGCTTCCAGTTCGCTCTGCGTAACAGTCCATTCCCCGGACCAGCGCTTGCTGGCGCCTGCGGAAAGGGCGAAGTCCTCAATTTTTTTACCGCTGGGATAAAACAGTGTAACCTTGTCGGGCAGATCCCCGTCCCCGACATTGGTCACGGTAATGGACACGTTGATTGTCTTCGGTCCGGTAAATTTGTTGTTGCTCAGCTCCATGGAAACCTTGATCGGCTTATCCGCAAGCGCAGCGGACGCGCACAGCAGAACAAGCACGATTCCCAGGAGCAGTGCAAGAAACAAGTGTTTCCTGTTCATATTGTGTCGGAGCCCGTGGGCTCCTTCCTCCTTCCCCCCGCCGGAAAACCCGGCGGACGCGTCAATATGGATGGATACAGGATATCTATAATATTTTATCGGGAAAGCACAGACCTGTCAAGAATACAAAGAACGAACAAAAAACAGGCATTCTGTGCTTTACTCGGCCAAAATCCGGTGTATAATGGTCGATACAAAGTAAAGGCGCTTTGTTACATTAGTATATTAGGAGGAAAACCAAATGAAGAAGCTTGTTGCTGTGGTCCTCGCCCTTATGCTGGCGCTGACTGTGTGCTCCGCCTTTGCCGAAGAATCCGTCACCCTGAAGATCGCCCATATCGGACCGACCACCGGCCCCGCCGCGCTGTACGGCCTGGCGACCCAGCACGGGGCGGAAATCGCCGTGGATGAAATCAACGCTGCCGGCGGAAAATACCGGATTGAGTTGATTAACGAAGATGATGAGCATAACGTGGAAAAGGTTATTAACGCCTACAACGCCGCGCTGGATGCCGGTGCCCAGATGATCCTGGGTTCCACCACCTCCAAGCCCTGCGAAGCCGCCGGTGCCCAGGGATACACGGACCGCGTGTTCTTCCTGACCCCCTCTGCTTCCTCCACTGCGGTCATCGAAGATAAGGACAACGTTTTCCAGGTCTGCTTCACCGACCCGAACCAGGGCTCCGCTTCCGCGCAGTACATTGCTGATCACAAGCTGGGCGCCAAGATCGCCGTGATCTACAACAACGCCGATGTGTACTCCACCGGTATCCGCGACACTTTCGTGGAAAAGAGCAAGGAACTGGGTCTGGAAATCGTCAGCGAAGAAACCTTCACCGATGAAACCACCGACTTCACCGTTCAGGTGGGCAAAGCCCAGGAAGCCGGTGCTGAAATCGTCTTCCTGCCCATGTACTACACCCCCGCATCCCTGATCCTGAAGACCGCTGCCGACAAGAACTACAAGCCCATCTTCTTCGGCGTGGACGGCATGGACGGCATCCTGAGCGTGGAAGGCTTTGACACCTCCCTGGCGGAAGGCGTCATGCTGCTGACCCCCTTCGTCGCCACCTCTGAAGATGAAAACGTCAAGAGCTTCGTTGCCAAGTATCAGGAGAAGTTCAACGAAATCCCGATCCAGTTTGCTGCGGACGCTTATGACGGCATCTACATCCTGATCGCCGCCGCCGAGAAAGCCGGCATCACTTCCGAAATGGCTCCCGAAGAAGCCTGCGATCTGCTGATCGAAGCCATGAAGGAGATCGAAGTAACCGGCCTGACCGGTACCATGACCTGGGATGAGTCCGGCGCCGTCACCAAGACGCCTATGGCTGCCACCATCGTCAACGGTGTGTATGTGTTCGAAGACTGATTCAACTGACACGATCCCGGCATTTTCAAGCGGACCGGCCCTGCGGCCGGTTCCGCGTTTTCGTTTTTCTGAAGGATCTTTTCCTTCTCATACATATTGACGAAAATAAAACAACCATCCTTCCTGAGAGGAAAAAACCTGTATGATTTTTCTGGATAATCTGATCAACGGTCTCAGCCTTGGCAGCATCTATGCCATCATCGCGCTGGGATACACAATGGTCTACGGTATCGCCAAGATGCTGAACTTCGCCCACGGCGATGTGATCATGGTCGGTGCCTATATTGCCTTCTGCGGCCTGCAGTACTGGGGCATTCCCCCGGTGTTTGCGTTCCTGCTGGCCATGGTGGTCTGTACCGTTCTGGGCATCACCATAGAAGGACTGGCTTACCGGCCGCTTCGCCAGGCCACTTCCCTGGCTGTGCTGATTACCGCCATCGGAATGAGCTATCTGCTGCAGAATATCGCGCTGATGATCTGGGGAGCCAATCCCAAGTCTTTCCCGACCACCTTCATCAACGGCACCTCACTGCGGCTTGGAAAAATAAATCTCTCCTCCGCCACGCTGATTACAATTCTGGTCAGTGTGGTCATCATGGTGGCACTGACCCTTTTCACCTCCAAAACAAAACTGGGCAAGGCCATGCGCTGCGTGTCTGAGGACCGCGGAGCCGCAGAGCTGATGGGAATCAATGTGAACAGGACCATCTCCCTGACTTTTGCCATCGGTTCCGCACTGGCGGCAATCGCCGGAATCCTGCTTTGTTCCTCCTATCCCATTCTGCAGCCCACCACCGGCTCCATGCCCGGTATCAAGGCATTTACCGCCGCCGTGTTCGGCGGGATCGGTTCCATTCCCGGCGCCATGCTGGGAGGCGTTCTGCTGGGGATCATCGAAATCTTCGGCAAGGCTTATATTTCCACCGAGCTGGGAGATGCCATCGTTTTCGCCGTGCTGATCATCGTACTGCTGTTCAAGCCGGCCGGACTGCTTGGCAAGCCCATGCGTGAGAAAGTTTGAGGTGAGGATCATGACAAAAGCAAAACGCAAACGCCTCATCTATAACCTGATCACCTTCGGCCTGGTCATTGCCGCCTTCCTGATCCTGCAGAACATGATTGCCGCCAAGACAATCAGCCGTTCCCTGAAGGGACAGCTGGTTCCGATCTGTGCCTGGATCGTGATGGCGGTCTCCCTGAACCTGGTCATCGGTTTTTCCGGAGAGCTGAGCCTCGGCCATGCCGGCTTTATGAGCGTCGGCGCATATACCGGAGCCGTTGTCAGCGGCTGGCTGCTGGCAGCCTTTGATATGCAGGATCCTACCCTGCGCCTGGTCATCGCCATCCTGGCCGGCGGTATTCTGGCCGGGATCTTCGGCGTGCTGATCGGCATTCCCGTACTCCGCCTCCGCGGCGACTACCTGGCCATTGTGACCCTGGCTTTCGGTGAAATTATCCGGAACCTGGTGAATGTGCTGTATGTGGGCACAGCGGACGGACACCTGCATTTCTCTTTCCTCAGCAAGAAGCTGCCTGCAGATGTCACCATGCTGGTGGACGGCGCCAAAGGCGCGGTCAAGATCAAGCCCATTTCCACCTTCACCGTAGGTTTTGTCCTGATTCTGGTTGCCCTGGTGATTGTGCTGAACCTGGTCAACTCCCGCGCCGGCCGGGCAATCCAGGCAACCCGCGACAACCGGATTGCCGCTGAATCCATGGGCGTTTCAGTCACCAAATATAAAATGATGGCCTTTGTAACGGCAGCGGTGCTGGCCGGTATGGCCGGAGCTCTGTACGGGCTGAATTCCTCCACCGTCGTCCCGACCCAGTTCACCTTCAACCAGTCGATCAACGTGCTGGTCTTCGTCGTCCTGGGCGGTCTGGGTAATGTGCTCGGTTCCATCATTTCCGCCACCTTCCTGACCGTGCTGCCGGAAGTGCTGCGTGAATTTGCCGATTACCGGATGCTGGTCTACGCAGTGGTACTGATCCTGGTGATGATCTTCACCAACAATCCCACCACCCGTGCCATCGCCAACCGCATTTTCTCTCCTCTGAAGAAAATGCTTCACGGAAAGCAAAGGAAATCTTCCGAAGGAGGTGACGTCAAATGACACAGGCAAAGAGACACCGCTCTGATACCAAAATGGTTCCGGTCCCTTCTCATTCCATCGTTCCCGAACGGGATGTGGATGAAATCCCGGTACTGGAAACCCGGCACCTGGGGATCGAGTTCGGCGGACTGAAAGCTGTGGATGACTTTAACCTGACCATCGGAAAGACGGAAATCGCAGGCCTCATCGGCCCCAACGGCGCCGGAAAGACCACGGTCTTCAATCTCCTGACCAAAGTGTATGAACCCACCAGCGGGGCTGTCCTGATCAACGGCCAGGATCTGCACGGCATGAGCATTGTTCAGGCCTCCAGACTGGGAATCGCCCGTACCTTCCAGAACATCCGCCTGTTTGACAAAATGACGGTGGAGGAGAATGTACGGATCGGTCTGCATAATCAGATCAAATACGATATGTTCAGCGGAATCCTGCGGCTGCCGCGGTACTGGAAACAGGAAAAGCGCCAGCACGAACGCGCCATGGAACTGCTGGACATCTTCGGCATGCAGGACCTGGCGGACGAAGTATCCGGCAGCCTGCCTTACGGCGCCCAGCGCCGCCTGGAAATCGTCCGGGCACTGGCCACCGAACCGAAACTGCTGCTGCTGGACGAACCGGCCGCAGGCATGAATCCCCATGAGACGGAAGAGCTGATGGAAAACATCGCAAAGATCCGTGATCAGTTCCAGATCGCCATCCTCCTGATTGAGCACGATATGAGCCTGGTCATGGGCGTATGTGAAGGCATCTGCGTCCTGAACTTCGGCCGGATTATCGCGAAGGGGACCGCCGATGAAATCCAGGCGAACCCTGCTGTCATCGAAGCCTATCTGGGCAAAAAGAAGGAGGGCTGAAGATGAGCGAGAACAAAAATCAGAATCTGCCGCTGCTGAAGGTAAAGGACCTGCATGTTTATTACGGTGCCATCCATGCCGTAAAGGGGATCAGCCTGGAAGTGCAGGAAGGTGAAATCGTTACCCTGATTGGCGCAAACGGCGCCGGCAAATCCACCACCCTGAACACCATCGCCGGGCTTCTGAAACCGCGGCAGGGATCCATTGTTCTTGGCGGTGTCCCTGTGGACGGCACCAATGCCAACAAGATGGTATACAAGGGACTCAGTCTCTGCCCGGAAGGCCGCCGGATTTTTCAGCAGATGACTGTCCGGGAAAACCTGGAAATGGGTGCCTACAGCCGCCCGAATGAAGAAATCGAAGCATCGCTGGAAGATGTGTTCCGTCGTTTCCCCCGCCTGAAGGAACGGGAAAAGCAGATCGGCGGTACCCTGTCCGGCGGTGAACAGCAGATGCTGGCCATGGCCCGCGCGCTGATGAGCAAACCGAAGCTGATGATGCTGGATGAGCCTTCCATGGGCCTTGCGCCGATCCTGGTGGACCAGATTTTCGATATCATCAAGGAACTGCACGAATCCGGCGTCACGATCCTGCTGGTGGAGCAGAACGCCCAGATGGCGCTCTCCGTTGCCGACCGTGCCTACGTGCTCGAAACCGGCAGAATCGCCATGTCCGGCGACGCTTCGGAACTCCTGCAGAATGATGACGTCCAGAAAGCTTATCTTGGAAACTGACAGGTAATCATAGAAAGATCCGGCTGCCCTGCGGCAGCCGGATCTTTTGCATTTCAGCTCGGTTCCTGGTCTTCGGGAGGAAGGTCAAACAGGGTATCCATGCTCAGCTGTCCCGGGGATTCCTCCGAAACAGGAATCTGCCGGGTGTGCGGTCCCACGCTGCGGGTTCGCGGCTGGGCAGGGACAACCAGGGACGAAGGCAGTTTGATCTTTTTCTTTCTGCCCAGTTTCTCCCGCGTGATTGCCATCACATCATTCCAGGAAAAGGGAGAACAAACCAACGCGATCCGCATCCACCAGGACGGCGCGTAATACAGGATCATGCCTTTTTCCGGCCACAGCTGCACCCTGGCAACATTCTTCCAGGGCAGGTCCTTTTCCCCAACCTTCACCACAGCTGCGGAGCTGCCCTGCTGCGCTTCCCGCAGCAATGCCAGTGACTTCAGCCGGGCTATCAGTCTGAGCGGCGTCGGATCCTGCAGGTAATGGATCTCATGAATGCCGCGGTTGTCGACCACATAATCTGTCAGTTCTTTTCCCTGCAGCAGAAGTGCAATCAGCGCCACTGCCAGAATGGCCCCCAGCAGGATCAGCAGAACCGTCGGAAAATCGGACACCAGCAGTTTTTCCACCGCACTGGCACCGCCGGCAACTGCCTCCGCCAGCAGCACCAGGACCAGAATCACCAGGGCCGCGGGAAGCAGAATCCGCATCAGCGCGTTCCAGCACATCCAGTCCTTCACCGGGATGCGTTCAACACACCACGCCGCATGCGCCGCATTTTTTCCCAGGCGTGTTCCGCACACGGGACAGATTTCCCCTGCATCCACTTCCCTGGCACATTTCTTGCAATAGGCGGTCAATGCCATTCTCTTCGCTCCGTTCCGGTTAATACAGTTATTGTATCCTTTCCCGGCCGCCTTTTCAAGGCGAACAAACAACCGATTCCCCCGGCGGGAATGAATTGTTTTTTGTAAGTTTGTTTAATCAAACATTTGTTAGCTATTGCTATCTATGGTCAATTGTAGTAAAATGCTCACGGCAAAGCGAACCGGATCCGTTTTTGCTTTGCCCAATATGGCAGAGAAGGGGTATCCTGTATGAAACTAAACACCCTGCGTCCCGGTCAGTCCGCCGTCATCGAAGCTGTCGGCGGTGAAGGCGCCCTTCGCCAGCATTTTCTGGATATGGGCGTAATTCCCGGCACTGAGGTCACCGTAATCAAGCTGGCGCCGATGGGCGATCCCATGGAGCTGAGGATTCACGGATATGAACTGACACTCCGCCTGGCGGATGCGGAAAAAATCAGCATTGTTCCGGTTGAACAGAAGGCCCCTGTTTCAGAAAAAACACCCCAGCGTTCCCCGGAGCACCCGGGACTTGGTGAGGAAGGCCGCTATCATCCCAAAGGCAGCGGCGATCCCCTGCCGGAAGGCACAAAACTGACCTTCGCCCTTGTCGGCAACCAGAACAGCGGCAAAACAACGCTTTTCAACCAGCTGACCGGTTCAAACCAGCACGTGGGCAATTTCCCCGGCGTAACCGTGGACCGGAAGGACGGAATGATCCGCGGCCACAGCGATACCCTGGTTACCGACCTGCCCGGCATTTACTCCATGTCTCCCTGGTCCAGCGAAGAGCTGGTTTCCCGTGACTTTGTCCTCAGGGAGCACCCCAAAGCAATTATCAACATCGTGGACGCCACCAATATCGAACGCAATCTGTACCTGACCATGCAGCTGCTGGAAATGAATATCCCCATGGTTGTCGCCCTGAATATGATGGACGAACTGCGCGGCAACGGCGGCACGGTGGACGTGAACGCGATGGAAGCCATGCTGGGTGTCCCGGTAGTACCGATCTCCGCGGCCAAGAATGAAGGCGTGGACGAACTGGTACGCCATGCCATCCATGTGGCAAAATACCAGGAACGCCCCCTGGAGCAGGATTTCTGCGGTGTGGAAGATCACGGCGGTGCCGTTCACCGCGCACTGCATGCCGTCAGCGTCCTGATTCAGGACCATGCGGACCGTGCAAAGCTCCCCGTCCGTTTTTCCGCAAGCAAGCTGATCGTGGGCGACCCCCTGCTGGTGGAACAGCTGGAGCTGGACCAGAACGAGCGGGAAACCCTGGATCATCTGGTGCTTCAGATGGAAAAAGAGCGGGGAATGGATCGCAGCGCAGCCATTGCCGATATGCGGTTTGCCTTTATCCGGAAGGTCTGTGACACCTCCGTAATCAAGCCCCGGGAAAGCCGTGAACGGGTACGGAGCGAAAAAATCGACCGGATCCTGACCGGCCGGCATACAGCCATCCCCTTCTTCATCCTGATCATGGCAGCCGTCTTTTTCCTGACATTCTTCCTGATCGGTCCCTTCTTCCAGGATCTGCTCCAGAACGGCATCGACGCCCTCAAAGAGGGTGCCCAGCAGGGCATGGAAGCCGTTCATGTCAATGCGACGATCCAGAGCCTGATTCTGGACGGTATCTTTGAAGGCGTGGGAACGGTTGTCAGTTTCCTGCCGATTATCGTCATCCTGTTCTTTTTCCTGTCCCTGTTGGAGGACAGCGGTTATATCGCACGGGTCGCCTTTGTGATGGATAAGCTCCTGCGGCGCATCGGCCTCTCCGGGCGGAGTATCGTGCCGATGCTGATCGGCTTCGGCTGCACGGTTCCCGCCGTCATGTCCACCCGCACCCTCCCCAGCGACCGGGACCGCCGGATGACAATCCTGCTGACCCCTTTTATGTCCTGTACTGCCAAGATGCCGATCTACGGGTTCTTTGTCAGCGCTTTCTTCCCGCAGTACGGCTGGCTGATCATTACCGGGCTTTATCTGCTGGGGATCCTGACCGGCATTCTCGTTTCGCTGCTGTTCAAGAACACCCTGTTCCGGGGCGAGGCCGTTCCCTTTGTGATGGAACTGCCGAACTACCGGCTTCCCAGCCCGAGGAACGTTGCCCAGCTGCTGTGGGAGAAATCAAAGGATTTCCTGCACCGTGCCTTCTCCGTGATCCTGATTGCCACCATCGTGGTCTGGTTCCTGAAGAGCTTTGATTTCAGGCTGAACCTGGTCGCTGATTCCCATGAGAGCATCCTGGCTGCCGCGGCCGGCCTGCTTGCTCCGCTGATGGCTCCTGTCGGCCTGGGTGACTGGCGCATCGTTACATCGCTGATCAGCGGCTTCATGGCAAAGGAAAGCGTTGTATCCGTCATGGAAACGCTCTTCGGCGGCGGACTTGCTTCCCTCGGCACCCTGACAGCTGCTTCCATGCTGGCATTCAGCCTGCTGTATACCCCCTGTGTGGCCGCCATTGCCGCGATCCGGCGGGAACTGGGCCGCAAATGGGCTCTGGGCGTAGTGCTCTGGCAGTGCGCCATCGCCTGGTTCGCCGCGTTGATCATCCGGCTGCTCGGATTACTGTTCTGAGGAGGCGCTGCCCATGAATATCTGGGATATCCTGATCCTGCTCGCGGTGGCCGGAATCGCATTCCTCGCCTTCTTCCGCGCCCGGAAAAGAAAGGCAGAAGGAAAAAGCAGCTGCTGCGGCAACTGCTCCCTATGCAGCGCCTCCTGCGCCGCACGGCATGACCAAAGGTCTTAATTGTTCATTTTTCATTTTTCATTAACAACGGCGCTCCTTCCGGAGCGCCGTTTGTTCTTTACTTTTTCGTCTCGATCTTCCAGGTCTCGTACTGATCCTCAACTTCCTTTTTCAGTTCCCCGATCCCTGCTTCCTTCAGGGCTTCACGGAAGGCTTCAATCCCTTTCTCCGGATCATCCGGATCCACGGCGCCGACCATCAGCGGAATCTGGAACTGTTCCACAACATCCTCCACCGCTTTCACAATCTCACTGACCGGTTTTTTGTTGAACCGGAAACCGAAGGAGGCGGTTTTCGGCGCGCCGTCCGAATACTGCTGCAGAAGAATATTCTTGTCCGGATTTTCTGTCTTCAGCACATACTGCAGGGAAATATCCCCGACTGTCCAGGCGCCGCCGTGCATACCGTACCAGTTGGCATCTTCATTCAGTTCCACCTGCGTGTCGTTCACTTTTGTATAGTTTACGCCTTCCTGGCCGAAGAGCATCAGGTTCACAAGCGTGGCGTCGCTGTGCATCAGGTTCAGGTACTGCATGGCAATATCTTTTTTCCGGCTGCTCTTGGGAATCGCAAACATGGAACCGCCCGCCTGCGTGGTCACCTTGTAACGGTCCTGCAGAGTAATTTCCGCACATTCAAAATCCGGCACGTACGCTGCCTTGTTGGCCGCATACATCTCCCCGGCCTTGATGCCGTTTCCCTTCAGCGGCTGGGTAAACACAAGGAAGTCTCCCGTACCGAAAATCCTGTTGTAGTCATACGACGCCGCATCCGGTGCGATATAACCCAGCTGCGCCCATCTGTACATCAGGCGGATATGGGCTTCCTGTTCCTCCGTCTCGTAAATGCTGTAAACCGTTTCATCAAACGCACCGTTCTCATCCATGGCATATTTGACGGAAAGCGCATCTCCCCTGATCCCGATCCAGTCATGATTCCACGGTTCATCGGACCAGCGGCCCTGCTCCATCAGATAAGGATACCGGGCAGGAAACAGTTCCTTGTATTTTGCAAGATACGGCTCCAGTTCCTCCGTCGACGACACCGGGTCTTCCTCCGGGTCCCAGCCGATCAGCGCAGCCGCTGTTTTGTTTACGATCAGCCCTGTGGGAACGCACAGTTCCTTGTTGGTCGGAATGCCGTAGATCTGGCCGTGATACCTGACACCCTCCAGATAATCTTCCGGCAGGGATTCCAGGATTCCCTCCCCGTAATTGTCCAGCAGGTCTCCCAGGGGAGTCAGTTTGCCTTCCAGGATCTCCTGTACATAACCCTCCCAGTCAGCAGTAAAAATCAAGTCAATCTTTTCCCCTGCCATCAGATCGCCGACAGCCTGCTCTGTCCAGGCAGGATCCCACGGAATCAGGTGGAACGACACCTTCATGTTGGCCTGGACCTGCCTGCTCTCATACAGTTCACCGAGGTACTCGTTGATCGCTTCCTCCACGCCGGTGCGGATCTCCTGATCATCCTTGTTCGCAATCCAGTAAATATCCAGCGTGTATGCAGACTTTGCCGCAGCTGAGGATACCAGCCCGAACAGCAGCACAAAAGCCAGCACCAAAGCCATCATTTTCCGCATCCGAATAACCTCCTCATCCGGTGATATTCATCATTCCGAACGTGTCCTGAAAAAGCAGCATTCTCCTTTTCGGTACAGGTTGCGGGCTTTTTCTTTTGACGTTATGGATACCTTACCACAAAACAGGGGGGTTCACAAGACTTTTGCACCGCTTTTCACGTCCCGGGACCGCAGTTCTTTCCGATGCAGAAAACATATGGTATACTTCAGTTGCTGTAATCGTATCCGTATAATAAACCGACCGCCTGTGGAAAGGATGATCCGATGCGTCTGGGAGGAACCGTATGCTGCAGCAGCCCTGCGGAATGGGAGGAAAAACTGGTCAGTTCCGGTTTCCGGGCTGTCACTGCCCCGTTTACCTGTGATACGCCCCGGCAAGAAATCGAAAGACTCTGCCGGATCACCGAAAAGCATGATGTGATGATTGCGGAAGTCGGCGTATGGCGGAACCCGTTTGATCCTGCCGAAGGAACCGCAAATCTGGATTACGCTGTCCGCCAGCTGGAGCTGGCCGACCGGCTGGCCATCCCGTGCTGTGTCAACATTGCCGGTACGGAAAGCCCGGCAGGCTGGGATGCGGCCGATCGCGGCAATTTCACGGAGGAAATGTACCGCAGGCTGGTTGCGTCCGTCCGGGAAATCATCGACCGCGCCGCGCCGAAACATGCCTTTTACTGTCTGGAACCCATGCCATGGATGGTTCCGGACAGCCCGGATGTGTATCTGCAGCTGATGAAGGATGTGGACCGGGAGCAGTTCGCCGTGCACATGGATTTTGTGAACATGATCAACTGCCCGAGACGCTATCTGGATGCGGAAGGCTTTATTGAAGAATGCTTCAGCAAACTGGGACCGTATATCAAAAGCACCCATCTCAAGGACTCCCGCATGGACCCGATGATGCTGACAACTGTACTGCATGAGTGTTCGCCGGGAGAAGGCGGCCTGGATTTTGTCCGCGTACTGAAGATTATCGACCGGTATCTTCCCGCGGATGCCCCGGTACTGCTGGAACACATGAACACCTTCGAGGAATACCGCCGTGCCTATGAATACACCGCGGCAAAAGCTGCCGAAGCCGGTGTGAAGATCTGAGATCAAATCGCCCGTTGACAAAACCTGCCGTTCGGAATATGCTATGTTCAGTTTAAGAAAGGACGGGCTTTACGGACTGATGAGAATTCGCAACTGATATTCGGCAGCCACAGCATCCCTGGTTCACAAAACCCGGGATAGTATTTGTGTCGCCGTTTGGAGGTTGCGTTAAGCGAAAGCCAGACGTCTTTTTCTGTTTGTTCGTTCAATGCTCCTCCGCGGCGCGGGAGGAGTTTTTTTCATGGCAAAATGCATTCTTGAAGCAACCGGTCTGCAGGTATCATTCGGCGACCGTCAGTTGCTGAATATTGACCGGATAAATATATATGACGGAGACCGGATCGGCCTGATCGGCGAAAACGGCGCAGGCAAGACCACCCTGCTGCGGGTGGTGGCCGGTGATATTGCACCGGAAGCCGGCCTGATCCGGCGCCAGTGCCCCGTTTCCATGATCTGCCAGCAGGGAAACGCGGACGCCGGGAATGACGCGGAAACCCGCGCCCTGTTCCGTGCCCGGGAAACCCGGGAAGGCCTTTCCGGCGGAGAAATGACCCGCAACCGGATTTCCGGTGCGCTGTCCGCTCCGTCCGGCCTGCTGCTGGCAGACGAGCCCACCACAGACCTGGATCAGGAAGGACTGGCATTGCTGCGCAAAAAACTGTCCGGTTTCCCCGGGGCCGTGCTGCTGGTATCCCACGACCGGGCGCTGCTGCGGGAAATCTGCACCCGGATCTGGTATCTGGAGGACGGAAAGATATCGGATTCCCCCGGCGGTTATGATGACTTTATGGCGGAACGCACCCGTCAGCGGGAACGGGCAGCTTTTGAATATGACCAGTATAAAACAGAGCAGAAACGCCTGAAGGAAGCCGCCCAGCGCATGACAGAATGGGCTTCCCAGGTGAAGAAGGCGCCTTCGCGGATGGGCAACAGCGAAGCAAGGCTCCATACCCATGAATGGACAAACGCCGTTCTGGGACTGAGCAGTGCCAAACGCAAAATCCAGAACCGGATGGAACACCTGGAGGTCAAGGAAAAGCCCCGGGCTTTGCCGGAAATCAAAATGAAACTGGGCGTCACCCATCCGGTGGAAGCCAAAAATGTCCTGGAATTCCGCTGCACCTTCCTGCAGGCCGGAAATAAAACGCTGCTGAAAAACACCGGCTTTGTCCTGCCGACAGGCAGCCGCACCGCCGTCATCGGTCCCAACGGCTGCGGCAAAACCACCCTGCTGCGGGTGCTGTCCGGGCTGTCGGACAGCCGCATTCAGTTCCGCGGAAACGCACGGTTCAACCCTGCCGTCCGCCCGGGCTGGTTTGACCAGCATCATGAGAACACCCTTGATCCGGAACGCAGTATTCTGGACAATATTATGCGGGAATCCGTCCATCCGGAGCATTTTGCCCGGACTGTAATGGCCTGTCTGGGCATCCGGGGCGATGATATATTCAAGACACTGAAGCTGCTCTCCGGCGGTGAACGGGCCAAGGCCGCACTGGGCAAACTCCTGCTCATGGACTGCAACATGCTTCTGCTGGACGAACCTACAAACCATCTGGACCTGTTTACCATGGAGGAACTGGAAAAGCTCCTGTCCGGCTACGGCGGCACCCTGCTGTTCGTCAGCCATGATGAGGAGTTTATCCGGAAAACCGCTACCCGGATTATCTGTTTTGAGAACGAAAGCCTGAAAACATTCGAAGGCGGCTGGGAGGAAATGAAAGCACCCCGGCAGAAGGACCAGGAAAAGGAAAACCGGAACCTGGAAATCAGCCGGCTGGAAATGCAGATGGCCGTGCTGTCAGCCCGTCTCTCCGCCCCCAAAAAAGGCGACCGTCCGGATCTGCTGCAGGAAGAGTACCTGCAGCTTGCTGAAAAGCTCCGCGAACTGAAGCGTTCCGAAACCCGCTGATCCGATCGTTTTCCGGAATTGCGTTCCTGACGCAGCGGCCCCCGCCGGTTTCACCGGCGGGGGCCTGTTTAAACACATTTTACAGATCCTGCACAGATTACCTGTTCAGGAATACCCTGGCTTCATACGGCT
>JAEEGH010016323.1_pt1 | contig 15988 bp, 10 predicted proteins | sample 9134181 | NCBI WGS metagenome assembly JAEEGH01 (sample SAMN16246544, study PRJNA631951) | gut metagenome | biome: gut microbiome; feature: rumen; material: DP-attached | host: Bos | place: Iran: Karaj | collected 2018-10
GCAAGCACAGCGACAGGGAAGATCGCTGAAGCCGCAAAGCGATAGCTCAGCGAACGCCCAAACGGCACCATGGCACCATCATCGGCAAACCAGTGCGCAAAGAACGGCAGGAAGCGGTTTGTTCTGTTTACATATTCCCGCTTTCTCTCCTGCCATCCCGTGAAGCTTTCATCAGCAATTAAACTCCATAGTAATGGATAGAGATGCAGCGACCATGCTTCGTAATAATCAAAGCGGCCAAATTCCCCGTCTTTATACCACCCATTGCCAAGATACAAAGAGTCGAGGAACTTCAGGCCTTTGTCCAGCATTTCTTCCGTGCGGGCGTAGATAAAGCCAAATCGCTTCAGAACGGTCAGCGTTAACAGCGGGAACCAGTAGTGATTATTCGGCCAGGAGTAGTCAAACGCGATCTCTGCCATTGCATAGAGCGCATCGGCGATCTTCTGCTTGTCAGATCCGTTCAGCGGATCCCACAGTACCTTTCGGGCAAAAAACATACCGACCATCAAGCCTGCAAGTTCGGTAATACATTGGTTTTCGTAGCTGTAAGGGGACATCCATTCCCTGCAGCGATCCCAGGATCCGTCCTGACCATGAGAAAGGCCCGCAAGCAATTCATCCCGAAGGAACGCAGAAAGCTCTGTGAGGCCTTGCTCTGTTCGTAGCTTCAGGTCGCTTTTATGCAGCAGCACCGGAGCAAGCCCCCAAAATGGACGGCACAGGTTTTCCAGGTAAGCTGGAACATAGCCTACCTGATCCGGTTTATAGGACAACAGGCCATGTGCTTTTCGGCGTACAGCGCGCTCCAGCATCGGTATGCACAGACCTTGGGCATAAGCAAACATCTCGTCCCTGGAAAGCATGTCACGTCCTCCACAGCTGCGCATTTACCTGTTTATGCTAATGCCATTGCCTGACAGTAGTTTAGCATCGGAGTGTCTCAATGTCACCTGCTGCACATTCAGTTCTACATTGCCATGTCCGGAAAACGCATCGCCGCCGCATGGATGTGTACTGATGTTAGTAAAAGACGCGTTCCTGACATTGCTCCCACCGAACACAACCGTTGCTGGGGAATCATAGCCATACGTGCCGCCCCTTGGCTTGAGATCGGCCTCGTGATAACGCGCGTTTCGAGCAAAACCTATGCCCGAAAAGTGCAGGTCTTCAAATTCGCCCTGCCCGAAATAAACGCCGATGGCGCTTCTGCCAAACATCTGAATGCCGTCAAAACTTGAATCGCAAAGCGTTCGAGCCAGACTGACACCGACTTGAGCATCTGCCTGTACATTCTGTACTCGTATATTAAACGTATCGCCGAGATCCGCGCCGTTCCCGCTTTGAGCAAAATATCCGTTCTCGCCGATCTTCACGCAAACGTGTGCCCGGCGTGCTTTGTTGTCAAAGGTCGACCAGTAAACAGGTTCGACGGCCGGATCGATCTTAGCCGCGTCGGGCAGGCGCATCGGATAATCGCCCGCCTCAGGTAGAGCCGGATCTGTCTCGACACTTGACTGTACGTTCTGTATAATCACATTATATAGCTTGTGCCCGTAATGGTTAAGCAGGCGTATGTTCGCGCAGCGCGTGCATGTGGCAATATTCCGGATCATTACCCCGTGTATATCGCTGTCCATACCTTGTACATGTGCTATGTCGTCATTTAGGCATGTAAGGGCAACTGAATCATCCTGGGTGTATCCGGTTATATTCTCTATTATGAAATCACAGCATCCTACCCTGAGATCGATGCCATCCGCATTGGGGCACGCGCCGGAAGACATGAACTGTATGTTGGACACCCTGCCGTAAGAACAGTAATGAAACGTCATGCCCCAGTAGCGCGGGTTTTCTATCCGCAAGTTTTCGATCACAATGCGCTCGGCATTGTGAAAATGGATCAGTGTGTTTTCTAGTGCGCAGTGATCGAATTTCGGCTCATCAGAATCTCTGCCGTTGCGTTCGGTAAGCCCGTTGTGCCTTCCTCCATCTAAAACTGCCGATCCTTGACCTAGTATTCGTATATCGTACTGGCGATTGCATATCAGACCAGCTTCTCGTGTTCGCGCGAAGTCGTTTTTAAATATGCTGTCAAACGCACCGTCCGCGAGTCTCAGCCGGCAGGAATCCAGTATGACAGTACTGCCCGAGTGCAGCTTTATAGCACGTTGGATCACCCATTCGTCCTTCCCTGTACGTTTATTACGACTAGGCACTCGCACGCACTGGCCGCTTATCGCCGCGGCATCAACGGCTGCCTGAAGCATGAGCGAATCATCGGCAAGCGAATAATAATCATTCGGATCAATGTACGGCATGGCAGTCCCTTTCATAGAAAGACCGCGCAGACGCTGAACGCCCGCGCGGTCATATTCACGGTATCAGTTATTGGGATTATAAAGCTCGTTGGCTTCGTCTGTCAATATCTGGCCGCCGTTAGCATACCACTGTGTCACAAATTCATCGAACGCTTCGATGGGCTTCGCACCGGTGATGATGTCCATGGAGACTTCATCGTACATCTTGTTGAGCTCAGTCATGTAGTCGCTTTGAGATGGCAGCTTGTTCATGACCCACTTTTCGCTTGTCTTATAATCAACATCTGCAAGAAGACGCGCATAAGCAGCCTGGTCTTCCCTATCAGCCAGTGCCGCCTCAGCTGCCGCTGACATGGCAAACTGGAAGGTAATCAAACCACCGATGGAAACTCGGCCTGCCACAGTATCATATCCAGGGAAGGATACAGGGAAGCCATCCTCATCATAATCCCAGTGCACGCCTTTCGCACCGAAACGGTTCTGCAGGTACGTCTCAAGCTCGTTATAGCCGCCAAGATCCTGCGCGATCTCCAGGAACCGGCCAAACCGCGCTTCATCCTCTATGAAGGCCTTGGAGAACCCACACAGCGTATCATATCCAGCAACGCCGTAGGTGCAATCCCCATACGGGCCCTCCAGCGGCTGAGCGTATACATATGGCATATCGGTCTCGGTTGCTTCATCCGGGAAGTTCTGGAACATTGCGCCGCCGTTTGCGAAGGTTTCCGCAGTGGTATTCAGATAAGTGAATGGCCAGTGCGTAAAGTTGCCATGCTGCGTGAATCCAATACGTCCGCTGGTAAAAGCATGAGATACGCCCCAATAACCGCCATAGTTTTCACCGGTTATGAACTCAGGATCGAGCACCCCATCAGCATAATACTTAGCGAGCTTCTCAAGGGCTTCTCGTCTGCGAGGAGATACGTTCTTGTGAACCAGCTGGCCGTTTTCGTCCATTATCCAGTCGGTATACAGACCATATGCAGCATATACCTGGCTGATTCCACCCTTGGAGAGGCCATAAGTATCATTCTCGCCATTTCCATCGGGATCGTCAAACGTAAAGGCATACCAGCAGCGCTCCGCGTCCTCCAAAGTGGTGGGCACTTCTTCGCCAATAGCTTCGAGCCAAGTCCTGCGCCACACCGCGATATTTGGATAACGTGATGTAAGCGGTGCATACCCCAACGTGAACAGTTCACCGTCGATGGAACAATAGTCGATCAGACCTTCGAGATCTGCCATCTCCTGGTAGACCTTGGGGGCAAATTCCTTCAAGGTTTCGACAGAGAACGTACCATACATACCTTCTTCCACAAGGCCTATCAGATGGCTGCGATCCCACTTGATAATGTCTGGCACAACGCCGTCGGCGAGGCGCAAAGGAATGAGTTCACCCTCACTGCCCTGTTCCAAGCTTTCTACCACAAAGTTTACCCCGTAGTAGTCATTCCAGTAATTCACCATGTAGCAGTCTTCATCCAGTACACCTGCCTGCCATGTGAGCACCGTAAAGGTGTATGGTTCTTCTGCCGACACTAATGTCGGCATCGCTGTTGCCAGCAAGCTCAATGCCAGCACAAGCATAAGTAGCTTCTTCATTCCATTGCCTCCTTTTTCATATATAGCTCACGCACATGTGTGCGTTTACGCTCATCCCTTTAAGGAGCCTACATATATGCCCTTTACAAAGTATTTTTGTATGAATGGATATACGATCAATACCGGCAGCGTGGAAACATAGATAGATGCCGCCTTAAGCATGTCTGGGCTCAAGGCCATATCTTGCACCGAAGCGCCTTCCAGCATCTCATTGCTGCCCTCATTAATTATGCGTCTCAAGACGACCTGCAACACCTGTTTGTTCGTCGTACGCATATAGACCAAACAGTCGAACCATGCGTTCCATTTGTATACAATGATCCAAAGGGCCACAGTGGCAAGGATTGGTTTTGACATCGGCAAAATAATGTAGAAATATGTCTGGAAATCACTTGCTCCATCCAGCCGCGCGCTTTCCTCCATTTCCGCGGGTATGGTATAGATATAGTTTCGAATCATGACCAGATTATAAATGCCAATCGAAGAGGGCAGTATGTATTCCAACCTGTTGTCTACAAAGCCCAAACGACTGTACCAAAGATAAGTCGGAATGAGTCCGCCGCCAAAGAACATAGTGATCAGCATATAAAATGTCCAAAATGTACGATGCGGAAAGTATTTTTTCGAAATCGCAAAAGCCCCCATGGACGTCAGGAACAGTGCCAGAGCGCAGCCCACGATAACTGAAAACAGTGTATTGCCGTAGCCGATCCATATAAAACGGCTACTTATGACCTTACCGTAAAACTTAAGTGTGATGTTTTCCGGCCAGATGCGAACAGTACCCATGGTTCGGTTAGCTGAATCCAGCGACTGCACAAGCAGCATCCAGAACGGCAGAAGTATGCTCACGCAGATGATGATCATCAGCAGAGTGTTGAAGATATCGAACAATGTACTCAGGCGACCCTCATGGATAGTGTTGCGGCGCCTGTGTTTAGAGAAAGACGAGATCACCAAATACCCCCTTCCCCGCCGTTCAGGCGTTTGACCACAACATTGGTGAACAATACCAGCGTGAAGGAGATCACGTTTTTGAACAGGCCTGCTGCGGCTGAGAAGCTGTACTGCTGGTCGATAAGCCCGCGTCTGTAAACATATGTATCGATTATATCCGCAACACGGTAGACGTTTTCGTTGTATAGGTTGAATATCTGATCAAAACCGCCGCTCACCAGGCTGCCGGTTCGAAGTATGAACTGTATGGAAATGACGGGTATCAGCCCCGGCAAAGTGATATGCAAAGCGCGCTGCAGACGGTTTGCTCCATCGACTGTGGCGGCTTCGTACAACTCCGGGCTTATTCCCGCAATGCAGGCAAGATAGATGATCGTTCCCCAGCCTACGCCTTTCCAGATATCCGTCACGATCAGTGTGCCGACAAACACTTTGGGGTCACCCAGGAAATACACCGGCTCGCCGCCAAACAGAGTGATCAGCTGGTTCATAAAACCGGTGGACGGAGACAGAAACTGCTTGAATATGCCTCCCAGTATGATCCAGGACAGAAAGTGAGGCAGATAACTGATAGTCTGTACGGTCTTTTTAAAGAAAGTCCCTCGTATTTCGTTGATGAGCAGAGCGAGAATAATAGGCGCCGGGAATCCAAACAGGATCCTCAGCGCGCTTATTCTAACTGTATTTGAGAAGACTTGCTGAAAGCTCGGTATCGACAGGAGCTTTTCAAATTGCATAAGCCCCACCCATTCGCTGCCTGAGATCCCAAGCGAGAGCTTATACTCCTTGAAACAGATGATGAGGCCATAGATCGGCGCATAATCAAATATAGCCAGATTTAGAATGACAGGAAGAAACATCAGCACGATCTGCCAGTGCTTGATGTAGCCGAACCATTGAGAGCGGCGCTTTGATCCGGACGCATTGGACATCGTGTACACCTGCCTTTCAGCTCGAATGTACACGATTTAACATTTCTATGCAACTATAAAATTAACAAAAGACTGAACAAACCTGCTCCGTGGCACTATACATTTGGGGATGTGATCACAGCCTAGTTTTTTCAGTCCTGTATTGAGTAGGTGTAAGACCGAATTCTTCCTTAAACTTCCGGAAGAAATAATTAGCATTATTAAACCCCACGCGCGCAGATATCTCGTTTATACTTAGGTCCGTCTCATCGAGCAGCCCAAGCGCTTTTTTCATACGAACGCCCAGCAGGTATTCAAGTATCGTCATGCCGTGCACTTCCTTGAAGCAGCGACTCAGGAAAGAACGACTGACGCCGAGCGCATCCGCGATCTCGTCAACTGATACGTCGTGCGCATAGTTTGCATCCAGATACTCAGCGGCTTTACGCGCGCATTCTGCATGCCCGGCATCAGTGGACGAGGTATAATCAGATGCAACAAAGACATCGCTTGGCGGTTCACCCATCAGCGCGCTTCTGAACGATACCTCGATCTGCTCTATCCCGTCTACCGACGGACCTATGCTCAGTTTTATATCGTATTCAAAAACGGAAGATTTGAGCATCGCTGGGATCGTTTCAAGTGCCTCACGCATTTGGGTGGCATCTGAAAAAGCAACAAGATAGTACATTGCCTTACCATAGGCTCCGGCACTGAAAAGCTGCAGTTCATCGCTGTTGATCCGCTCGATCATGTTTTCTATACGCAATTCGTCCAGCGATTCAAATTCAGAGCCTATCCGATATAGGATAAGAGCTGCAAATGATGTATGCTTGAAGTTTATATCAAGGAATTCCAGGTATTCATCAGTTTCTTCGAGCGACATGGTGTTTCCATTCAACAGAGCCAGAAGAAAACTACGCCTCAGTTTGCTGCTGTGTTTAAGCAGCTGCTCCCGCAATGCCTCACTTGCGGAAATATGCTCTCGGAATGTCTCGGCAACAAAATGCATGTCTCCGGACTGGCGTTCATATTTTTCGGTATTCAGTCGGCGCGCGTCCTCGAGCATGGCAGAAAACGGAGAAGTAAGCCTGCGAATGAAAATGTAGCTTATCAGGACCATTACAGCCAGAACCAGCAGCGCAGTAGTGACCATGCGCAGGATGAATGCGCTGTTGGAATTCGTGTAAATGGCGGCTGGGATCTGCATGACATAATACCAGGGTGAATAGGCTGACGGCATTTTCATACAGTAAAAGCCATCATATAACAACGGCGATGCCGAAATACCCAGTTTGTTCGGCTGGTTCCCGTCTCCAAGTACTGTCGAACCGGATTCATCCACTAAAAAGAGCTTTTCGCCTGCACTTAGGCTGACGATATCGCCGAAGTGTTCTACAGGTGTGCTGAGACACAAGTACATGATCTTGCCGCCAGACGACGAAAGGTTAAGCTTGCACACATAAGAAAGCACGTCTCCGTGCACGCCTATACCCTGCGGGAAACTGCGAGCCGGCAGCCAGAGCGAAACATCTGAAGCTGACATCCCTTGAAGCTGCAAAACCCAATCACGGTCAAAGGGTCTTGTTACGGCAGCACTGTTCAAAAAACTGACACCCGAAAGCGCAGAGATGATAAACGCATTTTGCGGACTGTATACAGCTATATCTGCAAGGTCGGATTCGAGCTCGAGTTTCTGCTTGAGAGATGTGTGCGTATCTTTGATCGGTATTTGTGAAGACAGCGGAACAGATAATGTGGCGAGAGTATCTTTCCAGTTTTTCAGCGTCGCTATTTCTGACCTGACAGAGATCATAGGTTGAAAAAAGCGCTGGTCCAACAGCCCGCAGGCGTTTTCAAAGCGCTTCTGATAATATGATTCATTTGCGACCTTGATCTCGCCGTGTAGATTAGCGTATGAAACACTGGCTGCAATAACAGCTACGATCAGTATGACCGCGGATGTCAAAAGCATCAGGCGGGTAAGCAGCGTATTTGTTGTATGCCGTTTCACTATATACTGCCCTCCTGATCGAATTGCTTGTATTCTATCATCCCGATTTTGCAAAGTCAACAGCAGCAAAATCACCGAATCGACCAAAATCGAAAAAAGCAAGTTTTTATACTAATAATCTGATTGACCCAGCTAATGAGTTCAGATCACAACGGCAGAGATCCTATTCTCCTTTATGTTTGCCGGGGTTTTCACCTTCCGCGCGTACGTATGCCCGCCTGAAGGTTTTTACGCTGGCATAACCAACTTCTTCAGCGGCTTGGGCGATGGTCATACCCGGAACGGAAAGCAGCTTTTGCGCCTGTTCGATCCTGACAGCATTGATGAACTCCAGCAGACTTCGTCCGGTGCGCGACTTATACAGCGTGGAGAGGTATTTCGGCGTGAGGCCGAAAGCTTCGCCGATCATGCCGAGGCTTAGATTCACGTCTTTATAGTGGGCGTGGATGTATTCCTCCAGTTGCGGGCAAAGCTCGTCACGCGCTTCGATCATCGCCGTATCCTCGGTATCCACATCGCAGCGACGTCTCAAAAAGCAGTCCATCGCGCGCATGACGTCCTCTTCTGAATCAGCCTGTGTGACGGCCTGCATGGCCTTTTCGGTGTCCGCCGGGCTGACGTGATTCGTTCCCGCGGACACGACAAGCTTATACAAGAGATCCATCGCGGAAAGCCTGCACGTCTGAAGGCCCTCTCCTCGCTTGATCAGCGTAGGCAGAAGTGACGATGCGTCCGCGTATCTTTTGGCCTCGAGCGCCTCCGCCAGGATGCGTGCCGGGTCTGCCGTATCTATACCCGCCTGCCCGCTTATATGCACAATGCCGCTTTCGCTGGTTACATATTGGTATTCCATGAACGCAAGCATATTAGCGTACGCCGGCCGCAGATCTTCGAATTTTTCCACCGGCTCCGTTACCAGAGCTGATACGCGCATTCCGGCAGGCGTTCTGGCCTCTGAGAGGACATAAGCCAGTTTTTCGTTTGCCATAGACGCAAAATCTTCCGAACGTGTGGCGTCCATGATCAAAAGCCAGGTCTGGATCTGCGCGCTTTGCAGATTCAGGCCCGTGCAGTCCCCGATAAACACCCTCGCGAACAGATCCTCTATGCGCGAGAAGCATATATCGCGTTCCATCGCGTATGCACGCTCATTTTCCTCTTCTCCTTCAACGAGCATGAACCCGATAAGAGCGTATCGCCTGCCGGCAGTGTCGATACCCAAGAATGACTGCATGTCCGGCTCAGGGAGCAGGCTGTCTGTGCCCTGGATATAGGAGAGCAGGTAGTGGCGGCGGAACATGTCGTTCTGCGTGGTAAGGGAATGCTCGATGCGTTCCTTTTTGCTTTGCATTTCCAGCCACGCGTTCTGAATGAGCTCAAACTCGTTCTCGCCTTCCGTGCTGCCGCCGCTGATCAGGTCAAGCGTACGTGCAATGGGACGGTAGTTGCGTCGCGATAAAACCACGCTCAGCAGTAGACCGGTCATAAGAGCGGCGGCAATGGCTATTATTGATATATGCGTCACATAGTCGCGCCGGGCCCAGAACTGTGTTACCGGCGAGATAAGAGCGTATTTCCAGCCATTCACTTCGGAAACGGTCATAGTGCCGAGGTAAGCTGTTCCATTCAGCTTGACCGAGATCCTTTCCGCTTCATCGGACACGGAGGAAAAGATATTTGTGGGGATCTCCTGCTTGGAAGAAGAATGCAGGATGACCCGGTCGTTTTCGTCCAGGATCAGAAAAACGCTGTCCTCTTCGCCCGAAAAGCCGCAAAGCTCCATGAGTCTATCCACGGGCATGGATACGAACGCGGTCACGTCTCTGTCGCCAAGCTGCCTAAAAGTAGATGTGAAGGTGCGTATATATGTGACCTGAAGGGTGTTAGGACGTCGGTAGCTGTATCGCATGCTCGTATCAAAGCGCCCTGCGTAGGATACGGTGTTCATGGCGTCCAGAAAATCGTCGGCAGTATAGGGCGAAGAACGTATGAGCTGCAAGGCGACCCCCAGCGCGCGGGCAGGATTCGATGTGGTCCCGGTGATCACGAATTGACGTTCGTGCAGATACAAAAGCACCTCGCAGTCGAAAATACTGTCTTCATGCGCTCGGAGTACTCTCAGTACATCTGGCAGATCATAATAAAACTCGGGTTCACGACTCTGCATCCCGATAGTCTTTAGCACGAGCTCCGTACCTATTACGGACTGGCTGGTGGTGATCAACTGCTGAAAGGCGCTGTCGGCCCGGACCGCCGCGGAATTGAGAGAAAGCCGGTTGGAGGAAAAAATCTCGTCCCGTATTGCCGAATTGGTATAGGAATAGCTGACACCCAGCCCAGCGAGCGGGATGACGAGTACCAGCAGAAAAGAGATGAGCAACGCGCTGAGCGCCTTGCGCCTGGGCGCGATCCTTCCGTTCAGCATTTCGGATGACCTCACACGATTTGTGACAAGGCTATTATACACCTGCCGTATGACGATTGCAAATCGCTCCTGCTGCCTTTTTATATATCATCTTAGCCGCTTAATCCGGTCCCATCGCGGGACAAAATGGAATATCCGCACTTTTGTCCCTTGAATTTGAGCGCATACATACCTTAGTATAATGTCAGCAGCATAAACTGCAAAAACAGAATTGGAGGTATGACCATGAAAAAGGCATTGCTTCTCCTCGTGACGATAGCCATGTTCATGACGTGCCTGCCCCTGGCGGGTGCCGAAGGCACAGGTTATCCCTACGACGGGACCAACGAGCCCATCCGGATACTCAGGGTGGCTGAGACCCGAGCGGTAGACGCCGGATACTCCGGCTGGGGCAGCACGCCCTTCTTCGAGACCTGGGTAGAAAAGAGCGGCATCAACGCTGAAGTCATCGAAGTCGCGGACGACGCGGGCATCATGCTTACGCTTTCCGCCGGTGATTACCCGGACGTCATCCTGATCTATGAATCCACCTATAACGGCGGACTGAACGCGCTGATCGAGGAGAACCTCGCGATCAACTTAAGCGAGTATTCCGATTACATGCCGGACTACGAAGCCATTCTGGATTCCCATCCCTCCTACCGTCCTTACGTGACATATCAGGGCGGTGTACGCTTCTTTGCCAACCTCATCTCTCCCGACAACATCGTGACCCGCTGGAGGGGCATGGTGGTGCGCCAGGATATGCTGGATAAGCTTGACATGGAAGTGCCTACTACCACTGATGAATTCTACGACCTGCTTTACGCGATGAAGAACGACCTGGGCGTCGAAAACCCGCTGATGGGCAACATGTGGCGCGACGTGCTGTTCTATGAAGGCTTTGCCGCCACGGAATTCGGCATCCCCACCGCCGGCAGCTATCAGATCGACGGCGAGTACCATTACGGCGCCTATGAAGAGGGCTACAGAGGCCTTGTGAGCTACTACCACAAGCTATACGCAGACGGCCTGCTCGATCCCAACTTCAAGACTACTGACGAGAGCACTTCTCAGGCCAGCCTGCTCAACGGCACCACTGGCGTACATCCCACCACCGGTGCGCGTATCAACACGATCAGCGCCAGGAGCGAAGACCCCGACTTCAAACTTGTTGGCATTGGTTCCCTGAACGGAAGCGACGGAACCCGCGCCATGTTCTCGCAGCTCGATCCTCTTACTCCCAAACGCATCAACGCCTACGTGACCGCCGACAGCAAGCAGCCCGAATTGGCCGTGGCCTTCTTCAACTGGCTGTACACCGATGAAGGCACTATCATCGCCAACTTTGGCCCTGAGGGACTGTGCTTCAATTATGACGAAGAAGGCAATCCCGTACCCACGGAATATATGCTGAACAATCCGGACGGCATGAGCTACGACAACCTGCTCTATGCTCTGTCCATGGCAAACGGTCCTGTATACGTGATCCGCGCCCTGTCCATGTACCGTTTCGGCAAGCCCGAGCAAAGGGCAGCGATGGAGGCCTGGGACCAGAACGATGCCGCACTGTACAAACTGCCCCCCTATTCCATAAACGACAAGGCGCTGGCTGACGAAGACGCGGCGCTGTGGACCGACCTGAACACCTACATCAAGGAAAGCATGGTGCAGTTCGTTACCGGCGAGCTCAATACTGAGGAAGACTTCGACGCCTACATTGCCCAACTCAAGTCCATGGGCATGGACCGTCTGATCGAGATCGAGCAGATCGCCCTGGATGAATACTATAGCAAGTAAATAATATAAACGCATCATCCGAAGGTCGCGCGGGATCGCCCGCGCGACCTATATGACTTAAGGAGGGAGCGTACATGGCACAACCGTTCATCAAAAGGCTCAAGAAGGATATGCGGCTTAACTGGAGCGCATATCTGCTGGTCCTGCCGGTGCTTTTGTACTACGCCATCTTCTGCTACAAGCCCATGTACGGCATCATCATATCCTTCAAGGATTTCAGCCTTCGCAAGGGCATCGTGGGCAGCGAATGGGTGGGCCTTGTTTACTATAAGGACTTTTTCTCCTCCTATTACTTTCTAAGGCTGCTGAAAAACACAGTAATGATCAGCGTAGCTTCCATCGCCGTGGGTTTCCCGATACCGATAATCTTCGCGCTGCTGCTGAACGAAGTGCGTTCCAGGGCGTACAAGCGCACAGTGCAAACTATTTCCTACATGCCGCACTTTATTTCCATCGTTGTCATATGCGCGCTGATTCGGCTGTTCACCGCTAACCACAGTCTGCTGACCACCTTCTTTTCGTACTTCGGCTATGACGACAGGTACGACATGCTGAACTACAAGGAATACTTCGTGCCCATATATGTACTGAGTAACGTCTGGCAGAATACCGGCTGGAACTGCATCATCTATCTGTCCGCACTCGCAGGCATCGATATGGAGCTGTACGAGCCTGCCCGCATCGACGGTGCAAATCGCTGGAAGCAAACGCTTCACGTCACGCTGCCCGGCATCGCCAACACTGTCATACTTCTGTTCGTATTACGCTTAGGTTCCATCATGAGCGTTGGCTTTGAAAAGATAATTCTGCTGTATAACGAAGGCATATATGAAACAGCTGACGTTATATCGTCTTATACATACAGGCGCGGCCTCGTAAAGGGAGACTACGCCTACTCCGCCGCCATCGGCCTGTTCAATTCCGTCATAAACGTCATTTTCGTTTTGTCCGCTAACAGAGCCTCAAACCGCCTTGCAGGCGTTGGACTTTTCTGAGTAGAAAGGCGGAGAAACCATGAAGAAAAAAAGTACGCTGAAGCAGGAAGGCCGCGGTTATGAGGTGTTCCAGGTCTTCAATAATCTCTTTTTCGTGATCGTATTGTTTATCACCGCATACCCGATCTATTATGTGCTTATCGCATCATTTTCCAGTCCCTCCGGTCTGGCCGTGAACTACGGTTTTATCTGGCTGCCCATTAAACCCTTCACGCTGGAAGCCTACATACGCGTTATCACCTACCGCCCCGTTATTCTCGGTTTCAGAAATACTTTTATCATACTGGTGGCGGGGCTCGCTATCAACATGGTGATGACGGCCATAGGCGCATACTTTCTTTCCCTTAAAAACGTCATGTTTTCAAGGGTCATCGGCATGCTCATCCTGTTCACGATGTATTTCGGCGGAGGCCTGATACCCTCTTACCTTAACGTGCGTTCGCTCGGAATGCTCAACACCTACTGGGCCCTGATCATCCCAGGGGCCGTGAGTACATATAATATGCTTATCCTGCGTTCCGCCTTCGCAAACGTTCCCGCAAGCCTGGTAGAAGCCGCCACTATAGACGGAGCAAAGCACTTTACGATCCTCAGACGCGTAATGCTCCCCCTTACCGGCTCTACACTGGCGGTGCTGGTGCTGTATTACGGTGTTGGACACTGGAACTCATGGTTCAGTGCTTCGATCTATCTGCAGGACACCACCAAATACCCCCTCGCGCTGGTACTTAGAAACATCCTGATCAAAAGCCAGGACGCCGAAATGCGCCAGGGCGACGCGGGCAACGAACAGGGCTTTACAGACCTGATCAAGTATGCGTTGATCGTGGTGTCTACTTTCCCGATCCTGTGCCTGTATCCCTTCCTGCAGCGGTTCTTCGTAAAAGGCGTGATGATCGGCGCGTTGAAGGGATAACAAACCACACAGTACGGGCATAAGGACCGCAAAGGAGGACAGAAATGGAAACCATCCGCTTCGATATGGCTTCGGACTTCGGTGCCTTCAAGCCGCTCAACGCCACCAACGGCGGCGCGGTGCATAAGCGCCACGCGGCTGACCAGTACCGTTCAAATTTTGAGGAATACAAGCGTGCCCGTATCCCCTATGCCCGCAACCATGACAGTCAGGGGATCACAGCTTACGGAGGCACATATTCCCACGATATAACCAAGCTGTTCCCCAGATTCGAAGCGGACCCTTATGATGCGGCCTCTTATGATTTCGCCTGCACTGACGAGGCCATTCTGGTCACCCTCGAGGCTGGTACGAAAACCTTCTTCCGGCTGGGCGAAGGTATAGAGCACGACATCAAGAAGCACGACACACTGCCGCCTCCGGATTTCCGGAAGTGGGCCGTGATCTGCGAACACGTGATACGTCACTACACCGAGGGCTGGGCAGATGGTTTTCATCACGATATGCCCTATTGGGAAATATGGAACGAGCCCGACCTTGATACAGACGACAGCCCGAACAAGCGCTGCTGGGGCGGTACTCGCGCACAGTTTTTCGATATGTATGAAATAACCGCAAAGCACTTGAAGAAATGCTTCCCACATCTCAAGATCGGCGGTCCAGCAAGTTGCGGCAACGAAACCTGGTGCGAGGCGTTTCTGGCAGAGATGCGCAGACGCGATGTGCCAATGGATTTCTTCTCATGGCACATATACACAGCCAAGGTCCCCGAGATAAGCAAAAAGGCATACAGAATGCGTGCGCTGCTGGATAAATACGGCTACACGGATGCGGAAAGCATATTGAACGAATGGAACTACAACAAAAACTGGACGGATCAGTTTGTGTATTCACTTCAGGTGATCCATTCCGTGAAAGGCGCAGCGTTCCTGATGGCCGGGATCAGCGTCTCACAGTCCGCGCCGATCGATATGCTCATGTACTATGACACCCGTCCCTCTGCTTTTAACGGTGCCTTCGACTATTATACACTGGAGCCGTTGAAAGGCTATTACGCACTGTACTGGTACGGATCATTCTACGACTTATGTCAGGAGAAACGTGCCACGTTTCTTCCGCAAGATATTTACGCGCTTTGCGGAACAAACAGTGCCGGAAAGCTCCTATGCATCATTACTTACTACACCGATATGGACGGCATGCAGACCAGGGAGATCGCTCTCGATTTTGGGCGCGAGGGCAGCTTCGAGATCAGCATGGTGGACGACGTGTGCACGGACGCCACGTCAATCGTGAAAGGCACGCCTGTATTGACAATGAAGCCCAATTCATTCTGCCTCGTTCGGGAAATATAGCGTGACCCCCTAATATGTTTCTTTTGAGAAGAGGTGTATTTCATGAAGAAGGTCCTCGTAACTATACCCCAGAACGCTGTGCTTGAGACCTTTTTCCCTGCGGCTGTTCGCAAAAAGCTGGAAAACAGCTTTTATGCGGAATACAATCTTTATAGCCGGCAGTTCACCACGGAAGAACTGAATGATAAGCTTAAAGGCTTTGACGCGGTCATGACGGGCTGGGGCACGCCAAGGCTGGATGAAAACGTGCTGCGCGGAAACGAGAGACTGCGCCTGATCGTTCATACCGGCGGGACCGTGGGCAATCTGGTGGACACCTACGCTTACGAAAACGGCATACGTGTTTTCAGTGGAAACCGGCTGTACGCCGAATCAGTGGCGGAAGGTACCATCGCCTATATGCTTATGGGCCAGAGACGATTGAAGTATTATATCGACCGCGTGCAGGACGGAGCCTGGCGCTCGGAATCGGATGTCTGGGAAGGGTTGCTGGATAAACGCGTAGGCATCGTCGGTATGGGTACTATCTCGGAGTACCTGATTCGAATGCTACAGGTTTTCCGTACTAAGATCAAGGTCTTTTCTCACTATCCTCTCCCGGAGGAATACATAAGCGATTTTCACTGCGAGCAGGCTTCCTTGGAAGATATCTTTTCCTCCTGTTACATTGTATCCGTGCATTCGGCCCTTAACGATCAGAACCGGGGCTTGAT
>JAEEGH010016327.1_pt1 | contig 15984 bp, 12 predicted proteins | sample 9134181 | NCBI WGS metagenome assembly JAEEGH01 (sample SAMN16246544, study PRJNA631951) | gut metagenome | biome: gut microbiome; feature: rumen; material: DP-attached | host: Bos | place: Iran: Karaj | collected 2018-10
TAAAAAATAAAAGTATCTATGAACAAAATTTTACGCTATTCGTTTGTAGCCTTATTGGCTATGGTTGGCTGGAGCAATGCAATGGCTGACACTACTGACGAGCTGACAGCTTCCTCTTTTGGTATCCCTGATGCTTCAAATGCTACTTATGCAGACTTTACTGCAACGGGTACCTCTGGAGCAAAATACGCTGTCCAGGCTTATGGTAAGCAAGAGTATATCCAGATTCGCTCAAGCAACAGCAATTCTGGTATTATTGTTACTGCTTCTGGTGGCTATGTCAAGTCAATAACTATTGCTTATAATGCTGAGAAGACAGGTGACAAAGCTGGCGAGATTGACGTTTATGCCAAAGATGAGGCTTATTCAACACCAGCGGACTTATATGGTGACAATAAAGGTACAAAGGTAGGACAGATTACTGCCACAACTACTACTTATGAATTCACCAAGGGTTACAAGTTCTTTGGTCTCCGTTCATACAATGGTGCCCGTTATATTGATAAGGTTACTGTTGTTTGGACTGACAAGGCTCCTAGCGGTGGCGGTGATGATCCAAGTGTAACAACTACCGGCGATGGTACACTTGCTAGTCCTTATACCGTAGCTGATGCCCTCGCAGTAACTGGTACATTGGAGAAGGGTGAGACAAGTACCGATAGCTACTATATTAAAGGTAAGATTTCTTCCATCAAAAATTCTTTTGATACCCAGCATGGCACTGCAATCTTCAGTATTTCTGATGATGGACAGGCTGCCAATGAGTTCCTTTGCTACAGTGTCAAGTTCTTAGAGAACAAGGCTTGGCAGGATGGAAACACCCAGATTGCAGTAAGCGATGAGGTCATTGTCTATGGTCCGCTGAAGAACTATAATGGTACGCTGGAGACAGGCTCTGGTGCTTATCTGTACTCTCTGAACGGCGTAACTCAGAATACTGGTGGTCAGGAACAAGCCGCAACCCCAGTTGCAAGCATTGCTGACATGCTGAATGTTACCAGTCCTTCTACCAATTTGGAGCTGACTCTTACCAATGCCAAAGTGCTCTTCAATGATGGAAACTATATTTATATGCGTGAAAACGGCAAGGCTATCTGTTTCTACAAATTTACAGATTTGAAGGAAACAGCCAAAAACAATGCCCTTGTCAGCGGAAAGGTTAAAGTGGACTATGAGGTATTTAAGAACTTGCCCGAGGTAAAGACTAATACCAAGACTGATGTTTCAGGACTGAGCATTACAGAAAGCGAAGAGGAAGCAGAGCCCGTTCAGACCACACTCGATGTTGTTGCAGCTGGAACTTACGTCTGCGACTTGGTTCAGGTGACCGCAACTTTGAAGAAGGAAACGAATGGAACGACCACAACTTATAAGCTGGCTTCTGGTTCTACCGAGATTGTTGTAGTCAATAACAGCAAGGGTCTTGATAAGATTGAGGCTGACACTGAGATAACTGCAGTTGGTATCGTCAACACAAATAACAGTTTGTATCAGATGAAGTTGACGAAGAAGGTAGCCGATCCTTCTGGTATCTCAACTGTTACCGCTGACCAGCTGATGAACGCTCCTGCCTACAATGTCGGTGGCCAGCGTGTGAACCAGGGCTATAAGGGTCTTGTCATCAAGGGTGGCAAGAAGCTGATTCAGAAGTAATAAGAATAAAGATATAATCAACCTTTTCTAATACTAACACGATTAAACGAAGGGGGCGAAGCCAAGAGTGGTTTCGCCCCTTTAATTTGGAAAGTGCAATTAGTACATAGGCTTTGCCGAGTCTTGGCAGATGCGAGCGGCAAGGTCGTTGAGTGCCAGACAGCGGGCTCGCATATCTGTTAGCTTCTCGTTTTGGAAAGGGTAGGGAGCCAGCATCAGTAGGCGCCCTTCGGCGCAAGCCTGCAAGTAGCGGGGATGGGGCTTGAAGTAGGGTGGAAAGCCCTTCAACAGTAGCACGATAAGAGGAATGCCCTCCGTGAGGCATGCTGTGGCTATCGTGATGAGGTAGATACCACGGTCCAAATAGTCTTTTTCTTCGGAACGTCGCTTCATGGAGGGCTTCTTGTCACCAGCCCATTTCTTATGGTTGCTCTCTTTTTTCTCCATTCAATTGCAAAGATACAAAATAATTCTTAATTCTTCATTCGTATTCTTATTTATTTCGTACCTTTGCAGTCAAAACGAATAGCAGACAAAAGCAGGACTACAAGGACTATGGCGAAGAAAGACGGCAAGGAGCTGACCCCGATGATGAAACAGTTTTTCGACTTCAAGGCGAAATACCCTGAGGCCTTGTTGCTGTTCCGTTGTGGCGACTTCTATGAGACCTATTGCGACGATGCCGTCATTGCCTCGCAGATATTAGGCATCACGCTGACGCACCGCAACAACGGCTACAACAAGGGCGACGAGATGGCGGGCTTCCCGCATCATGCACTCGACACTTATCTGCCCAAGCTCATCCGTGCCGGCAAGCGTGTGGCTATCTGCGACCAGCTGGAAGACCCGAAGCTGACAAAGAAGCTCGTCAAGCGCGGCATCACAGAACTGGTGACGCCTGGTGTGGCCATGCAGGACACCGTGCTCAACTACAAGGAGAACAATTTCCTGTGTGCCGTCCATTTTGGCAAGGCTGCTTGTGGTGTGGCTTTCCTCGACATTTCGACGGGTGAGTTCCTGACGGGAGAAGGTACCTACGACTACGTTGAAAAACTTATCGGCAACTTCCAACCCAAGGAGGTGCTCTACAACCGCGAGCGTCGCAAGGACTTTGAGCGCTACTTTGGTACGCGCCTCGTCACCTTCCAGCTCGACGACTGGGTGTTTACTGAGCAGACGGCTCACCAGAAGCTGTACAAGCACTTCAACGTGAAGTCGCTGAAGGGTTTTGGTGTTGACCACCTGAAGAGTGGGGTAGTGGCTGCCGGTGCTATCCTGCAGTATCTGGAACAGACCCTGCACACGCAGATAGCCCATATCACCACGCTGTCGCGCATCGAGGAAGAGAAGTATGTGCGCCTCGACAAGTTCACGATTCGTTCCTTGGAGCTCATCAGTACCATGCAGGAGGACGGCAAGTCGCTGCTCGACGTCATTGACCATACCGTGTCGCCTATGGGTGGACGACTGCTGCGCCGTTGGCTGGTGTTCCCGCTGAAGGACGAGAAGCCCATCAACGACCGCCTGGACATCGTGGAATATTTCTTCCGCGAGCCAGACTTCCGTGCGTTGGTTGACAGCCATCTGCAACAGATAGGTGACTTGGAGCGCATCGTCTCAAAGATTGCCACAGGCCGCGTGTCGCCGCGTGAAATGGTGCAGCTGAAGGTAGCCCTCAGAGCCATTGAGCCTATCAAGGCTGCGTGTCTTGCTGCTGCTGTTTCTGACGGTTCTCCTTCAGGGACAACCGAGTCGCTGCATAGGGTAGGGGAGCGCCTCAGTCTTTGTGAAGCGCTGCGTGACCGTATTGAGCGTGAGATACAGAACGACCCGCCCCAGCTGGTAGCCAAAGGCGGTGTCATCCGCGACGGTGTCAACGCAGACCTCGATGAATTGCGCCATATCGCCTATTCAGGCAAAGACTACCTGCTGCAGATTCAGGAGCGTGAAGCCCAGCAGACGGGCATCAGTTCGCTGAAGATTGGCTACAACAATGTTTTCGGCTACTACTTAGAGGTGCGCAACACCTATAAGGATAAGGTGCCTGCCGAATGGGTGCGCAAGCAGACGCTGGCACAGGCAGAGCGCTACATTACCCAGGAGTTGAAGGAATACGAGGAAAAGATCCTCGGTGCCGAGGACAAGATACTCTCCTTAGAGCAGCAGCTGTTTACGGAACTCGTCATCGCTGCACAAGATTACATTGCACAGGTGCAGCAGAATGCTAACGTCATCGCTCATCTCGACTGTCTGCTTTCTGCCGCCAAAACTGCTGAAGAGCAACACTATGTGCGTCCGACAGTTTCTGCGTCGGAAGTCATCGATATCCGTCAGGGCCGACATCCTGTCATCGAGACACAGTTGCCCATTGGTGAGCGCTATGTGCCTAATGACATCCTGCTCGACCAAGAGCGCCAGCAGATTATCATCATTACGGGTCCCAATATGGCAGGTAAGTCAGCGCTGTTGCGCCAGACGGCACTCATCGTGCTGCTGGCACAGATAGGCTCATTCGTACCTGCTGAAAGTGCACAGATAGGTTTGGTGGACAAGATTTTTACGCGAGTAGGTGCATCAGACAACATCTCGCTGGGCGAGTCGACATTTATGGTTGAAATGACGGAGGCCTCTAATATATTGAATAATGTGACACCGCGCTCCTTGGTGCTCTTCGACGAGCTGGGTCGCGGCACGTCGACCTACGACGGCATCTCGATAGCCTGGGCCATCGTTGAATACCTGCATGAACAGCCCAAGGCCCATGCCCGCACGCTCTTTGCCACCCATTACCATGAACTGAATGAGATGGAGAAGCATTTCTCGCGCATCAAGAACTATAATGTCAGCGTCAAGGAGGTCGATGGCAAGGTTATCTTCCTGCGTAAGTTGGAGCGGGGTGGGAGTGAGCATTCCTTTGGTATCCATGTGGCAGAGATTGCTGGTATGCCCAAGAGCATTGTCAAGCGTTCCAACGTCATCCTGAAGCAGTTGGAGGCCGACAATGCGCAGGTGGGCACAGTCGGCAAGCCTACGGCTGAGATTGCCCAAAGCCGCGAGGGCATGCAGCTCAGTTTCTTCCAATTGGAGGATCCTGTACTGTGTCAGGTACGCGACGAAATATTGGGTTTGGATGTCAACAACCTCACGCCATTGGAGGCACTGAACAAACTCAATGACATCAAGAAGATAGTATCAGGCAAGTGACTCTACGTTGACAGGCAGGGTCAGGATGAAGCGTGCGCCATTGGTGTACGTCGCATCTAAGTCGAGGCTGCCGCCAAGCAGCGTAGCCATCTTGCGACTCATGGTAAGACCCAGTCCGAAACCTTGCTTGAAAGGATCAACCTTGAAGAAGCGCTCGAAGATGCGTTCATAGTGTTCCTCAGCAATACCGATACCCGTATCCGTGACGATAAAGCGCAAGACGCCGCGGTCCGGACTCTCATGGACATTCAGTTCAACACGACCTTCCTTGGTGAATTTGATGGCATTGTTTAATAGCTGCGAAAGTATCTTTTCCAGTACGATGCTGTTGCTGCGCAGAGTGTAGTCGTCGTTGAGTGCTGTGTCGAGTTGCAGGTTTAATTGTTGCTTGTTCGACTTCTCAGCTTCTTGCAGCAGCTTCTTGCAGAATTCATTGACGGCAATGGTATCGTCTTTTTGGTAGTACTCCCTGCTCTCGTCCTGTGCCACCTCCAAGAGTTCGTTGACGATGTAGGTAATCTCTGTCGTGTTCTTGCTGATGTCGTTGATGAAGCGGTCACGCTGCTCGTCAGTGAGCTTATAGCGAGGATTGGTAATAATCTGGGCATAGCCCGTGATGACGTTCAGCGGGGTGCGTATCTCGTGGCTGACATGCTCGATGAAGGAATCCTTCATGCGGTCAGACTCCTCGGCGCGTGACAGCGCTATCTCCAACTCCTTGTTCTGCTGTTGCAACTTCTTACGATAGCGGTGACGCGTCAGGTGGCGCCAGACGACGAGAGTAAGGGCTATCATCAGGAGTACGATGATGGCGGCTAACCAGAGTTCACGCTCCTTGGCGGCTTTCTCGTTGATATTGGCCAGACCGACCTCTGCATTGATGGCGTTGATGCTTTCAAAGATCATGTTGTTGTTCAGCGAGTCGCGCACGTCACGGCGTTTATTGACCAGTTCCAGTGCCTGCTTGCCCATGCCCATCATTTCGTAGGCATGGATATAGATGTCTAACTGGTTGAGGTCGTCATGGTGCAGTGTGTCGGCCTGAATGCTCTTGGCAGCCTCCTCGTAGTTACCGTCAAATGCATCCTTCATCATCTTGATGGTTGACAGTCCGTTGTCGTCCCTATCAGCATGTTCCTGGCGATTAACTTCTAACTGCCGGTAAGTCTCCATGAACTTCTTTTTGTCTTTGAGGAAAAAGCTGATAGTCGCTTTCTGTATAAGATATGTCTGTCGGTATTCAGGATAATGCTGCGTCATTGCTCCGAATTTCTCATTCCACTTCCAGGCCTCCTTTGGTTCACGGTTGCTTTTGAGCGAAGCCAGGCGCGAATAGATGCTAATGAGCGTACCTTCATCGTTGGGGTTGGTACTCTGCAGCGCTTTCATGTAGTAATCGTTGGCCATGCGGTAGTTGCCACGCGATTCAAACAGCGTTCCTAAGACGGTATAGACGACTTCATACTGCTTGATGCCGTCGTTCTTCATATCCTCCAACGTCATGTTGGCTTTCTTGATAGCCTGGTAGGTCTGCCCATGCTCCGTTTCGTAAAGTGCCTCGTTGATGCGCACCTTATAGTAGCCAAGTTTCTTGCCCTGCTTCAGATAATAATCCATCATCTGTTGTGACACCTTGTAGAACCTCTCCGTCTTCTCGGGGTTGTTGTAAAGTGTCAGATATTCATTGCGGATGCGCTGGTATGTCGTATCCGTCTTCTCCGTCGCCATGGCGGCCGCAGAAGACAGCATGAATAGTAAGATGATGATGAATTTATGACAAGTCATACCTTTTGTTTTCTGAACATGCAGAAGAGTCCGATGATGATGAACGGGATGCTGAGTATTTGTCCCATATCTAAGGGCAGGGTGGCTTCGAAGGCCTCCTGTATCTCCTTGGTATATTCAATGAGGAAGCGGAACGTGAAGATGTATGTCAGGCAGAAACCGAAATACCAGCCTGTGCCGATCTTCTCCGGCATCTTCTTGTGCAGCCACCACATCAGCAAGAACAGGATGCCGTAAGCGATAGCTTCATAGAGTTGTCCTGGGTGGCGCGGCATACCGTCCACTTTCTCGAAGACGAAGGCCCAGGGCACATCGGTAACCTTACCGATAATCTCTGAGTTCATGAGGTTGCCCAGACGGATGAAGCATGCCGTGGTACCTGTGGCGATGGCAATGTTGTCGAGTACTGTCCAGATGCTCAGTTTGGTACGCTTCACATAAAGCCAGAGGGCGATGATCAAGCCCAGCGTGCCACCATGTGAGGCCAAGCCTGCATAGCCTGTGAAAAAGAAGCCGAACGTCTGACCCAGCCAGCTGCCGTCGTTGCCGAAGTGTATTGGCAGCAGCATCTCCACGATACCCTGCCACGAGGTCAGAAAGTCCTGTGGCTGGTAGAAGATACAATGTCCCAGACGGGCTCCTAACAGAATGCCGATGAAGCAATAGAAGAACAGCGGGTCAAACAGTTCGTCCTTGATCTTCTGTTCTTTGTATAGCCGCTTGACGATAAAGTAGGCCAGTGCCAGACCTATCAGCCAGCACAGCCCGTACCAGCGGAACGGCCCCAATCCTACACTCGGATTCCAAGTTATAAACAGTTCATAGTTCATAGTTAGCGTTACTGAACTAAAATTAGACGTTGAATCGGAAGTGCATGATGTCGCCGTCCTGGACGACATAGTCCTTGCCCTCGATGCCCATCTTGCCGGCTTCACGGACAGCAGCCTCAGAGCCATATTGGATGTAGTCGTCGTACTTGATGACCTCAGCCCGTATAAAGCCCTTCTCAAAGTCGGTATGGATGACACCCGCACACTGGGGAGCCTTCCAGCCTTTCTTGTACGTCCAAGCCTTGACCTCCATCTCACCGGCGGTAATGAATGTCTCTAAGTTCAGCAGGGCGTAGGCCTTCTTGATGAGGCGGTTGACGCCGCTCTCTTCTAACCCCAGCTCCTCTAAGAACAGCTGCTTATCCTCATACGACTCCAACTCGGCAATGTCCTCTTCCGTCTTGGCAGCGATGACCATCGACTCGGCTCCCTCCTCCTTGGCCAGTGCTTCGACTTTCTGTGTGAAGGCGTTGCCGCTTTTAGCCTCGGCCTCACCGACATTGCAGACATACAGCACGGGTTTGGCTGTCAGCAGGAAGAGGTTGCGGGCGCAGTCCTGCTCGTCCTTCGATTCAAACTCCACGATGCGGGCGTTCTTGCCCTGCTCCAGGACTTCCTTATAAGCCTTCAGCACCGTGACTTCTATCTTGGCATCCTTGTTGCCGGCAGCAGCAGCCTTTTCGGTCTTCGCCAGACGGCTTTCGATGGTTTCGAGGTCTTTCAGCTGCAGCTCCGTGTCGATGATTTCCTTGTCGCGGATGGGGTCGATGGTGCCGTCAACGTGTGTAATATTCTCGTCCTCGAAACAACGCAGCACATGGATGATGGCATCCGTCTCGCGGATGTTTCCGAGGAACTTATTACCTAAACCCTCACCCTTTGAGGCACCTTTTACCAGTCCGGCAATATCGACAATCTCACACGTTGCCGGCACGATGCGACCTGGATGCACCAGCTCGGCCAGCTTCGTCAGTCGCTCGTCAGGTACGGTGATGACGCCAACGTTAGGTTCTATTGTACAAAACGGAAAGTTCGCTGCCTGAGCCTTGGCGCTCGATAGGCAGTTGAACAAAGTAGACTTGCCCACGTTGGGCAGTCCCACAATACCACATTTTAATGACATGTCTTCTTGTTACTGTTTATTTTTGGTTGCGAAATTACGAATAAAAAGCCATACTGCCAAATTTATTGCCATAAATTAGACAATAGGCAGCGAGATACCGTTAATCTTTTGGTAGACATCCAAGGCATAGACGTCGGTCATACCAGAGATGTAGTCGATGACGGCCATGAGGCGGTCTTCCAGTTCCGGGGCATCGATGTCGTACTGACTGGATACGCGTCCGATAAGCTGCTGGGAATAGTAGCGGTTGGGATTCATGACGGCTTCGACCATTTTTTTCATCAGCGTAGCCATGATCTGGTAACCTGACAGTTCCACGTCCAATACCGGGCGGCTCTTGTATATCCGTTCTACGGAGAGTTGTGCACAGCGTCGGTAGGCATCGCGTTGCAAGGGGTTGATATGGTCGACAAGACTGCCTTGGAAGGTGCCGTTGAGGATTTCCTCCTCATGTTCCACGAACGTATTGACACATTCGTTCTCTAACTTGCCGATGACGCAGGCCCTCAGGTAGACAATCTGTTCGTTCTCGTCGGTCAGTTGCTCATCCTTGATACGCAGCAAAATCTTTTCCTGTACTTCTGGTTCAAAATAGTCCAGCAGCAGCCGTGACACCGTCTCAAAAGAGAGAATCTTCAGTTTGTGGGCATCTTCTAAGTCCATGATTTCATAGCAGATGTCGTCGGCAGCCTCCACCAGATAGACCAGTGGGTGACGGGCATAGCGCAGCGGCTCACCCTCGGCGGAAAGGCGGATGATGCCCATCTCTCCGGCCAGCCGTTGGTAGATGTCTTGTTCACAGGCAAAGAACCCGAACTTACCCTTCTTGCTTGCAGCCATTGACGAGAAAGGATATTTGACGATACTGGCAATGGTGGAATAGGTCATGACGAAACCGCCAGGCCGTCTGCCCTTGAACTGATGCGTCAGCAGACGGAAGGCATTGGCGTTGCCCTCGAAGTGGGTGATGTCTGACCAGAAGGCTGGACTGACCTTTTCCTGCAGAAAACTGCCGTTGCCCTCGGTGAAGAAGGTCTGGATGGCTTTCTCGCCGGAATGTCCGAAGGGCGGGTTGCCAAGGTCGTGGGCCAGACAGGCCGTGGCTACTATCTGACCGATTTCCTCGAACAAGGTGCCGCGCAGTTCCGGGCGACGCTCGCTGATGATGCGCTGTGCAACGTCGTTACCTAATGACATGCCGACGCTGGCCACCTCCAAGGAGTGTGTCAGTCGGTTGTGTACAAACACGCTTCCTGGCAGCGGAAACACTTGCGTCTTGTTTTGCAGTCTGCGAAAGGGGGCTGAGAAAATCAACCGGTCGTAGTCACGCTTGAATTCCGTACGGTCATCGTGGCGCTCCGTATGGCGCTGTTCCTGTCCCAACCGCTTGTTCGATATCAGTATTTTCCAGTCCATCATGCCTGTTTGCTTAAAGGTAAATCCATGTAGTTTTTTCGTATCCACGTCTTCATAAGACCGCGCAAAGGTACGAAAATAAAGTAAAAGGGAAAAGTGAATAGTGAAAAATTTGCTGCCGCATGAAATAATTTTCAATTTTCAATTTTCAATTTTCAATTTATTTCGTACCTTTGCACATTGTAAAGAAAGAAACGTTTCACAATGATTAAAATTCAAGTAGTCAACCGCGGGCACCAGCAACTGCCTGCATACGCCACTATCCAGAGTGCCGGCATGGACTTGCGTGCCAATCTGGATGAGCCGGTAACCCTGCATCCCTTGGAGCGTCGTCTGATACCTACGGGTCTGCATATTGCACTGCCTGAGGGCTATGAGGCTCAGGTGAGGCCGCGCAGTGGACTGGCCCTCAAGCATGGGCTGACGGTGCTGAATACGCCAGGTACTATCGATGCGGACTATCGTGGTGAGATTGGCGTGGTGCTCATTAATCTGTCGCAACAGGACTTTGTGGTGAACGACGGTGAGCGCATAGCCCAAATGGTGATAGCCCGCTGTGAGCAGGGTGAACTTGTCGAGGTAGAGACTCTGGATGAGACAGAACGCGGCGAAGGCGGCTACGGACATACGGGAACACGGTAAACGTTTATGGTTACAAGAAAAGCGATAATATGTTGTCTGATGATGGTAGGTTGGGGCATCATGGCCTCGGCTCAGAAGTATGACTCCTTCTTTTTAGAGGCTATCTGTCAGCGTGAAAAAGGTAACAATGATGCTGCCTTTGACCTGCTGTGCCATTGTGTCGAGATAGATTCTCTGCGTTCGGAGGCCTATTATTATCTGGCACAATACTACAACGCACTGAAGGATAAGGACAAAGCCATTAGCTATGTCAAAAAGGCAGTGTCGCTGGAACCGGATAATGTGACGTATCTTGAGACGTTGGCTAATACCTATATCGCCCTGCGTCAATACGACGAGGCGGCTGTCACCCTGGAAAGGCTTTATGAGAAGAATCGGGAGCGTGATGACGTTCTGGGCCTTTTGGTACAACTCTACCAACAGCAGAATGACTATGAGAAGGCCATCGATGCGTTGTCCAGAATCGAAGTCGTCGAGGGTAAGAGTGAGCGCTTGTCATACGCCAAGAGCCAGCTCTTCACACAGAAGGGTGACAAGAAAGCGGCCATCAGTGAAATGAAACTGCTGGCCGACCAATACCCTAACGACCAGAACTACCGCTGTCTGTATGCCAATACGCTCTACTTGAACGGTCAGCAGAAAAAGGCCTTGGCATTGTATGACGACATCCTGCGTGAAGAACCTGACAACCGCAATGCGCTCATGTCGCTGCTGGGATATTATACTGAGGTGAAAGACTCCCTACACAAGGAGCAGACCATTGAGCGCATCCTAATGAATAAGAATGCCACCCAGGAAGACCGCATTGCCATCATGCGTCAGATGATAGGCGAGAGCGAACAACAGGGCGGCGACTCCACCCGCATTCTCTCACTCTTCCACCGCATGCTGTCTATGCCGCAGCCTGATGCTGACATGGCTCTCTTCTGTGCTACCTATATGAGTTTGAAGAAGATGCCGCAAGACAGTATCCGTCCTGTTCTGGAACATGCTTTGGTCATCGCTCCTGACAATGCGGCAGCCCGCCTGCAGTTGGTGAGCTATGCCTGGCAGGCAGAAGACCGTGAGCGTGTGATAGCCCTCTGCAAGGAGGCCCGGCAGTATAATCCAGAGGAGATGGCTTTCTATTATTATCAAGGCATTGCCTGTTACCAGAAAGACCTCTTGGACGATGCCTTGAATGCTTTCCAGAACGGCATTAGCGTCATCACTCCTGAAAGTGACCCCGCCATCGTCAGCGACTTCTATGCCGTCATGGGCGACATTCTGCACCAGAAGGGTATGGAACGGGAGGCCTACGCGGCCTACGACTCGTGCCTGGTATGGAAGGACGACAATATCGGCTGTCTTAACAACTATGCCTACTATCTGAGTGAGAAGGGACAGCAGTTGGATAAGGCTGAGCAGATGTCGTATCGCACCATCAAGGCCGAACCCAAGAATGCCACCTATTTAGACACCTACGCCTGGATACTCTTTATGCAGCAGCGCTATAGCGAAGCCAAGATCTATATTGACCAGACGCTGCAGTGCGACAGCGACTCATCGGCTGTGCTGTTGGAGCATGCCGGTGACATCTATTACCATACCGGCGATATCGACAAGGCCGTCAGCCTGTGGCAGCAGGCATTAGACAGGGCGTCGCAGAAGTCGGAGATAAAAGACGATCGCCGACAAGTATTGATCAGAAAGATAAAACTTAAAAAATACATCAAGGAATGAAAATAACACGTATCTCGAAAGTTGCCTTGTTGGCAATGTCGGTGGTTGTGGTTGCCTCGTGCGGCTCCCATCACAAGACCGTCAATGAAACATCAGGAGTTTCTGTAGACACCTTGGAGAGACAGGCCTTCCTGCAAAAGGTGAACGACAATTCCCAATATACCCGCTTTATTACATCGAAAGTGAAATTCGGTTTGGAGGTCGGTACACGCCAAATGACGCTGACAGGCTACCTGAAGATGAAGCGCGACGACGTCATCCGCCTGCAGCTCATGGCCTTCGGTTTTGTGGAGGCCGGTCGGCTGGAGTTCACCAAGGACTACATGCTGGTAATGGACCGCATCAACAAGCTCTATTTCAAGGTGCCGTACGAGCAGGTCACCTTCCTGCGCAACAGCAACATCGACTTTAACGTCATGCAAGGTCTGTTCTGGGCCGAGCTCTTCCAGCCCAAGGCTTCGAAGGTCACCGATAAATTGCTGAAGAACTACAAGACAGAAATCGGCAAGGACGAGTCAGTTATTTCTATGGATGAAGGTAAGCTGTCATATAGGTGGCTGGCAAGCAATTCCACCACATGGCTGGAAATGTGCAACATCATGTACCTTGACCGTTTTCGCGGCAACTACCAGTTGAACTGGGACTACGAGAACTTCCAGGTCTTCAACCGCAAATACTATCCCACGGAACATATCGTCACACTCACCATCCCTGATAAGGAAATCAAGATGACCATGACGTTCACCGGTCTCGATAATGACGAAGACTGGGAAACGCGCACCTCCATTTCCAGCAAATACCTTCAGGTGACCATAGACGAAATCCTGGCACGCTTTATGTCCCTTTAACCCATGAACATGAAGCGTATAGGTATATTCCTCCTACTGTTGTCCTTCACCCTGGCGCCTTACGCACAGCAGAAAAAGCGTACGACGACCAGGACGCAGAAGACGGCTGTGACCAAGAAGTCAGGCAAGGGTAAAACCAAGAAAACGACGACGAAGACCAAACAGCCTTCTGTCCAGGCTCTTCAGAATCAGCGTAAGGAGATACAACAGCAAATCAAGGTTCAGGAGCAGAAGTTGCGCTCCAACGAGAAAGATGTTAAGCAGCGTCTGCAGAACCTGATGGTGCTCAACACCGAGATAGAAGGCAAGCGTCGCACCATTGACACTATTCGCCACGACATCTCCAACCTCGACATCGAGATAGAGCGCTTGGGCATCCAGCTCGACCTCTTGCAGGAACAGCTCTTGCAGCGTAAGGAAAACTATGTGAAGTCTATGCGCTACATGCACCGCAACCGCTCTACTCAGAACCAGCTGATGTTCATCTTCAGTGCCGACAACCTGACGCAGATGTATCGTCGGTTGCGCTTCATGCGTGAGTATGCCTCCTACCAGAAAGTGCAGGGCGAGAAAGTCATGAGCAAGCAGGAAGAGGTCAATCTGAAGTTCCAGAGCCTGAACGTGGCACAGGAAAAGAAGCGACAGCTGCTGACCAAGGGCGAGCAGGAACGGCGCTCATTAGAGGGCAAGCAGACCGAGCAGCAGAACGTGGTGAACACTCTCAAGAAGGAGCAGCAGACCATTCAGAACATCATCGCCCAGCAAAAGAAGAAAGACGCAGCACTGAATGCACAGATTGACCGTCTGATAGCCGAGGAGGTTGCACGTCAGAAAGCCCGTGCTGAGGCTGAGGCCAAGCGTCGTGCTGAGGCCGAGGCTGCCAAAAAACGTGCTGCCGAGCTGGCCCGCAAGAAAGCAGCTGCCGAAGCTGCCGCCCGTGAGAATGCCCGCCGCATAGCCGAAGCCAAGGCCAAAGAGGAGAAAGCCAAGGCTGAGGCCAAGGCTGCCAAAGACAAGAAGGCCCGCGAGGCTGCCGAGCGCCGTGCCCGTGAAGCCGAGCAGCGCCGTCTCGCTGCCGAGCGCAAGGCTGAGGCCGAAAATCGTGAGCATGCCAAGGTGGTGGCATCGGCCCGCAAGGAGGCCGACGAAGCCCTGCGCATGCCTACCGAGGACATGCGTGTCAGCGGCAAGTTCGAAAGCAACCGTGGCCGTCTGCCCGTCCCCATTACCGGTCCCTATCGCATTGTCAGCCATTTCGGACAATACAACGTCGAAGGCCTGCATAATGTGACCCTCGACAACAAGGGCATCAACATCCGTGGTGAGGCTGGCGCACAGGCACGCAGCATCTTCGATGGCGAGGTCAGTGCTGTGTTCAGCTTCGGAGGCACCATGGTCGTCATGGTTCGCCACGGCAGCTACATCTCCGTCTATTGCAACCTTTCCAGCGTCAACGTCAGCCGCGGCCAGCACGTCAGTACCCGCCAGGCCCTCGGCCGCGTCGGCCAAGACAATATCCTCCAGTTCCAACTACGCCGCGAAACGGCTAAGCTAAACCCCGAGAGCTGGATAGGCAGATAAATGATATGAACATCAAGTTACACACCCCAAAGAGCCTGAAGAATGGTAGTGGAATGGCTTCGTGGAAGCAGTTCCTGTTATCCCTCTTAGCCACGACGGTATCTATTGTACTAACTTTCGGTACAGCAGCCATTATTGACAACAACAAGAAAGAAAAGGAGAAGCACGAGATTGTGATGATGGTGATGTACGATATGTACAACACGCTACAAACGATGCAGAATATAGATTCCAATATCCGGGAGGGCATACAGCTTCAGCATGAACTGGCAGAGGACACCACCAAGTTCGACATGAAAATGAAGTTTCGAATGTCGCAATTGCTGCCGATAAATGACTTTACGGAGACCACGGAACGCATCTTTTCGACGAGCATCGAAACCATCAATACGGTAGGCAATGTATTTTTTACTGAAAATGTGGCAGATTTCTATCAGGGCCGTGAGTATTACGAAAAGATGGTGTGCGATTCGGCTATGCATATTCTTCAGAACAACCCGCCTTTTCTCACTGCAAAAAGTACCCTTGAATTCAGCTTCATAGACTATGCCGTGATTGGTAATGAGTTCTTCTTTTCTATGCAGCAGTTGTTCAGTCAGTGTAAGGAGATGATGGATGTCAGCGACGAAGAGATAGAAACCTACCAAAAGGAACGGGAAAAGATCAAGAATAGCTATCCTATAGATAATGAAACAAGGGAAAAGCGGCAACAGGAGATAAGGCGACTTGCTGATGAGCTACAAGCCGCCAAAAAAAAGTTGAATTTGGAATAATTGCTTTTTATGGGGTGTTCTTCTTCTTAATCATCCATCCGTATCATTGCTTTCTTCATCATCATATCACTTCGAAATGTCGCAGGGCGTTGAGGATGCCGTCGTCATCGACAGAGGTGGTGACGTAGTCGGCCTGATGCTTGAGGGCATCGATGGCATTCCCCATCGCGACGCCGATGCCTGCCTGGAGAATCATCGTGGTGTCGTTGCCGCCGTCGCCAAAGGCCATCGTGCGACTGGGATCGAAACCCTCGTGGCGGGCCATCGCCAAGATGCCCTTGCCCTTGTCGGCACCGTTGGCGGTGATGTCGGTAAACTCCGGATGCCAGCGGCCAGAGACGCATTGCGGCATGCGGGCCATCAACACAGGCTCGTAGTCGGCAGGGAAGAAGGGCGTCAGCTGCAGG
>JAEEGH010016328.1_pt1 | contig 15984 bp, 18 predicted proteins | sample 9134181 | NCBI WGS metagenome assembly JAEEGH01 (sample SAMN16246544, study PRJNA631951) | gut metagenome | biome: gut microbiome; feature: rumen; material: DP-attached | host: Bos | place: Iran: Karaj | collected 2018-10
AAAGAGGCTAACGAAATGTTAGATAGATTAATCTCTGATAAAGAATTAATTCCTCATATGTGCGATCAAATTGACGCATTAAAGAAGATGGGCCACTACAATGGCGCTTACGAGTGTGTAAAACTCGCAGTGGGCCAAAAGTAGTCACATATTCCCTTTCTTAAAGGTCACGTTTGGCTAGAGACGTGGCCTTTTCCTTTGCAAGAAAAAAGGTGATGCACAGCACCACCTTTATTCGTTTAGTGGTGAATTTACCGTTCAAGTGCAACATTTCTAGGCAAAAATAAAGGCTCATATCAATCCTGGTGTAAGATATAGTTGCGACACTTATCTACAGGAGGTTCTTTATGAGCTATATTCATCTTACCATAGAAGAGCGAACAAGTATTGCTCATTTGCATAATCAAGGTGTTTCCTTAAGACAAATTGCAAAAGTGATTGGGCGGAATGTATCTACGATAAAACGGGAGCTTGATCGAAACCATACCCCAAATAAAAATGGAGATAAAGATTATTTTCCTCATTCATCTCAAAAAAGATACGAGAAAAGAAAGTCTGAGTCACATAATATTGTCCAGTTTCCTTTGGAAGTGATCCAAATAATAGAGCAAAGAATCAAAGAAACTTGGTCTCCAGAACAAATAGCGGCCTTCTATAAAGATCAAGGTTTTCCTTGTTATAAAACTATCTATAAATGGATTAATGAAGGAACAATCATTAGTGGAAATAAATCACTTCTTCGTAGAAAAGGAAAGGGTGGGTGGTATGAAACTAGAGGCAAGTTCAATAAAGGAAAATCTATTAGAAAAAGAGATAAGAAAATCTATAAACGAGCGGACTATGGTCATTGGGAACTTGATACAGTTGTGTCTGGCCATAAAACTAAGTCAAAAGCATGTTTTATTACTCTTGTAGAAAGGAAATCTAGATTCTATAAAGCTATTAAATCACCTAATCGTCATGCTGATGTTGTGGCAAGATTAATCATAGATTATCTCAAACAATTTCCATCAGAATTAGTTAAAACTATAACAACTGATAATGGAACCGAATTTGCGGATTGGGAAATAATAGAAAAAGAACTCAATTGTGAAGTCTATTTCTGTGATACATTCTGTGCTTGGCAGAAAGGATCTAACGAGAATTCCAATGGACTTCTTAGAGAGTTCTTTCCTAAAGGTTATAATTTAAGCAGATATACCCAGGTTTATATTGATAAAAAAGTAAACTTGATTAACAATAGACCTAGGAAATGTAACAACTGGATATCTCCATCAAAATTGATGTCTGAAGCTATCTCAAAGTGTTGCACTTAAGATTACAAATTACTTATTTAGGTTGTGTTAGTCTTTCAAATCATTATACATGATTTCATGGACATAATCAGATAACTGTGTCGCGTTCATGCCTTCATAATCTTCTTTATAAAGAACTTGGACTACGCGCATTTCAATTTTGCTTCTTTTAAATGGGAAGTTCTTATGAATATTAGCTGTTCCTCTCATTGTTAGGATAACAATTGGGCATCCTGTCTTAATGGCAATATTAAATGTGCCATTATGGAATGGAGCTAAGATAACATCTGGTCCTTGTCTACTACCTTCTGGATAAATACCAACACTAGAAGCACCAGAACTAATTAATTCTGCGGCTTTCTTAAATTGCTCTAATGATTGAAGCTTATCGCTTCTATCAACTGGCATATAGCAGTTTCTCCACATTAGACGAGGCGCTAATGGGATTTTCATATTGTCTTCTTTAGTGACAAAGGCTAGATGTCTTTTACGGAATACCGCAGCGGTAATCATTGGATCGAATTTTGATTTATGGTTACCGACCATTAAGAATGTTTCGTTAGGTATTTTATCTAGACCAACTTTCTTTAATCTCACGTTAGCGTGAAAATCGATATACCACATGCCGTGTGTTAATAAGAATCTGGCAAAATTAGATGGCTGCATGTAGTTCTTTTTCTTAGAACAGATGATACGTCCACTGATGTCAATGAAAATCCAGCTAATGGCGATACCGCCTAAATAGCCAGCAATAAACATGACAAGTGGTTTCCAAAAATCATACCAAGCTTGTACTGGTAAGAATGTAAAAGCACTAGAAATAGATAGTCCTAATGCACAGACTATGCAGACAATTGAGACAAACATTATTCTTTACAAGGTGGGACTAATTTAATAGCTTTCGGACAAACTTGAACAACAAAGTTGTTGCCTTTAATCATTTCGCCATCGACACAAACATCGAATTCTTGTGGGCCAGCCATTCTAATTTCTTTGGCGCGTCTATAGACGATTTTCTTTCTTGGTTTATCTAAGTGTTTACCTTTGGTGTAGGTACCGATAATCATACCTAAACCTAAGAATGTCATAGTTTTTAAAACACAGACATCGATTAAACCATCGGTGTTATCGCTCTTTGGTGCGCATTTGAATTGGCCACCAACCCATTGACCTTGGGCTAATGTCGCTAATAACATTTGTTTTTCGTTGAGCTTTTCACCATCAGCAAAAACTTCAATGTCATTGAATCTACCATGTTTCATAGCATCATTCTTTAAAGCATAATCATATGGATTTGTGCCTTCTTTAACGCCTTCTGGTAAACCATGTTCTTTATAGTAGTTACCACGTGCACCGACAATGGCGTCGAAACCAAAGTTGATAACGTTAACGGAATATAATGGTTCTTTTAAGTTTCCACCAGTGATTTTGCTTAAGTCGATTTCCACTGGTTGACCTTCGATTAATGGTTTGAATGATAAATATTCTTCTCTATTTTCATTCATGACACCATATGTTTTAACAAAGTCATTGCCTGTTCCTGTTGGGAGGATAGCAAGTTCAGCATTTGGGAATCCCACTAAGCCATTAACGACTTCGTGAATTGTGCCGTCACCGCCACAAGCATAGACTCTAACTGTATCTTTATGTTCGTTTAAGTACTTCTTTAAGAATGGAATAACAGCTCTTGGTCCTTCTGTTTCATAAATTTCATAGTCAAGACCTTTAAAACTTTCTTCAATTTGTGCTCTAAAAGCTTCAGCGCGTTCATTGTTCTTTCCGGCGCCTCCATTAAAAACGATTAAATGTTTCATATAACCGACCTTCCTTCAATTAGAAAATATATCATAAACAAAAGAAAAATAATAAATTTATTTTTAGACACAATAAAATTGTTTTCATAATGGCAAAAAAGTAACTATAATGTAAGAGATATGAAGAATGTTAAAAAGTTATCTGTATTACTAAGCATCATTCCGATGCTCCTCACCTCTTGCTCTAATGAAAAGAGAGATCGTTTTCTTGAGACTTGCGATGCGCCAGATTATGTCGCTGATAAGTGCTATCAAGCAAGCTACAAGGATATTTTAGAATCTATCCATCTTATTGCTTTACCATTGAATCCTGATAAAGACGAAAAAGAAGAATACAAGTATCCAATTACATGGAACTCAGTGATTAATACTGAATTCTTTACTCTCCAAGGTGGTCTTGAAGGTAAAAAAGTGATGAGTGTTTTAAAACTTGGTGAAAACGTCATCAAGGTCAACATCTCTGGTGCTTCCACGAAAAAGGATGAAGAATACGGATATATCAAAGTTCACTTTAGAGCCTTTACTTCCTACATCGAAGAAACTAAAGAAGCCTATTTGTATGCTTATGTTGGCATGGGTGACAATCCAGCATTAATCGATAAACCTGCTGAACTTCCAGAATTAAAATGAGATGTTTTGAACAAGATGCTCTAAGAGCGCTCAATGATCACAAAGTCATTGCTTTTCCTACTGAGACAGTTTATGGCTTAGGTGTCTTTTATGATGACTATGAAGCTTATCAAAAATTAAACGAGATTAAAGGTCGTCCAGAAGATAAACCATATACGATGATGGTCTATGATCCAGAAGAAATATCTAAGTATGCCTATATAAATCCTAAATATCAAAAACTGATTGATAGGTATATGCCAGGACCTTTAACTATTTTAGTTAAAGCAAAGGAAAATGTGCCTGATTATGTGACGCACGGCACACAAATCGTGGGTATACGTATTCCTAATCACGTTCAAGCCTTGGCTTTATTAATCTATGTTCAAAAGCCTTTACTTGTTCCTTCTGCTAATAAATCAGGAGAAAAACCAGCAGTTAATTCTGAAGAAGTAAGAGCGATTTTTGGTAGAGATGTTTGGACAATTATTCCTGGCAAATGTGAAGGTGGAGTTCCATCAACAATAGTGGACCTCACCGGAGATGAAATTAAGCTCATAAGAAAAGGTCCAATCTCCTTGGAAGAGTTGAACCTTTTGGTTGATAATTAATCAGAAATGTCTTTGTCTTCTACTATGTAGAAGTTATATTCAGGAAATTGATTTACGAGATTATCGTGAATCTCTTTTATTAATTGCGTAGAATTCTTATCTGCAAAGTCTACGATGACATCGAATGAGATAGTTTTGACTTCTTGGTCGCAATAGAAGCCATGCATTTGTTTAATGTTGGAATGAGAGAAAACTTCTTTTCTAATGGCTTCCTTAATAGCAGTGATTTCTGGATCACTTGAGTTAGATGCATAAATTCCAACCGTCATGATAATTCCAAATTCTTCAAAAACTTGAACCGCAATTCTTCGAGTTAAAGGATGTATCTCTTTTGCGGTCAAAGTATCATCAACTTCTATGTGAATTGAACCAATACCTCTTTCTGGTCCATAGCTATTAACGATAAGGTCATAAGCGCCTTTTACTTCTGGATAAGAGCACACTAATTTCTTAATAGCTTCAGATGTCTCTTTGCTCATTCTTTCACCCACAATACTAGAGACTGATGTCCTCAAAACATCGATGCCAGACTTAATCATGAAGCAGCCAATGATGATGCCAACATAACCTTCAATATTAACATTCCATATCATTGCAACGACGATTGAAATTAAAGTCGCGAATGATAATAAGGCGTCAAATAAAGCGTCGATTCCGCTGCCTTTAAGAGCCTCACTGTTGAGCTTTTTTCCCATGTGTCTGAAGTATAATCCGAGCAAGATTTTTACAACAACCGCAATGGCAATTAAGATGAATGACCAGAGCTCAAAAGTTGGCATTGTTTTGTTAATGATTGCTAGTACAGATTCGATGATCGCAGCTGACCCAGCAATCAAAATAATAATGCTAATAATGAGGCTTGTGAGATACTCAATTCGACCATGTCCATATGGGTGTTTGGCATCTGGTTTTTTCTGAGATAATTTTGTGCCAACAATTGTAATGACACTAGATAATGCATCGGACAAATTGTTGATCGCGTCCATGATGATTGAGATACTGTTTGCAAAAATGCCAACAACAGCTTTAATTGCAACGAGTCCTATATTGGTTAAAATGCCAATAATGCTCGTTTTGATGATTTTTCCGCTTCTATTCGCCATAAAAACCTTGCAAAACCTTATTTAAAAGTTTGAAAAATGCCAATGCTTCATCATTTTTGAGCTTTACGCACTTGGCGATACTTTCTGGAATATCTAAGGCTTTCTCCTTCAAATTTCTTCCTTTTTTAGTTAAAGATATAATAAGTTCACGACCATCTTTTTCGTGTCTATTCTTTTCAATTAATCCCTTCTGTTTTAGTTTATTTAGAAGAGGTGTCAATGTGCCAGAATCAAGATACAATTTTGAGCCTAATTCTTTGACTGAAATTTGATCTTTTTCCCATAAGGCAAGGAGCGTTATGTATTGGGTATAAGTCAAATCAAGCTCATCTAAAAGTGGGCTATATTGCCTGATAATTTCTTTGCTTGCAGCATAGAGTTGAAAGCATAGTTGATTGTCTAGTTTTAGAGTATTTTGTTTATTCATTTTTTAATGCTTCAACGATGTATTGTTCGATGTCTTCTGGCTTGTCATTTGGCTCAAATCTTTTTAAAAATGTTCCATCTTTTCCAATCAAAAACTTCGTGAAATTCCATTTTACTTTGTTAACCTTCTTTTCATTGTTTTGAGAAGTGAGATACACAAATAATGGATGAGCATCTTTGCCATTCACTTTGATCTTTTCAAATTGCGGAAACTTGGTTCCGAATCTTAAAACGCAGGTGTTGTGAATTTCCTCACCTGTGCCTGGAGCTTGGGCAAGAAATTGGTTGCAAGGGAAGTCTAAAATGACAAAACCATCTTTTTCATACTTCTCATACAATTTTTCTAAACCATCATATTGCGGAGTGAATCCACATCTGGTCGCAGTATTAACAATTAGGACAACTTTTCCTTCATATTGTTTCAAAGAAACAAGATTTCCTAAATAATCATTAGCTTCAAAATCGTAAATGTTCATAAAAATCTCCTTATCACAAATAAATTGTATGCAATCTATCTGTATATGGCAAGACATATACTTTTAAAGGTATATTTACTTACTTTCTATAATTAATTCTGGTTTTCCGATGACCACTCTTGTGTTATCGGGAACATCTTCAGTTAAGAAAACATTGGAACCAATAGTGACGTTATTACCAATTTTGATGGCGCCAAGCAAAGATGCACCAGCATAAATTGTGACGTTATTTCCGACTTGTGGATGTCTCACAACGTTTCTCCATTTGTCTGCATTGCTTAAAGAAACGGCTCCTAACGTGACACTTTGATAAATCTTAACTCTCTTACCTATAGTGGCGGTTTGACCGATTACAATGCCTGTTCCGTGGTCAATAAAGAATGGATAATCGATTGTAGCGGCAGGATGGATATCAATGCCTGTAGAACTATGACCTAATTCTGAGAAATATCTCGCGTGCACTTTATATCCTAATTCATATAAAACATGCGAAATACGATAAATCGCAATTGCTCTATAGCCAGGATAAGCAAGCTTAATTTCTTCTAAGGAATGAGCAGCTGGATCACTATCCATGAAGAACTGCAAATCTTCTTTTAATATTTTCCTTATGACTAATAACTTGCTTTGGAAAACAACAAAGTTTTCTTTGTTATCATCGATTGCTTTATAAAATAAAGAATCTAAAGAAATGTCTTCACCAAAGACAAATTCCAATGAAGAATCTAATAATTCACAAAGGTTATTTCTGCAAATATTCATAACGCTAGTAATTTTGTCATATTCGCGCATAAAATACAAATGATATGACACAAAAACTATGATATAATCATAAATAGCTCATTGGAGAACAAAGATTTAATGAAAAAAAGATACCATCTATTTATTATCATTAGCATCCTATTAATTGGTTTTATTTTAGGTTCCTTCTTTGATCTTCAAATTGATAAAGCTCTCTGGTCTGAAAACAATCCGTTTGGTCTTATAATGGCCTCCTTTGGTGTCTATCCTTGCTATGCTGGATTAGCCTTCATTGGTGGTGGATTAATGTCCACAACCATAAAAAGAAAAGAATTACCATTGTGGGGTAAAATACCTTGCTTTATTTTATCCGTGGTAGCGTATGTAATGGCGATCTATTTATGCGGTAAAGAATGGCCTTCAGTTAATGGTTATAACGTGCCTCAATTAGCTTGGCTCAGTTATTTGATTTCCGCTATTGTTTTTGGTGGCGTTTATGTCGCTGCTTATCTCGTTTGTAGAAAAGGCGACATTAAACAATTATGGTCCATGTTACTAGTGATGACAGTGATCTTTACCGTTGCGTTATTACCTGCTGGATTTGCTATCAAACTCATCATTCATCGTCCACGTTTCCGCTATTTAGTACGTACAGGGGCCACTCCTTTTTACAATTGGTGGGAGAATTGCTCTAACTATAAAAATGTCATTGAAGACTATAAGGATGTCGGTATTCAAGGCTTCCCAATTACTAAAGAAGATTTCAAATCATTCCCAAGCGGTCATTCTGGCACAGGTATGATTATGGCTATGTTCTTAGCGTATGCTCCTATCTTCTTTAAGAAATTAAAAGGTAAAGAAACATTAATGTTCTATATCGGTGCAGCATATGGCTTCTTAATGATGTTCTCTAGAATGCTCGTTGGCGCTCACTTCTTAACCGATACTTGTATGGGTTCATTGATTGTTATGATAGTCTTCTATATCGTTAATGAATTTGCGTATAAGAGAAACTTCTTTGAGCCAAAAGAAGAAGTGGTTGAAGAGAAAGAAGAACCAGCTGTTCAAGAATAAAAATGTAGGGTGATTTATTAAATCGATAAATTACCCTTTTATAAAATATTATTTTCATTATTTCAAATTGTGCTTATAATAATCGTCCTATGGGTTTAGCATTACTTATTATCTTCATGTTTGTCGCCTATGGCCTAACCACCTTATTCAGAAGATGGATTGATATTCCTACTCTTCTTGCGGTGGCTATTGGTTGTGCGGTGAACGCTAATATCTTTAATCCATATACCGCTCCAATCGTGGTGGGTCCTTTTACCTTCTCGATTGAGATAGTTTTGTACACATTATTCATGTACACAATTGTCGTCAGGATTTTGGATTATTCATATGCTGATGCTAAGCGCATGACATTCACTAGTATTGCCGCTATTTTGATCAGTGCTTTTATCGAATTAATGGCCTTATTAATGACAAAGAATGATGTATCAGAAGCATTCAAATCATTTGCTATTTATGTATTCTCATCAATCGGTACGGTCGCAGGTGTTTGGATTATGGTATTAATCACAATTGTGTGCCGTAAGAAAAACATCTCTCCTTACCTCATCATTCCATTTGCGATTATTCCTGCTAGTTTAATCCATGCAGCATTCTTCTATGGTGGCATGATTATCGTTTATCAAAACACCGATATCATTGATCTAGGCTATGGAGCGCTAGGCACAATCATCGGCAAATCAATCTGTATCTTACTAAGTATCTTCTGCTATTTTATCAACCAGAAATGGTGGAGACCATTAAACCTTGTTGCACAAGAAGCCAAAAATGCGGATAATGAGAACGAATAAAATCGTTCTTTTTATTTTTATGAAAAACAAAATACTTCCACTTATCGCTATATCTATTCTCACACTTACTTCATGTAAGATTTTTGGTTCTATCAGTTCATATTCTGAAGAAATCGGTGTTTATAATTTGGACAAATTTGAAGATGGTGAATCTATCGAAAAGGCATACGACCTTTCCATCAATGCTCGTTTTAAAGATAATGAGCCATATATTCCTTATCTCACTTTAAAACAATATGCTTCATTATATGAATCTCATTTCGCTGATGGTTTTTCTTCTTCGTACACTAAAGGCACTTACAGTGTGATGTGGTCAGTTAGTCATGGTTCAGATCTATATTTCATGACTGAAATTGACTTTGTTTCTAAAGTAGTGCGTGTCGCTGGTTCCTTAGAAGCCTGCTTTAAAGAAGATGATTCTCCAAGAGATTTAAGAGCGCTTAATTATGGTGCAGATATCTCTTATGAAGGTGATTATTTAAATGGTGGTGGTTATGCTCAATATGATTTTGCTAATCACGCCATTAAATATTTCTCATATAACAACAACTTCTACATCTCTTTGGGCTTTTTAGATATCACCTATTCATTTGATAGCGCTATTTATTTCTATTACAACTACAAGAGAATCGTTTCTGTTAGCGATGTAGAAACTTACGATACATGTCAATATAAAGTTGATGGTAATCTTACCACTGTTAATCAAGAAATGGCGGATGCCGTGAATGGTGCTTCAATGCCTCAATACTTACGCAATTACAACGCCAATCTGTTCTTATATCTTTTAGATAATTTCTATGGCTTAAAAGAAGAAAAAGGCATTAAAAATGCTAAAGCATACTGTCAAAAACTAGGTGTTTACAATGACTTGTTCTCTTCTAATGACAAAGCAAGAGTGCAAGCCATCGCTGACGCTCTTTCATATTTAGATGATAACCATACCGCTTTAATCAGTGGTGTTTCCGCTTGGAATGAAACTGAATTCAATAGATGGACATATGGAACGGGAGTGAAGAATCGTTCCTATCTCAATTATCAATTAACCAATACCCGTCAAGCGGTTTATAGCAGAAAAGGTTTAACTCCAGGAAGCGATATCGTCTATTCAAGCGATGGAAAAACTGCGATGTTCATGTTTGACGGTTTCATCTTCGGTACATCAGAAGAAGTATTTAACACTGATGATTCTATTAAAGATACTGCCTATTTGACTGATACATTCTTCAGTCTTATTAGATTATTCAACACCTTAAAAGCTAAAGGTGGCGTGGAAAACGTTATCTTAGATATTTCCACTAATGGTGGTGGTACCGTTGGTGTCATGATGAAAATCTTATCTTTAGTTTCTAAAAATGGCAGTAGTGATGTCGTATATTTAGAAGCTGCTTCTAGCCAATTAGCAATAGCCACCACAAACGTGGATATTAACGCTGATGGAATGACCACTTTAGATGATTGCTTTGGTGATGATTTCAATATCGCTATTATGACAAGCGATTGCTCATTTAGTGCGGCTAATGCCTTTGCCTGCTTTGCTAGTTATGAAAAGATTTGCCCAGTCATCGGTCAAAAGTCCGGTGGTGGTGAATGTGCTGTAGCGATCCATTATTTACCAAATGGTGAATATCTATATCACTCTTCAAACCTTCACTTAGGCTACTATGATAAACGACAAAAACTGTTCAATGGTTTTGAAAGTGGTGCTACTGTTGATTTAGCAATAGAAAACGCTGACAACATGTACGATATTGAATATTTGAATCAATACGTTCCAGCCTGTTTTTAAGGCAAAATAACCATATATTGAAGTATTTTTTTAAAAATAACAATTGATATAATTTGCATTTTTCATATAATTTAGTTTGTATAAAAAGGAGATATCACATGGAAAATAATAAGTTTTTAAAGCTTCATAACCTCCTCAGAATGTTTGCTGTTTTATTAGCCATTGCCGTTTTCATCGCAATGTTTGCCGCAAAGCAAGCCGTTTCTCCAGATGAAACCTTTGCTAAATACGTCTTCACAGACTTCAACAATGGTGCATTCTTTGGTGATGATGTCTATAAGGGCAATGTTATTGCTTTCATCGGTTATTTACTCGTCTTTATCGGAGGACTCGCTGGTTTAGCTTTCGTATTTATTGACGAAATGATCGGAAAAGATTTAACTAAAAAACTCTCCTTTGTCGTCGGTGGTGTCATGATTTTAGGCTCCATTGCTATCCTTCTCTTCGCTCCTATTTTCAGAGCTTTCAATGAATATGATAGAGATGCAATGGTTAGTGCCGCTGGTCCAATCGTGTTCGGCATCTTAGGCTTACTCGCTGGTGCTTGTAACTTAGCCTCTCCAATCTTAGAAGACAAAGGTCTCTAATCCAAAAATACACAAAATGCCATCAATTAATGATGGTTTTTTGTTGCCTTCAAGAGACTAAACACTGACCCCCAAATGTAACATTTACGCCTACATATGCGTTATTAAAATAATGATATTGATATAATGACAAAAAGAGGATTTACATATGTATACATTATTTACAGATACAGACTGTGACATTACTCCAGAGATTGCGGAGCGTTACGGTTATAAACTTATTTCTATGCCTTACACCATTGAAGGTAAAGAAGTATTCCCTTATGTTGATTTTAAAGAATTCGATTATAAAGAATTTTATAACAAGTTAAGAAAAGGCATTATTCCAGTCACAGCGGCTTTACCACCTGTGGCCTATATCGATTATTTTGAACCCGAATTTAAAGCGGGCAGAGATATTCTTTACGTCCATTTCTCCGCGGCTATGTCAGCGACTTTTAACTCCATGCGCTTAGCCTTAGAAGAATTAAAAGAAAAATATCCAGATCGTAAAGTCTACACCGTGGACACTAAAGGCATTACTTTAGGTAGTTATAATACCTGCCACTACATTGGTGAAATGTATAAAAATGGTGCGTCTATTGAAGAAATTCTCAAGTGGGCGGAAACAGAAATTGGTAAACAAGCCTTCTATTTTTACGCTGATGATTTGAAGTTCTTCGGTAAAAGTGGCCGTGTCTCAGGCTTTGCCGCTTTCTTTGGGGACATCATTGGTTTAAAACCAATCATCTATATCGGTGATGATGGTAAGATGACCACGAAAGATAAATGCCGTGGCCGTAAACAAGCCTTAAAGAGAATTCTTGATTACGTCATCGAATTAGAAGAAGATATCAAGAATTATCGTGTCACAATCGCTCATACCGATGCATTAGATATCGCTGAAGAATTTGGAGCGATGTTAAAAGCCCATTTCGGTGAAGATCTCAACATCGAATACGAAGTCGTTAACCCAACCGCTGGTAGCCACTGTGGTCCAAATGCGATGGGTGTCGCCTTCCACGCTAAACATAGATAATAATTAGGGGTCAATCCCCTTTTTATTTATTAAATAAATATTTATAATAAGGTATATGAGAAATTTAATAATCATCACCGGTGATTTGGCTGCGGGCAAATCCACTTTAGCGAATTCTTTAAGCGAGGCCTTACAAATCCCTTGTTTAATTAAAGACACTCTTAAAGAAATTGCCTGTGACGCTATCGGATATGAAACAAGAGAAGAGAATAGAGAACTATCGATTTCCGCGATGAATTCGATGATCTATTTCTTTAATCAAGTAGCGAAAGTCGGAGGAGACCTCATCTTAGAGGCTAACTTTAGAAGCGAAGAACTAGAGGATATTCAAGATATCGCTATGGAAAATAACTACCAAGTCCTTCTTCTTTCATTAATCGGTGATGTTAATCTCCTCTATCAAAGATTCTTAGATAGATTATCTACTAGACATATCGCTCATAAATCATTACATCTTGATTATTCCTTAGAATCTTTTATTTCTTATATTGAAATGTTGCGTAACCAAGATACCATCTTCCCTAACCATCAAATCGATATGTCTGATTTAGATGAAGATGAAGTAGTGGACACCGCTTTAAATATCGTTCATAGTGAATTAGGAATATAGTATGCAATCAATTAGAGAAGTCTTTTATGTTGGTCATGGTCCAAGTAGTTCTCACACAATTGGCCCATATAATGCCGCTAAATATGTCTTAAATAAATATCGTAACGCTAAACAAATAGACGTTACCTTATATGGTTCTTTAGCCTCCACAGGTAAAGGCCACTTAACTGACTTTATCATTGATGAAGCTTTAAAAGATGTCATCCATCATGTCTTTTTCAATAACAAAAAGAAAATGAAACATCCAAATACGATGGTTTTTGAAATTACTTTAAACAGTGATAAAAAAGTGAAAGAAGTGATTGAATCTATCGGTGGTGGGGCTATCAAAACTAAAGAAGAAAAGAAGACTCATCCAATTGATGTCTATCCGCATCAATCATTAAAAGAAATCTTAGAATTCTGTAATAGAAAAGGCTATAAACTTGAAGACTACATCCTTCGTCATGAAGGAGAAATGGTTCTCGATTACATCGATACCTTAATTAAAACGATTAAAGACGCGATTAATCGTGGTGTGAAAGCAGAAGGTGATTTACCTGGTGAATTACACGTTAAAAGAAAAGCCAGAGCCATGTATCAAAAAATGCTTAAAGACCATAAAGAAAACGATATCCCCACAAGAGTGGCTATCGCTTCTTTCGCGGTCAGTGAAGAAAACGCTTCTGGTGGTCTCATCGTCGTCGCTCCTACATGTGGTAGTGCGGGTGTCATTCCTGGAGTCTATAAATATCTCGAACTTAAAAAAGTTCCACTTAATAGAATCAAAAGAGGCTTCCTTGTCGCTGGTTTAATCGGTTTACTCGCTAAAACTAATGCTTCTATTTCAGGCGCAGAAGCGGGTTGTCAAGCCGAAATCGGTGTGGCGTGCGCGATGGGTGCAGCGTTAATCGCGACCGCTTTAGGTTATGATAACTACGCGATTGCCCAATCCGCAGAAGTCGCTCTAGAACATTCCCTTGGTTTAACATGTGATCCTGTACAAGGTTATGTCCAAATTCCATGTATCGAAAGATGCGCGATGTTCGCGCTTAAAGCCATTGATGCAGTATCAATTGTGTCAATCTTACCTAAAGAGGCTAACAAGGTCACATTTGACGAATCATTGATGACCATGTATTTAACGGGTAAAGACTTGCGTATTGGCTATCGTGAAACCGCGAAAAAAGGCTTAGCGAAAGTAATGGGTAAAAAATAGCCTAATCATATCGTTTTTATTTACCTAAATAATGTTGTAAAATACCTTCATAAATATGGAGGTAATTTATTTATGTATCGTAAAAATGCTTGGTTAAAGTATAAAGATAAAAAACCTATCATGGATTTTAACGAAGGCTATAAAGTTTTTATTAGCTACGCTAAAACAGAACGTTTAGCCGTTAAAGAATCCGAGAAATTATTAAAAGCCAACGGCTTTAAAAACATCAATGATTTCAAATCATTAAAAGAAGGCGATAAAGTTTACGCTATTAATAAGAAAAAGAATGTTGCCGCTTTTATCATTGGTAAAGAACCTTTAGAAAATGGCTTAAGAATCTTAGGCGCCCATATCGATTCCCCTCGTATGGACTTAAAAGAAAGACCATTCTATGAATCCAAAGGCTTTGCCTTAGCGGACACCCATTACTATGGTGGTATTAAAAAATATCAATGGGTGACCATCCCATTAGCCCTCATCGGTGTCGTCTGTAAGAAAGATGGCTCTGTTGTTGATGTTAATATCGGTGATGATCCAAAAGATCCAGTCGTTGGTATTTCTGATTTATTAATCCATTTATCCGCTGATCAATTACAAAAACCAGCCTCTAAAGCTATTGAAGGTGAAAACTTAGATGTCACCTTAGGTTCTATGCCGCTTAATGAAGAAGAAAAAGAACCAGTTAAAGCTAATGTCTTAAAACTCATCAAAGAAAAATATGACATTGAAGATGAAGATTTCATCTCTGCGGAAATCGAAATCGTTCCTGCTGGTCCTGCTAGAGACTATGGTTTAGATAGAAGTATGATTGCTGGCTATGGCCATGACGATAGAAGTTGCGCCTATACTTCCTTAATGGCTTTATTAGATTCTAAGAAAGCTAAATTCACCAGTTGCTGTATCTTAGTCGATAAAGAAGAAATCGGTAGTGTTGGTGCTACTGGCGCTCAATCATTATTCTTTGAAAACCTCATTGCCCGCTTAGCGGAATTAATGGGCGCTAATAATCCTTTATATGCCGCGAGAAAAGCTTTAGAAAATAGCAAGATGTTATCATCTGATGTCAGTGCGGCCTATGATCCGCTTTATGCTTATGTTAGCGATGCTAAAAACTGCGCCTATTTCGGTGAAGGTTTAGTCATTAACAAATATACTGGTAGCCGTGGTAAATCCGGGTCTAACGATTCCATGCCTGAATTCTATGCCTTTGTGAGAAAAGCCTTAGACGATGCAAAAGTCAATTGGCAAAGCAGCGAACTTGGAAAAGTTGACCAAGGTGGTGGTGGCACAATCGCCTACATCTTAGGCAACTACAACATGTATGTTATCGATGCTGGTATCCCAGTTCTTAACATGCACGCCCCAATGGAAATCGTCAGCAAAGTTGACGTTTACGAAGCATATTTAGGCTATAAAGTTTTTCTTATCGCATAATAAATGCGTGCTATAATAGAGGTAACATAAAAGGAGAATTATATGGGTTACGTCAAATGGATGGATGAGTTATCCAGAGTTTTGAAAATCATTTTCTGTATCTTCTACCTCGACTTGACTTGGATGGTCTATCGTATCATCAAAGCATTCCAAGCTAAAGATACAACAAAAGCGGTTATTTGGATTCTCATCGCCGTGTTCCTCGGTTGGCTCTGGTGGATCATCGACCTCGTCACAGTCATCGTTAACGGCAAAGTCATTGAATTCTAATAATTTTAAAAGAAAAATCCCGCTAATTAGACAACTAACAAAGCGAGATTTTTTCTTTTTGCCTAAATCTAGCAAAACGCTTTGACAAAAGGTGGCAATGATATTATCATATATAAGCAATTTGGCGGGTGTGGTGAAGAGGCC
>JAEEGH010016329.1_pt1 | contig 15983 bp, 11 predicted proteins | sample 9134181 | NCBI WGS metagenome assembly JAEEGH01 (sample SAMN16246544, study PRJNA631951) | gut metagenome | biome: gut microbiome; feature: rumen; material: DP-attached | host: Bos | place: Iran: Karaj | collected 2018-10
GTTCAAACTCCTTATGGACGAGCTACTGTCTCTCGGCGTCGCCATGAGGCTTCAGCTGGAGGATTTGAGATGATTAACGAGATTACCAAGAAGATAGGGTCGATCAAGTTCTCCTGCGTCTCACCCGACGAGATCAGGAAGATGTCCAAGGTCGAGATCATAACCGCGGACACCTACGACGACGAGGGCTACCCCATATCCAGGGGTCTCATGGACTCCTACATGGGAGTCATCGAGCCCGGCCTCCGCTGCAAGACCTGCGGATGCAAGGTCGACGAGTGCCCCGGCCACTTCGGCCACATAGAGCTGGCCATGCCGGTCATCCACGTGGGCTTCATCAAGGACATCAAGATGATGCTGGAGTCCACCTGCTGCAGCTGCGGAAGGCTCATGCTGTCCGCGGAGCAGGTCCAGGCCCGCAGGGAGAGCATGGAGAAGATGGAGGAGCTCGGAGGCGGAACCATCGACCTCAAGAACTTCTCCAAGGAGACCGCCAAGGACGCGTCCAAGGGGATGGAGTGCCCCTACTGCGGCGCCAAGCAGGTCAGGATCAAGCTGGACAAGCCCACGACCTTCAGGCTGGACACCGGCGACAAGACCGCCGCCCTGAAGACGCAGCAGGGGGCCGTCAAGGCCTCCGCCAACAGCAAGCTCACCGCCAAGGAGGTCCGCGAGAGGCTCGAGAGGATCTCCGACGAGGACCTCAGGACCCTGGGCATGGACCCCGAGACCTGCAGGCCCGAGTGGATGGTCCTCACCGCCCTGGCAGTGCCTCCCGTGACCGTCAGGCCCTCGATCACCCTGGATTCCGGGGACAGGTCCGAGGACGACCTCACCCACAAGCTCGTGGACGTCCTGAGGATCAACCAGAGGCTGAGGGAGAATCGCGACTCCGGGGCCCCCCAGCTCATCGTGGAGGACCTCTGGGAGCTCCTCCAGTACCACGTCACCACCTACTTCGACAACCAGACCTCCGGCATACCCCCGGCGAGGCACAGGTCCGGCCGTCCCCTCAAGACCCTGGCCCAGAGGCTCAAGGGGAAGGAGGGGCGCTTCAGGTCCAACCTGTCCGGTAAGCGCGTGAACTTCTCCGCGCGTACCGTCATCTCGCCCGATCCCCTCCTGTCCATCAACGACGTAGGGGTGCCCATATTCGCGGCCAGGGAGCTCACCGTCCCCCTGTACGTCAACGCCCACAACATCGAGAAGGTGAGGGAGATCATCAGGCGCGGCCCCATGGCCGACAGGCTCTCCTTCCCCTACCTCCCCGGCGCCAACTACGTCATCCGCGCCGACGGAAGGAGGATCAGGGTCACCGAGAGGAACGCCGCCGAGGTCGCCGAGAACATAGACATCGACTACGTGGTCGAGAGGCAGCTCATGGACGGGGACGTCGTCCTGTTCAACAGGCAGCCCTCGCTCCACAGGATGTCCATGATGGCCCACCGCATAAGGATCATGGAGGGCAAGACCTTCAGGTTCAACCTCTGCGTCTGTCCGCCTTACAACGCGGACTTCGACGGGGACGAGATGAACCTCCACGTCCTCCAGTCCGACGAGGCCCGCGCCGAGGCCCGCATACTGATGCAGGTCCAGGAGAACATCCTCTCCCCCAGGTACGGGGGCCCCATCATCGGAGCCATCCACGACCACATCACCGGCGCGTACTACCTGACCCACGGAGACACCCGCTTCGACAGGTTCCAGACCTCCAACATCCTGTTCAAGCTTCCCGAGAAGACCTCCGCCCAGAGGGAGAAGGCCTTCCCGGACGACAGGGAGCACGGATACATGGCCGACTCCACCGACTTCTCCATAGACCTCCCGGAGCCCGCGGGCGCCGACGAGAAGGGGGAGCCCTACTGGACCGGCAAGCAGCTGTTCTCCATAATCCTTCCGGAGGACTTCAACGCCACGTTCAAGGCCAACTTCTGCCACAGCTGCCGCGAGGGCTGCCAGAAGGAGGGCTGCAAGTACGACGCGTACGTCAAGATACGCGACGGGAACCTCATGTGCGGGACCATCGACGTGAGGGGTATCGGAAACAGCAAAGGAAAGATCCTGGACCGCATCGCCCGCGACTACGGGGCGTCCCGCGCCGCCAAGTTCATCAACCAGGTCACCAGGCTCGTCCTCGGCGCGCTGATGAACCACGGGTTCAGCACCGGTATCGGGGACGAGGACATACCCGAGGAGGCCGCCAACCAGATCTCCGTCCACAGCCAGGAGTGCATAGAGAAGGTGGCCGGGCTCGTGGAGTCCTATCGCGACGGCACCCTGGATGCCATGCCCGGGCGCTCTCTCAGGGAGACCCTCGAGGTCAAGGTCATGGGAACCCTCGGAGACGCCCGTGACCATGCGGGAGAGATCGCCGAGAAGCATCTCGGAATGGAGAACCCCGCGGTCATCATGGCCAAGGCCGGAGCCCGCGGATCGATGCTCAACCTGTCCCAGATGGCGGGTTGCGTCGGTCAGCAGGCCGTCCGTGGAGAGAGGCTGTCCAGAGGATACCACGGTAGGACCCTGCCCCACTTCGATAGGGACGACCTCGGCGCCTACGCCAGGGGCTTCTGTTCCAACTCGTACAAGTCCGGGCTGTCCCCCACCGAGTTCTTCTTCCACGCCATGGGAGGAAGGGAGGGTCTGGTCGATACCGCGGTCAGGACCTCCAGGTCCGGATACATGCAGAGGAGGCTGGTCTCGGCCCTCGAGGACCTCAAGCTGACCTCCGACGGAACCGTCAGGAACACCATCGGCACCGTCATCCAGTTCAGGTACGGGGAGGACGGGATAGACCCCGCCAGGACCGTGGGAGGAAAGGCCATCGACATCGACGACCTGTTCTACGAGGTCCTGCCCGAGGACGAGGCCGAGAAGCTGATCCACCCCGAGACCAAGGACAAGGGAGACGACTACGGAACCCTCGAGAAGGACGAGATGGGCTTCTCCGACGAGGACGGGGACTCCGAAGGCGACGACGGAGGAATCGACGAGATGGACGGAGGTGATGAGTGATGGCGAAGAAGGATACGCTCAACGCGCTCGTGAAGAGAGGGGTCGACCCGGCGGACGCTGCCGCGCTCGTGGCGTCGTACAACTCCCTGAGCGCCATAGGCGAGGCCTCCGTCGAGGACCTCGTCGCCGCAGGGGTGCCCGAGGACCGCGCGGAGTCGATCCTCAAGGCGGTCCGCTCCAAGCCCGCGTCCTCGTCCTCCAAGGCGAGGAAGGCCGTCGTCCAGACGCCGGAGCCCGTGAGGCTGTTCGAGACCTCCGTCAAGTTCGGGGAGTGCGACGGCGTCGAGAAGAAGCTCTAGGAGTTCGCCGAGGGCATGTCCCCCGAGCTCCCCATCAAGATCATACTCGACGTGGCTTCCCGCATCAGGAAGGCATATCCCGAGGACGAGCGCGTGGCGTACGCCGAGAAGAGGGGCAAGGCCCTCATGGAGGCCGCCCACTGGATGTACATGTCCCACATGATGGACCAGAACGAGTCCGCGGGAGTCATGGCCGCCCACTCCCTGGGAGAGCCCGGCACCCAGATGAACATGCGTACCTTCCACTACGCGGGAGTCGCGAACATCAACGTCACCCAGGGTCTGCCCAGGCTGATCGAGATAGTGGACGCCAGGCGCGTCCCGGCCACCCCGTCCATGGAGATCCCGCTGGTCAGCGAGATCGACGGACTGGAGATGGACGAGGGGATAGCCCGCCACATCGCGTCCGAGATCGAGGTCACCACCCTCCTGGACGTGGCCAGCATACTCACCGACGTCACCAACATGGAGCTGATCATAGTCCCCGACGCCCGCAAGATCTCCGAGAAGGGCATCGAGCCCGAGGACATCAGGGAAAGGCTCAACAAGGTCAAGGCCGTCCGCGGCAACGTGGACATCGATCCGTCCAACGGGATCAACATCATCGCCAGGTCCGACGAGCCCTCCTTCAAGAAGCTCCAGTCGATGTACGACACCATCAAGAGCACCAAGATCAAGGGGATCGACGGCATAACCAGGGCGGTCCTGTCCAAGGACGGCACCGGATGGAAGATCATCACCGAGGGCAGCAACCTCAAGGAGGTCCTGAAGGTGAAGGGGGTCGACGCCGAGCACGTGATGACCAACAGCATCCTGGAGGTCGCCGACGTCCTGGGGATCGAGGCGGCGAGGAACGCCCTCATCCGCGAGGCGGAGGGGACCCTCGGCGAGGCCGGTCTGAACGTGGACATAAGGCACATCATGCTGGTCGCCGACCTGATGACCAACGACGGACAGGTCAAGGCCATCGGAAGGCACGGAATCTCCGGAAAGAAGTCCTCCGTCCTGGCAAGGGCGGCGTTCGAGATAACCGCGGCCCATCTGCTGCATGCGGCGATGGTGGGCGAGGTCGACCACCTGGAAGGAGTCACCGAGAACATCATCGTGGGACAGCCGGTCACCCTCGGAACGGGTGCGGTCAACCTGCAGTACAAGCCCAAGAAAAGGGCGGAGGAGGAATGAGTCTCAAGGGGAGGGATCCCTCCCCGTCGCCCGCCGGAAGGCGGTGAGCATGCCAGTCGCGGGGGGAGAGCCGGATCCGCCTTGAGGGTCCGGCGAGAACTCCGGGACGTGGCTGGAAAACGATTTAGCTAAGCCCGAAAGAAAAGGGGGATAGAAATGAGCGATGAGAAAATCGACATAAGCAGAGCATTGAAATCGGCAATCACGACCGGAAAGGTCGAGTTCGGGGTCGGACAGACCCAGAAGGCAGTCAAGGACGGAAGGGCCCAGATGGTCATCCTCGCCAGGAACTGCCCCTCCAAGGAGCTCAGGGGAGACCTCGGGGTCAAGGTCCATGTATACGACGGAAACAACATGGAGCTCGGAGCCCTTTGCGGAAAACCCTTCTCCGTGTCTGCCCTTGTGATAATCGACAAAGGTAGCTCCAACATCTTAACGCTGTGAGAGACATGTCCGCAGATATCGTACTAACCGAGGATACGCTCAGGTACATCTCTCTCTTCGAGCAGATAACCAAAGCCAATGCCATCGACTGCATGGACACCGAGGACAAGCTGGTGTTCGTCGTCGAGAAAGGACAGGGCAACATCGCCGTGGGCAAGAAGGGGGAGCACGTGATCAAGCTCAAGGACAAGACCGGGAAGAACATCCAGGTCGTCGAGTATTCCGACGATCCCGAGCAGTTCGTCATGAACGTCTTTCACATCTACGGTCCTCAGAAGGTCGTTATCGAGCAGCGCGGAAACATAACCCACGCCACCGTTACCGTGGATCCCAAGCTCAAGGGCCGTGCCATCGGCAAGGCTGGAAAGAATCTGCGCATCGCCAGGGACATCGTGAACAGGCATCACGAGATCCAGAGCCTCAGCGTGGACTGAGTCCCCCTTCCGGCCTTCCGGGCGCGGTTTGGGAAAACGGCTTCAGAAACCTCGGCGGGAGGGGTTCCCCTCCCGTCCTTCAATTCAGCGGGGTCCTCTCCACCTCCAATCCGTCAGCGGTGGGGTACTGCTCCGATATGCAGCATTTGTACTCCAGCTCCTCGGCGATCTCCTCCAGGATCCACGGCGCCACCTCGACCTTCCCGTCCAGGACCGCCATCATGTCGTCCTCCACGCCCATCTCCCTGAGCTCGGCCGCGGCCTCCTCCGGATCCTGGGCGTACAGGTATCCGCGGACGATGGTCCCGTCCTCGGTGATGCCCTGGTAGTCCTTGCAGACGTTCTCCGCCTTGCGGATCAGCCTCCTCCTGAGCTGGACGCCGTCCTTGAACGGCGAGGAGCAGAAGTGGATGTTGCCTTCACAGGATTCCATGACCTTCAGCGCCGTCTCCTCGGATCCGAGCACCGCGGCGGAGACGTCGTCCCGCACCTCGTATCCGTGGGCTTCCATCATGTCCCAGTTGCTCTCCGAGAACTCCAGCTCGTTGAGGTTCACGAACTTCACGCCGACCGAGAACGCGTAATCGATGAGCGAGGACAGCTCCTCCTCGGCCCCCGGGATGGCGGGGACCTCTATCCCCACGTCCATCCCGCTGTTCGCGGCTATTTCAGCCAGGGCGGTCTCCCGCATGCGCGTCCACATCTCCCTCGGAGGATGGAAGCGGATCTCGTCCAGCCCGGCCTCCTCCAGCCTCGCGGCCTTCCCGGAGTCGATGGTCGCCGTGTACAGGTGGATGTGGTGGTCCGGGCCGAACCTGTCCTTCAGCATCCTGATCATGTGGACGGTGCGGTCCATGCGTACGAGCGGGTCTCCCCCGGTGATCCCCGTGCCGGTGGCGTCCATGGACTCCGCCTCCGCGATTATCTCGGCATCCGTGGCGGCCCTGCCTTCGTTCGCATAGACCGCGTCCTTCCCCTTCTTCTCCAGGGATACGGGGCAGTAGTCGCACCCCCACGGGCACACCCCGGTGACCAGGAGGACCATCTTGGAGCCTTCCACGCAATGCTTGCAGCCCTCCGCAAGCTCTCCTTTGAGAACGGAGCCGCACTCCATCTCCTTCATGCGATGCCATCGGCGCGATGGTTTAATATGTGTCGGGAGTCGTCGGCGGTTCATGAAGTCGGAGAGCAGGCTGGTGCTGGCCCTGGACGAGACGGACGGCCGCAAGGCCCTTGAGGTCGCGGAGAGCGTCGGCGGCATCGTGGACGCCATCAAGATCAACTGGCCTCTGGTGCTTTCCGAGGGCCCGGCCATGATAACCCGTCTCGCCGAGACATCCGACGTCATCTGCGACTTCAAGGTCGCCGACATACCCAACACGGTCAGGCTCATCGTCGAGAACGCCGTGTCCAGAGGGGCGTCCGCGGTCATAGTCCACGCCTTCACCGGAGACGACTCCCTCAGGGCCGCCGTGGAGGCCGCCTCGGGCGCCGAGGTGTACGCCGTGACCGAGATGAGCCATCCCGGCGCCAGGATGTTCACCGCCCCCCATGCGGAGGAGATGGCCAGGCTGGGCGTGGAATGCGGCGTGGACGGCTTCATAGCTCCGGCGACGCGTCCCGACAGGATCAGGGCGGTCAGGTCGGTGGTCGGACCTTCGAAGAAGATATTGTCTCCCGGGGTCGGAACCCAGGGCGGCAAGGCCTCCGACGCCATCGCCGCCGGCGCGGACTACGCCATCGTAGGCAGGTCCATATACGGGGCGGAAGACCCCAGGGCGGCGGCCGAGTCGTTCCGCGCCGACATACGCTCCGTCCTCTGACGGAGTTTCCCTTTCTCTATATTATATTAATAATTCCTGCCTATAACTTATTTATACAGGACTGTTCATGAACCGCCATTCTAAAGACGGAGACTTATAGAATGCTTGGAAAAAATGAATCAGCCTCCCCCTCTGAAAAGGAGGAAAGCCGCGACTCCAGCGGCAAAGGGTGGTTCGGCAGCCATTGGGGCGCCATTTCCGTCTGCGTCATCGTCTTGATAGCGTTGCTATTGAGGACGGTGTTCGCATACGGGATATCCGCGGGCAGCGATTTCGCGCTCTCCGGGGGCGCCGGTGCCCAATACCACCTGCATGTGATCGAAAGCATACTGAACGGCAGTTACGCCATCGGGGCGGATTCCGCCGTGAACTACCCCGTCGGAGGACTAAACGTCAACCCGCCGCTCGTCGACTTCATAGCCGCGGGTATCGCGTCGTTCACATCCCCTTCGGCCGCATTGGGAGGTCTCAATCCTGTACTCGGGGCCCTTACGTGCATTCCCGTCTATCTCATAGGAAAGGAGATGTTCGGGAGCAAGACCATCGGAGTGGTCGCCGCCCTGATATTCGCGTTCCTCCCTCTCCCGATATCCTCGTCCGTGTTCTCCAACGGGACCGAGTATGCCCTCGCCGCCTTCCTGGCAGCGTTCATGTCCCTATTCCTCGTCAAGGCCGCTAAAGCCCTCGACGAGGAGGACGGCCGCAAGTCCGCAATAGTCAACGGAGTCATCGCCGGCGTCCTTCTGGGGCTCTGCGCCTTGACCTGGAACGGCTTCGGAGTCCTTTTCGCCGTGGTGGCCGCCGCCCTGCTTCTGCAGATCGTCGTCCGCCGCATCGGGGAGAAGGACATGCGCCAGTCCTTCCTGGTCTACGCCATAGTGATGGTCATCGGCATCGCGATGGCTGCGGCATATTACATTCCTGCCGGACTCTGGGACGCGGTTTTCTCCGGACCATGCCTCTTGACGGTTCTGACTCTGGTCTTCGCGGCGGCTTTCGTCGCCCTCGGAGGCAAGTCTTGGGTCATCACAATTCCCTCGCTCGTCATCGCATTCGTCGCGGTCCTCGTCGTGATGTATTTCGCGGTCCCGGACCTCTTCTCGGCTCTCGTAGCCGGCAACATCCCCTATGTCGGGGAGATGAAGGAGCTGGTCTCCAGCCGCGTGTCCATGTCCAACGTGGCGTCCTACTACGGCTGGCTCACCATGTGGCTCCCCCTGTGCCTTGCGTTCTATGAGACGTATGTGTTCATCAGGAAGGACCGCTCCTCCCTCAGGCTGTTCACCGCAGTCTGGCTCTACATGATGTTCTTCGCCGTCTGGTCTTCCTACGGCACCGCTGCAGCGGTCGGATGCGTCTTCGGAGTCGGCTCCGCCGCCGCCCTGGTCAAGCTCGTCAAGTACGCCAAGGTGCGCGAGTGGTTCAGCGAGATCAGGTCCTCTGGGCTTTCCAAGGGCCTCAGGAAGCTCATCAAGCCCCTGCCTTTCGCTACGGTCCTGATCGTCGCCCTCCTGGTCGTGACACCCAACCTGGTATACGGCCTGGATGCGGGCGTGCCCACCAACGACTCTTCCAACGTGCTTTACAACGGCAACACCCAGTACTTCATCAAGACCGGGGACGACTACCCCATCGGCAAGATCCTGGAGTCCCAGGAAGGCGTCGAGAAGTCCGGGGCGCTGGCCTCCTGGATCGACTATACGTACGACACGGTGAACGGCGCCGGATTCAAATCGGTGACCGATTCCACTGGAAACGGGACTGCGGCGGTGTCGCACATGCTGCTGTCCGACGGCTCCGCCGGAGCCATATCATCCATGATCATGCGCATCATGCTGGCTCACGACATCAACGAGTTCGAGTCCGACTTCACTGACGCCAAGGTGTACAACCAGATCAAGACTTACCATGACGACTGCGATGCGCTTTACAACGAGATAAGGACCAACGCGGCCGAGTACGGCAAGATCAAGTCTGACATCTCCCGCGAGAACGCGCTATACCTCGCTTCCGTCAAGGAGATGACCGACAACATGAGCGTCGTGGATCTGTCCAAGACGTACGACAGTATCTGCGCCAGGGCCGGCCAGAAGATCTCCTACGTTCTTCTCGACCCCGCGATGCTGCCTCTGCAGTACAATGGCGGAGACCACTTCTCCACCTTGGCATACTTCGCGGATTACAGCTCCGATTCGTACGGGGCCGCCCCTGAGTTCTACTCTTACAACCCCTATTACGGATACACCAACTACACCGACAGCATGTATGACTCCTTCCTGTGGAAGGCGTACATAGGCCCCTCCGCGGAAGAGGCCGGGATCTCCAGCACCTATTCCTACCTTTACTCCCTCTCGATGAGCGACGGCACAGTTGCCGCCAGCCCCGAAGGGATGGCAGGGTTCCAGATGTCCAAGTGGATCGTGAGGTACAGCGCCGAGAAGGATCCCAAGAGCGACGACTGGACCTACTTGAACTATGCGGACGCCGTGAATCTGCAGAAAAAGGAGGGAGGAGTCATCAACTACCTCTCGTCCTACATCCTGTACGAGTACGTCGGATCCAGCGCTACCTCTCTGAGCGGCGCCCTCAGGACCGAGGCCGGCGTCCCCGCCGACTATGTCGACGGCATGGTCGCCGAGCTCTATGTCCACAACTCTGTCGCCGGCAAGCAGGTCCTCGTGTCCTCCGACGTCGTCAGGGACGGCAAGTATTCGCTCTCCCTGCCTTCCGACGCCCAGGGATACACCGTGGTCCTCAAGTCCGGCGACGTCGAGGTCGCATCCTTCAAGGACCACGTCCCTGCAGTCTACACCTTGCCCGCCGTCAGCGTCGACGGTACGTTCGCCATCGACGGACAGCCCGTTGCCGGCAAGGATGTCAAGCTCGTGTTCCAGAACGCTTCGGCCTCTAAGGCGAAGTACGAGGTCAACACCTCCGACGGTACGTTCGCCATGAACGGGGTCGTGGAGGGCCAGTATGCCATGACCGCGTACGACTCGTCTGGGGCGAAGATATCCACTTCCGACGTCGTCATAGTGTCCGGCGACGGCAAGACCGTCTCCGGCCTCAGCATCGCACCCACCACCAAGAAGCTGACCGCTACCGTGAAGGACAGCAACGGGGAGCCGGTCGACGGCGGAAGGGTCGTCGCGACCGACACGTCCACTGGCTTGCAGTATTCCGCGCCGGTCGAGGAGGGCACCGCCGTCATCAACCTGATGGCTGGCACCTACACCCTCCAGATGGTCGACGGATACACCGTCATGAACACCAGCACCTACACCATCTCCAACAGCGACAGGTCCGCCAGCCTCACGGCCTATCCGGCCGTCGACATCGGCCTTTCCGGACTTGGGGCCCTGGTGTTCTCCTCGGGCGACTTCAGCACCGTGTCCTACGATGGCAAGGTGTCCTTGCCCAAGAGTCTGGCCACCGACATGCTCCATTACACTATCAGCGGCGTCAGCGGCGACAAGATCGTGCTGGGATTCTACAACGGCTCCCTCGTGCTGAACGAGTATGCGCCCGTGAAGGTCAAGGGAGTCCTGAAGAACGGCGATTCTGCCGTCTCCGGCAACGTGTACCTGGTCAATTCCATCGGGCAGACTGTCACTGCTGTCGCCAAGAGCGACGGAAGCTTCACGATGGCCGTCCCCGCTGGATCCTATCAGATGTTTGCCGACAACGGCAGCATGAAGGTCTATGCCGGAATCCTGCAGGTGGATTCGGACAAGGACTTGGGCGACATCCCGCTCGTGGACGGAAGGAGGGTCACCGTCACCTTGAGGTACACCAGCGGAACCAGCTCCGGAAGCGTCGGGCTCCCCTATGTGGCTGCCAAGATCAATTACACGTACGAGGGCGTCGACTACACCATGTACTCGATGACCAACACCTCCGGCCAGGTGATCTTCCGCCTGCCCGTCAGCATCGATTCCAAGGTCGTGTTCAACGGCGGATTGCTGGATAACGAGTACTTCCGCGGAACCGACCTCGAGTCCACGGTGCACGGCAGCACCTCCAGCTCGGCCACCTATGTGACCTTCAGCCAGTTCGCTTCGCCTCTGCCGAAGAACTACGTGAAGCAGGTGTCCGTGACGTCCGAGTACGCCGCGACTCTGACGCCCTACTCCTCTGGAGACGACATAACGTTCGCCGCCGGGGAGACCAAGACGATCAACTCCGGCCAGTACACCGCGAAGGTAGACTCCTCTGGATGGTATTTCAACGACACCGTGTACGCCTATCCCGGACAGAGCGTCTTCACCGGCCTCGAGCCCATGAAGGCCCATGCCGTCAAGGTGACCAAGAACGATGGGGACGTCATCAGCGTCAACACGTCTGACGACGACGCTACCTTCTTCGAGTCCGACGGGACCTACTACTTCAAGGACGGGTACGTCTACTATCTGAAGTCCGTGTCCAGCACCGACTCCGATGTAAGGTTCGCCACCGTGGACCTCACTTCCGAGTATTCCGTGTCGACGATCGACATGACCGCCAACGTGGCGCCCATGACCGTCACTGGAACCATCGGCGCCGCCGCCGACGGGGACCTCCTGGTCAGCAGCGGAGGCGTGAGCGTCTTCGCCAGCATAGAGAACGGACAGTATTCCGTGAAGCTGCCGTCCACCATGACGTCCGCCCAGTTCAAGGTGGACGCCAAGGAGACCGTCTCCGACATGGAGTACGTCTACAGCGCCTCCAAGACCGTGTCCGGCCTCAGGGACGGGTCCGTGGTCAACATCGCTGTCACCGGCGAGGGGTCGGAGGTCGAGGACGAGGACGCCAAGTTCGTCGCTACTGTCGATTACGCCAATTTCTCCGCAGGAAAGGCCAGGGTGGACGTCTCGATCAACAACAAGTCCGACTACGCCACCACCTACGTCATAAGCTCCGGCAAAGCATGGTCGCTCGACAAGGCCGTCAGCGTCCTCGTCGCGCCAGGCGAGACCAAGACCGTCACGGTCGAGGGAGTCTATGACGACCAGGTGTACGCCGTCGGGTCCGAGGGCATAAGCGTCGTCGTGACCGACATCTCCGGAGCGGGCTCCAAGACCATCCAGATCAAGGAGAACTCCGCCCCCAAGGTCGGAAGCAAGGGGGTAATCATCGTCTCCGCCGGAGAGAGGTCCGGAGAGGTGGAGGGTTCCCTCGACAAAATCTCCGCCACCGAGTACATGTACGCCGTGACGGTGTCCAACCTTGACAACTACTCCAAGGAGGTCAAGTTCACCGTCCCGTCCGTCAGCGGCTGGTCTGTCACCATCTCCGACGAGGACGGATACGTCATCCGCGACAGCGGCTCCTCGTTCACTATCTACGGCCTGGAGACCAAGGTGTTCTACGTGAAGTACATGGTCGACGGAGACGGAACCGGCCTCGTCGTGCCTTCCGCCAACGTGACCGTGGAATGCGACGGGACCACCAAGGTGCTCAGCATCTCTCCCGCCGACGTCAAGGTCATCGTGGACTCCATGGAGGCCGATGGCGACGACGTGTTCAACAGCAGGTCCGGAATGCCCGTGGGCGTCTGGTTCCTGCTGGCAGTAGGCATACTCCTGCTGATAGCCGTCTTCTGGCTCGGAAGCAAGAGGGGGGTGTTCTCACGCAAGTAAGCAAGACAGCCTTGATAATCGCCGTCATAATGGCGGCGGCCTTCGTCCTCGTCCCGGTCTCCGGGGCGGACGGGGCCTACCACAGCATAAGCGGGGAGAAGAGCGTCATCGCCGTCGACGAGGATGCCGATTTCACCATAATCTACACCGATTCGGGCCGCGTCATCGATGTGACTTTCGATGCCAAGCTCGTCGACTCCAAGGGCGAGACCATGACCAGTGCCGTCGTCCCCTCCACGGGGGACATCGACAACGGCGTTCCGACGGTCCTGACCGTCAGCGCCCCCTCGAAGGCCGGGACGTACACCCTCGTGGTAACCTACTCCGGTACCGTCGAGACGCCGGACGGCTCCTCTGTGGATATCGATCCGGCGTCGGACAGGTACGATATAAAAGTCGTCGAGCCCATAACCCTCACTGTCGACGTCTCCCTCAAGGATCCCAACGTCAACCTCTCCGGTTACGGCGTGTACTTCTGGGTGGACGGCGAGAAGATGGAGGACAGCTTCGATACCTTCAGCGTCACCAGCAAGGGCACTGGCTCCGTCTCGTATGACTGGGTCGCCGACGCCTCGAAGGGAAAGCACGTCTTCTGGGTGGAGTCCGCCAACGGAGGAGTCGTCGAGGTCGAGGGGCTGAACGAGAAGCACGAGTTCTACATCGGCGATGTGGATTACACTGTCTACATCGTCCTGGCGATCCTGTTCGTCATACTGGTGATAATACTGCTGGTATGGGTCTACAGGAAGCCGGTCAAGAACTTCGGCAAGCCCAAGGCTAGGCGCAAGTGAAAACATTTCCGGGGGGCTTCCCCCCGGCTTTTTTTTTATTCAATTTCAATTCGAGGTTCGACGTCTGGAGATTGTCGCGTACAGCATCTCCGAGCGAGTCTTGTCCATGACGCCCCTAGCGACGTCCTGCTTCCTTCTGACCGGGGCAATGGCGTCCGGGACGTCGAAGGACATCACCTGCACGTGGACCTCCTCCATCTTCTGGAACGCGATCTTCGCGGAGCCCATGTCCCCGTCCATGAGGCAGGATGTCACCATGCGCCTCAGCTCCCCCTCGCAGTCGCACAGTCCGAGGATCCACGCGGAGGGCGTCAGGCGCAGCTCCTCATGGCCGGGTATGCGCGCCCCGGACACGGCCGCATGAAGGATGGCCGCCTCGGCGTATTCGCACATGCAGTCCTGTACCGGGCCGCACATCAGAACGGCAGGGTCGTGGCAGGATTCTAGGAGGGCGTCCATGGTCGCGCGCATCTCGTCAAGGCTGGAAGATGGGTCCTCCCTGGAATGGATGGCATGGATGGACTTCTTAGAAAGGCGGAGGATTGTCCTGGAGGACCTTATGGCGGTCTCTTTGTCCTTTTCCAACGACGACATCGCATCCGCAGCTTTCTTGACAGACTCCTCCAATCCTTCCATGATATCATCCCGTATGACGTCGCAACGACGTGTAGAATCCGAGGCGGAGCCTCTCTTCCATCACATGTCCGCGTTTTCTTCCCTCGATCCCCCTTGGATCCGCCAGGGCGAAGTCCAGCCAATCGTATTGGACGTCCATCAGCGTCAGGGCGTCGGCGCGACCCACCCCGAACGACACATCCTTTCCGTCCAAGGCTTCCTTCACATCGCCGATGGTCGCCTTTCCCTTTCCCACACGTTCCACGGCCGAGGATATGCGGCGTATCATGTTCCATAGGTAATATCTAGCCTGGAATTCGAGCACCGGCAACCCGTCCTCCTCCAGGAGATCCACCCTGTCCAGGGTCAGCGTGGTTGGCTTCCCGTCGTAGCGGCAGAACCTCGCGAAGTCGTGCTCTCCCTCGAACATGCGACAGCACTCCCTCGCCTTGTCCATGTCCAGGCCACAGGGGTCCAGGACGTACCTGTAGATGCGGCGGGAGGCGTGCCTGACGTTGAAATCGTCTTCGACCTCGCAGTACGAGCGGTAGAACACACCGTCCGAGACCGAGTTCAGGGCCTTGGTCAATACCCTGAGGTCGTCCATGTCCGAATGGAACGCTATGACGTTCCCCAGGGCGTTCACCCCCTTGTCCGTGCGGCTGGAGAACTCCAGGGAGGGGTCCTCCCTGCCCAGCACCTTTCCTATGTCTTCGAGGACCTGCGACGTCACCGTGCGGAGCCCGGGCTGCGCCTGGGAGCCGGAGAATCCAGACCCCAGATAGGCGATCTTCATCGCGACGCGCTTCATGCGGAACGGAGTTCCCTCATATGGTCCACTCTCTTCTGGACCAAGGCGCGGGTTCCGATGTCGTGGCGGACGAATATAGCGTCGCATTCCACATGCTTCAGGGCTTTCTCGCAGTTGGCCTCGGCCTCTTCCAAGGTGTCGGCGACCCCGACCACGCCCACGGACCTGGACGTGCCGGTCACCAGCTTTCCGTCCTTGACGTCCACGTTGGCGTAGTAGGCTACCGCTCCGCACTTTGAGATGGCGTCCTCGTCGACGGTTATCTCGTGTCCGGACTCGGACTTCACGCCGTATCCTCTCGGGACCACGTATTTGCACACGGTGGCCTTCCTCTGGAACTTCACGTCCCCCTCCAGCCTTCCGTCCGCCATCATCCTGCAGATGTCTGCGAACCCGGTGTCCAGCACGGTCAGGACGTTCATTGCTTCGGGATCTCCGAATCTGGCGTTTATCTCGATTATCTTCGGCCCGTCGACCGTCAGCATGAACTGTCCGTACATGGTCCCGCGGTAGGGGCACCCTTCCTTAGCCATGGCGTCCACTATGTCCTGGAGGATCCCCAGGGCTTTCGCCCTCTCGTCCTCTGTTATGAACGGGAGCAGGTGGTCAGCGTCGGTGTACGACCCCATGCCCCCGGTGTTGGGTCCGACGTCGCCCTCGTATGCGCGCTTGTGGTCTTGGACCAGGGGAAGCGGGACTATCCTTTTTCCGTCACAGAACACCATCTGGGTGAACTCCTCTCCGACTGCGCGCTCCTCCAGGATGACGCCTGCGCCGCCGATGTTGTTGTCGAATATCTCGCGGACGTAGTCCATGGTCTCCTCGAGGCCGTGGAGGTGCTCCCCCTGGACCTTCACTCCCTTCCCGCCGGTGAGCCCCACAGGTTTCACCACTATCTCGTGGCTGACTCCTTTCAGGTAGGCCTCGGCGGCCGTGGCGTTGTCGAAGTGG
>JAEEGH010016330.1_pt1 | contig 15979 bp, 16 predicted proteins | sample 9134181 | NCBI WGS metagenome assembly JAEEGH01 (sample SAMN16246544, study PRJNA631951) | gut metagenome | biome: gut microbiome; feature: rumen; material: DP-attached | host: Bos | place: Iran: Karaj | collected 2018-10
CTCGAGCACGGCGCGCAGCTCCTCGAACTTATCGGCCTGGACCGGGTACATGCCCGCGCAGACCATGGGCTTGACTTCCTCGAATCCGGCAATCGCTTCGCTGCACGGCTCCACGACGTGGGTAATCGTATCGCCCACCTTCACCTCCACTGCGCTCTTGATTCCGGTGATGACATAGCCAACGTCGCCGGCTTCTACCCGCGCGGTCGGGACGAGTTTCATCTTCAGGCAGCCCACCTCCTCTACGTCGTATTCCATCCCGGTGGCGAAGAATTTCACCTTGTCGCCCTTGGCGAGCGAGCCGTTTTCAATCTTGAAGTAGGCGATAACGCCGCGGAACGGGTTGAAGACAGAGTCGAAAATAAGGGCCTGGAGCGGCGCTGAAGGGTCTCCGGCCGGCCCCGGAATCTTCTCGACGATAGCGTCGAGTATCGGGGCCACGCCCTCTCCCGTGCGCGCCGAGATTTTATATACATCTTCCGGCGAGCATCCGAGCAGGTCGCAGACCTCGTCTGTAACGATGTCTACCTGGGCGGAGTCCATATCGATTTTGTTGACGATCGGGATAATCTCGAGACCGTGGTCAATTGCCATATAGAGGTTCGAGATAGTCTGGGCCTGTACGCCCTGGGTAGCGTCTACTACCAGCAGCGCGCCCTCGCAAGAGGCTATCGAGCGCGAGACTTCGTAGGAAAAGTCTACGTGTCCGGGAGTGTCGATAAGGTTGAGCTTGTAGCGCTCTCCCTTGTAGAGGTATTCCATCTGGATCGCGTGGCTCTTGATTGTGATGCCTTTTTCGCGCTCCAGGTCCATATCGTCGAGCACCTGGTTCTCCATATCGCGGGCCGAGAGGGTCTGCGTAAGTTCGAGAAGGCGGTCGGCCAGGGTTGATTTGCCGTGGTCGATGTGGGCGATGATACAGAAGTTTCGGATATTGCTCATTAGACGCAAATATAGTAAAAATTACGGCACGGGGTCGTACCCGCTGCCGCCCCAGGGGTGACATCTGAGGATGCGCCTCAGCGCCAGCCAGCCGCCCTTGAAGGGACCGTACTTACGGAAGGCCTCGAGGGCATACTGGGAGCAGGTCGGAGTAAAGCGGCAGGTCGGACCTCCCTTAAGAGGGGAGATGCAGACCTGATAGAACTTTATCAAAAGAATAAAAGGCGCGGCAAGCACCTTCTTTACAACCTCCCAGAAGCTCATAACTTAGAAGATATTTTTCCAAGGATTTCGCCGACTTCGGAGTAGACGACTTCGAAGGGGAGAACTTCCGGAGAGTTGTAGGTAATCATCAAGTCGATCCCAGTTGCGCTCAGCAACGATTTCTGAAGCCGGTAGCTCTCGCGGAGCCTGCGCTTCAAAAGATTGCGCTTCACAGCCCTTTTGAAGAGCTTTTTGGGGACGCTTACCAGAAGGCGGTTCAGGTCTCCCTCGCCGGCGAGCCAGCAATACTTGAGGTGGGCCGTCGCTCCCCACCTCCCTCCATCCAGAAGGCGGGAGAGAGTAGTTTTTCCGCTCAGCCTTTCGGCCTTGGGCAGCGAGGCATCCATCGCTTATTTGTTGTCTTCTGAAAGATACAGATCGAGGGCTTTCGCCACGGAAGGAGCCTCAGGAGTCGGGGCCTGAAGCTCGATAGAGAGACCGGCGTCGAGGATGGCTTTCACCACTCCCTTACCATACGAGACTATCTTCAGACCGTCCTGCTTGAAGTCTGGATAGCTGGCGAAGATAGAATCTACATCTGCTTTATTGTAGAGAACCACCACGTCGTAGGAGTGGAGGTCGATGCTGCGAAGGTCCTGAGGAACTGACTTAACGAAATTCGCTGCAGTTACATCCAGGCCGGCTTCCTTGAACAGCGCGATTGCGTTCTGGGCGTTGGCGGATTCAGCTGCGGTCATCAGGAATTTCTCACCTGCATGTTTGCCGGTTATGAGCGAGAGAATAGACTCTACAGTACCGTCTCCGTAGAATATTTTCCTTTTTCGGTATACGATGTGTTTCTGAAGATACATTGCTACAAGCTCTGTAGAGCAGAAGTATTTCATTGTCTCAGGCACTTTGAACCTGAGCTCTTCAGAAAGCTTGAAATAGGCATCAATCGCAAAGCGCGAAGAGAATACTACGGCAGTATAATCCGCGATGTTCACTCTCTGGGTCCTGAATTCCATAGAACTCAGGGGCTCAATCTTGAAGAAAGGGAAAAAGCTGAGTTTCACTCCGTATTTTTCCTCAAGCGTTGTATATGGAGTGAGATTCGAAGGAGTATTCTGAGAGATGAGTATCTTTTTCATATATCTATGCTACTACGATAGCGGCGGCGGCAAGCGCGGCTGCCGGAACCGCTTCGAGCCCGCAAAGATACAAAAAAGTCGCAAAAGGTCGACAATTGGCAGACAAAATTTCTCCCTCCCTGAGCATCGACAGCAAAAGAGCGGCGCCCACTTCGGCTCCAAATATCCACGGCATCGCCGCGGGATCCCAGTCTATAAGCAGCCAGAGCCCCACGGTTGCTATCATCACGAACGCTAGCACTATCCCGTAGGTATACAGCGCCCGGCGGACAGCGAGCCTGACTTCGCCCGGAATTCTCCGGGGCAGGATTATCTCCGCAATCAGCCGCTTAAGGATAAGGTAGGCGACCATTATCGCCAGCGAGAGCCACATCCGTTCGCTGATCAGCCCGAACCGCTCGGCGATGAGCCACATTGGCAGCAGAGTCAGAAGCGCGGCGCGGTTGCGGGTTCGGGCAAGCTGAATACTGTGTTCCATCTCCACGTTTGCCTTCGCCCTCAGAAGGCAGCGCATAACCGGCGTCCAGAGGATGAAATAGTCGCGCATAAACACGATGAGAAGGACGATGGCCGCAATCGCGATTACGGAATGGACGGGGTCCTGGGCCCACGACGCCTCGCGGGCGATGGCCTCTAGAGGCTCGTCCGACATCCAAAGTTTGCCGTTGGGGAAGTCTTGTATCATCAGTCGGTTTCCGCGCTTTGCCTTGCAAAGATACAACCAAAATCGTTATATTTGCGGTCCTATGGACAGCAAACAGTTTAATCTCTTCAATAGGATAGCCGCGGCTCTGGCATTCGTAGTCTCCGCCGTGACTTATCTTCTTACGATAGAGCCTTCGGCCTCTTTCTGGGACTGCGGCGAATTCATCGCTTCTTCATACAAACTGGAAGTGGGACATCCCCCGGGAAACCCGGTCTTCCAGCTTTTCGCCCGTATCGCTACCCTCTTCGGCGATGCGTCCCACGCCGCCGTTCTCGTCAATGCTTTGAGCGCCATATGCTCCGCCCTGACTATCTTTTTCCTATATCTTACGATAGTCTGGCTGGTCAAACGTATCCTGAAGCCCTCTGAGGATGGTACGTACAGTCTTGGTCAGGTGATCGCGATCCTTGGAAGCGGTCTTGTCGGAGCCCTGGCATATTGCTTCTCCGATACCTTCTGGTTCTCGGCTGTCGAGGGAGAGGTGTACGCTATGTCCAGCCTCTTCACCGCCCTGGTTTTCTGGGCGATGACTAAGTGGTACGACTGCGCGGACGAGCCTTACGCCAACCGCTGGATAGTCCTGATCGCCTTCCTGATGGGACTCAGTATAGGAATACACCTTCTGAACCTGCTTGCTATTCCGGCAATCGTATTTATGTACTATTTCCGCCAGAAAGAAGACTATACCTTCTGGCAGTATGTGAAGATTTTCCTCGTCGGAGTAGTTATCCTGGCTTTGATCCTGTTCCTGATCATTCCCTGGCTCCCGAAGCTTGCGGCCTACTTCGACCTGTTCTTCGTCAATGTCCTTGGACTTGGATACAATACCGGAGCGGCGTTCTTTATGATAGTCCTTCTGGCCCTCTGTTTCTGGGGGATATTCAAGACTAAGCAGGCCGGGAAGGTATTCTGGAATACGGTCCTTCTGTCTTTCACCGTTATCGTGATCGGTTTTTCGATCTTTACGGTAGATATTATCCGCAGCGCCGCGAAGACTCCTACCAACGAATATCAACCTGACAACGCCTTTACTCTCGTCCGCTACCTTAGCCGCGAGCAGTACGGAAAGACCCCGCTGATCTACGGTCAGTATTACGATGCTCCGTATGATCTCAAGACTACCAAGTACTGGGCGCCTCTTGACGGAAAGTATAAGAAGGTAGACGGCCCTGTGGACGCGGAGTACAAGTCTTCCGGCAAGATGCTCTTCCCTCGAATGTGGAGCAGCTCTCCTGACGGAAAGTTTGAAGACTTCTATGAGGCATATACCGGCGGGAAGGGCCGCAAGATAGCCGGTGCGCAGCACCGTAAGCCGTCTATGAGGGCGAACCTCTCCTACTTCTTCGACTATCAGATGAACTGGATGTACTGGCGCTACTTTATGTGGAACTTCGTAGGCCGCCAGAACGATATCCACTCCCCGGCTCCCGGAAACATCTTCCACGGAAACTGGGAGAGCGGAGTCGGCTTCATCGACCGGGCCCGCCTCGGCGATCAGAGCAATGCTCCCGGAGTCCTTGCCGGGAACAAGGGTAAGAACCACTACTATTTCCTCCCTCTGCTTCTCGGTCTTCTCGGACTGTGTTTCCAGTTCGGCCGCGACAAGAGGGGATGCTGGCTGACCTTCCTTATGTTCTTTATGACCGGTATCGCGATCGTTCTGTATCTGAACCAGCCGCCTTACCAGGTCCGTGAGCGCGACTATGCCTATGCTGGCTCGTTCTATTTCTTCAGTGTCTGGATAGGCCTCGCCGTGGCCGCGATCTACAAGTGGGCAGACGAAGCCCTGAAGGGTAAGGGACAGACGGTGGTTGCCGCCGGAGTGACGGCAGCCTGCCTGCTCGTGCCGGCGATTATGGGCGCCCAGAACTGGGACGACCACGACCGCTCGAACAGGCGCACTGCCGTCGAGCTCGCGGCAAACTACCTCAACTCGGTAGGCCCGAACGGTTTCCTCATTACCCACGGAGACAACGATACATTCCCGCTGTGGTACGCCCAGGAAGTTGAGAGCATCCGTACGGATGTACGTATCCTGAACACTTCGCTGCTCGGAACAGACTGGTACATAGATCAGATGAAATACGCCTGCAACGAATCGGCTCCGCTGCCGCTGTCCGTCCCGCAGGTGCAGTATCTTTATGGAACCAACGAATATGTTCCGATCGTAGATAACCGCGGAGGCGAGATGATGATTGAAGACGTGATGGCAGTGTTCCGCCACCCTCAGTTGAAGGTTTCCCTTTCAAGCGGCCGCAAGGTGGACTATATCCCTTCCCGCAAGATAGTGGTTCCGGTCAATAAGGAGAATGTCCTCAAATATGGTATTCTCCCTGCGGAATACAAAGACGAGATTCCCGAAACCATCACCCTTACGATCCCTAAGGGCAAGGATTATCTTACCAAGCCCGAGCTCTTTATGCTCGACCTGCTCTCCGGCTACGACTGGTCCAGACCAATCAATATGCTCAATCAGGGCGGTGACATCAATATCGGAATCAAGGATTATCTCTTCTACGAGGGATTCTCCTACAAGATGGTTCCCGTTCGCAACAAAGTAAGCAGCCTCAATCCCGGGAAAGTAGACCTGGACGGCCTGTATTACAAGCTTAAGAACGTATACCGTTTCGATGCGCTCGCTTCGGACGGATGGTTCGTGGATTACCAGAACTACTACACACATCTCGGAGTGATGTCCGTCCGCCAGCTTTTCGCTACTGCGGCTAAGTCGATGGCAAGGAGCGGATATACCGCTGAAGCCATCGAACTGTTGGACAAGGGAATGGAGGCGACCCGCCAGCTCCCTCTCGAGACTATCCCCATAGGCTTTGTCGCCAACGACTATATGGTGATCGACATTATCTCGCAGTACTATAAGTACGGCCAGAAAGAGAAAGCGGACGAACTCGCCCAGAGACTTTCTGCAGAGATGTTGGAGTCAGCTCTGTTCTACTACGACTTCTATGAGTGGTCGAAAGACGATTTCGAGACTACGCTGCAGTACCTCTATTATCTTGAGGACGAGGTGAAGAAGGGAGGAAATGCCGAACTGGCGGCCTATCTTGACGCCAGTATCAAAGAAATACTAGGAACGGCTCAACCCGAAGAAAGCTAACGGGTCAGCCTCACCACTATCGAGAGCGGGAGATCTTTGCCGAAGCGGTCACGCAGGGCGAGTTCCCCGCTCTCGAGCGTATATTGGGAGTCGCCGAGTTTGAAAGCTTCCCTTACGACAGTCTCTCCAAGGAGGGCGCTGTAGCCGTTCGAATAGAGATTCAGGACCATCCAGCTGTCTTTCGGCTCGAGGATCTGGGCTACATTCTGGAGCAGCTCGAACAGGCAGTCGTCCAGCTTCCATCGCTCCCCGTCGGGGCCATGGCCATAGGCAGGCGGATCGAGGATGATGCCGCTATAGCGATTGCCGCGCTTGGCCTCGCGCTTTGCGAACTTCATCGCGTCTTCGACTATCCAGCGGATTCCGTCCAGGCCGCTCGCCTCCATATTGCCGCGGGCCCAGGTGACCACCTGCCGGACGGAGTCCAGGTGTGTCACGTCTGCGCCCGCCGCCTTGGCTGCGAGACTCGCCGCGCCGGTATAGGCGAACAGGTTGAGGACCTTCGTTCCGGGTTTTGCGTGGGAGTAGATGAACTCCCAGTTCGGGGCCTGCTCGGGGAAAACGCCGACATGTTTAAAAGAAGTCAGCCCGAGCCTCAGGTCGAACTCCAGCCCCTTCTGAAGACCGGGGTAGATGATATGCCACTGATCATCCATCTTCTTCAGACGGTTCCACGTCCCGCTGTCTTCCTTGCCGGCCTTTCCGAACCCGGCGCCGGGGGTGAAGTGTGTGTGGGCGAGCTTCTGCCACTCCGCGTCTGAGAGGGTTTTCGCCCAGATAGCCTTAGGCTCAGGACGAATCATAGTGAACTTTCCGAAGCGCTCCAGCTTTTCGCCGTCGCCGCAATCGATCAGTTCGTAATCACGCCAGTTCTTTGAAGGATACTCAGTCATATCTCTGCAAAGATATTGAAAAAGTTCCACACCGGTGCCGATTTCGGCATTTTAGGCGCGGAGCGATCTCGACGCCACCCTCGTTGAAATGATGCGTTAAGATGATGCGCTAAAAGAATGAATAGGTAAGTCCTTCAGATTAATACTTAGGACCATATTTGTTTCAGTGAAAGATTCTTTCGCATCTGGGTTTTCGTATAGCTCCAGCAGCCAGGGCCAATAGTGTTCAATAGTTACCGGGAAAATGAAAGTAAGTGTAACATCATCATCTTCAGAAAGCTCTTCTGGAATCGTAGTTGAGCGCAAATAGAACATCATTGGCATAATGGTCCCTTCTGAAAAATAATCGTTAAAAGACATGCTTTGCAGCTGTCTAACGTCTGATAAAGCATAATCAAGGCCCACGCATTTAAATCCAACAGAACCCCCATCAAATAGGAAGTATCGAGATAAATCCTGCCCAGATTTCTCACCAAAAAGACGTTTATCGGCAAAGACCCTCGGACTTTCTCTGATATAAATATTTGTCAGTAAAAGACCTCCGTTGGACAGTCTAAACTCCTCAGGGGAGCTCAAGTATGCCTGTAGCAGCGGTTCGGTACGCTCCTTAATCTTTCCGATTGCGAATTTTTCAGCATCTGTAAAAGACCACTTATCATCATAATAAGATGTAAATGCTGCTTCCAATTTATAATTTTCCGGTCGAATACCAACTCCGCTAGGTTGAGTATATATAAAAAGACAAGAATAGGGCTCTGCAATACAAGTCCACAATGAGTCCATTGACCCCAACCAATCGCCTTCCCAGACCATACAGTATTTGTGTGTTGGCCCTGGGTCAAAATCCCGGGATGCATCCCGACAAGAGCCCGCAACAAAAAGGTATGAGCACAAGGCTATCGTTGCCTTAATTAATAGTAGTTTTTTCATATCACACCCTTTAATAACCGACAAATCTCGTATAAGTTTCTATCGTTAAAACGTTCAAATATAATTATTATTATAAGATAAGCAACACTCCGATTATTGTTTCCGGTGCCGATTTCGGCATTTTCGGCGCCGCGGGCCTACCGGGGCGTGCATACCCTCACTGTTTCGGGGGAGGGTATGTTCAAAAATGGCCCAAAACGCACATACCCTCACTCATTTGGAGGAGGGTATGCACAAGGAAAGGGGAAATAATCCGACTGATCTACCGGTGCTAGCGCCGGGCCGGGAGGGGAAGCGCGAAGGGTTAAAAGGTTGGTACGATTTTTTCGAAGTTCGTTCCCTGAGGTCGCTCGCGGGAATGCTTGTCCGGTTGCTTGCCTGAGTGCCCGCGACCTCTCTCAACCCTTCGAAAAAATCGTCCCCGATTGTTTCTGACGCCGCGAGTGAAGCGGTACTGCGCAAAGAATGTCCTACCCTTCGCGGGGAGCGAGCTGACAGGGGGAATATATATTCCAGCGGTAGTGGAAGCCGTTAGTGGGTATTTGGTCGGGACACCGAAAAGGGAGGAAGGCCGAAGGGGGCTAGGGGGAAGGACGCTTCCCCCGTATGAATAAAGACACAGGCCGCGAGGTGGCGAGCGGCCGGTACTGAGAGGGGCCCGGCTTCGGGGTCGCCGGGACCCGACACCAGTTAATACTACCGAATAATCGTCGGGCAAAGTACCCATCGCGCAAGCTGAGCCGCTCCCTCGAGCTCGGCGCAGCGCGATCGAGGGTAGGACATTGGTGTATTGAGGTCTTTAGCGTGGCTATCACCCCCTGCGAAAGGGGTGATGGGAGCGAAAAAGGCTCAAAACGTGGCTATCACCCGAATTGCGGAGGGCGATAGCCACACCCAGCGAGCGAATAGACAGGGACCTTCCGCAAAATGCTGCATTTCGGCGGGGTTGGTGTGTGATTTGGGCCTTTCCACACACCAAGGGCCGATTTTGAGGGGGTTGGTGTGTGATTCGGGCGGTTTTACACACCTTGGCAGATATTATTTCGTAATTTTGGCATCGGTTTTGAAATATGTGCGGCATTCATTTAATAATGCGTGTACGATAAACTTGAACGTCATGAAACAGAAAGCATTAGGGATCCTGATAGCGGTGGCGATAGCGGCCGCGGGATGCGGGAAGGAAGACATACTTCCCTCAGGAGTGGAAGGAAGCACAACCTACTCGGTCATTGACGACGAGGAAGATCAGATAGACAGTACCTCCTTTGATTATACTATTAAAGTTACCTTCTCAGAGAGCGGTGAAGCTCTGGTGGAAGGTGACAAGAACGGCATAGTCAGTGTAGAGGGCAACAAAGTCACGGTAAACAATACCGCATTTACAGACAAGGTTGCGTATGTCCTTACCGGATGCTCATCGAACGGATTCTTTAAGACGTATTCCAACAACAAGCAGTCCTTCACTCTGGAGGACCTGACCCTGACCAACCCCTCGGGAGCGGCCATCAACAACCAGGGAAAGAAGCGCTGTTTCGTAGTCTTGAGCGGAGCAAATACTCTTAAAGACGGCTCAACTTACGATACTCCCGCAGAAGAAGATGAAAAGGCTGCCTTTTTCTCTGAAGGCCAGCTGATTTTCTCCGGCACCGGAGCGCTCAAAATCACTGCCTCTGGTAATTCAGCGCTCGCGTCGGATGATTACATAAGGGTAACGGACGAAGTCTCAATCGATGCATCTTCGAGCGCCGGCCACGCCATTCGCGGCAAGGATGCCGTCATAGTGGACGGCGGAACTCTGAGCGCAAAGGCAACCGCGGCGATGAAAAAGGGCATAACCTCCGACTCGCTGGTTGTATTTAACGGGGGCAAGACTACCGTTACGGTCTCCGGAGGAACTGCCTACGACAGCGAGGAAGCTGATTACAAAGCCAGCGCGGGAGTCAAGGCAGACCTCGTGTTCGTGATGCAGGGCGGCGAACTTACCGTCTCCAACTCCGGTCAGGGCGGCAAAGGAATCAGTTGCGACGGCCCTGCCTATTTCCAGGGCGGAACCACCACCATCACCGTTACGGGCTCCAACTACTGCTCTTCCTCTTCAGGAGGCGGTCCCGGCGGCGGTCCGAGGTGGGCAAGCTCGACCACGACCGACAGTTCGAAGGGCGCAAAGGGCCTCAAATGTGACGGCAACCTTTACATCTCGGCCGGCACCCTTACCGTAACCGCCTCCAACCACGAAGCCATCGAATCCAAGGGCAATATCGAAATCACCGGCGGCACCGTCTATGCCCAATCGACCGACGACGCAATCAATTCGGCCGGCGAGATGGTCGTCAAAGACGGCTTTGTATGTGCATACTCGACCGGTAACGACGGGCTCGATGCCAACGGCAACTGCTACATCGAAGGCGGAGTCGTCTACGCCGTCTGTTCGGGCGGCGCTGAGGTCGCGGTCGACGCCAATACCGAAGGCGGCAAGAAGCTCTATGTCTCCGGCGGAACGCTCTTCGCCCTCGGCGGCCTTGAGCGCGGTTCGTCCCTTAGCCAGGCCTGCTACAGCGCAAGTTCGTGGAGCAAGAATACCTGGTACTCGCTTACTGTCGGCGAAACTGTCTACGGATTCAAGACCCCCTCCAGCGGTGGAACCACCCTCGTTGTTTCGGGCTCGTCAAAGCCCACACTCAGCTCGGGAGTCAGCTTCTCCGACGGCACCGAAATCTGGAAGGGAATGGGCATTATCGGGGCCACGACCTCGGGCGGCAGCTCCGTTTCCCTGAGCTCATACAGCAGCAGTTCTTCCGGCGGTCCGGGCGGACGTTGGTAAAGCTCGGAGAAAAATCACTATCTTTGGCTGATTATGAGAAAGATAATAGTAATGGCGCTACTGTCTCTGCTGCTGATTCCGGCGGCGGGAGCGCAGGATACGCTGGCCGTAAAGATAAATAAGAAGAACCTTGTTATAAAGGAGTGGAACACCGAGCCGAAAAGCGGGGCCAGGGCCCTGGACCACGTAACGATGTACAGCCCTGAAGGCAAGAAGATCGAAGAGATCGAGTATAGTTCGGACGGACAGAAGTGGCGCAAGCGCTTCGAGTACGGCGCAGACGGAAAGGTGAGCCGGGAGCTGGTCTACGACGGAAGGAACCGCCTGCAGACTTACAAGACTTTCGAGTACAACGAATTTTCCAGAAAGAAGGTTCAGTATACTTACAACCCGAAGGGAAAGCTTATTTCGATAAAGCATTACGAATACATCGCTCAGGATGCAGAGTAATCACATCAGCTTTGAGAAGGCCCTCGGGGCCATGGCGCCCATCACCCTCGAGGAGATGGACGGCATCAAGCTGATGAACCGCATCGACTCTAAGTACCTCACAAACAACGAGACCCTTCTTAAGGTGCTTGAGGCTGCTGCTGCCGAGGGCTATCGCTCCCTCATAATCGAGGGTCTGCCTCTTACCCGTTATAGCTCCGTCTATTACGACACCCCTCTGCTGGGGATGTATTACGCTCACCGCAATAAGCATCTCGTTAGGCAGAAGGTGCGTACTCGGGCTTACCTCGACGCAGGCCAGGCCTACCTAGAGATAAAACGTAAGAACAATAAGGGTCGGACTTCGAAAAAGAGGACGGAAATTCCCGTCTCGGAGCTGATGGACTTCAGCGCAGACGACAATGCGGTAGGGTATCTGGCGAAGCATTCGTGGTATACGGTAGCCGATATTTCGCCCGTATTGTCTACCAACTTCCGCCGTATCACCCTCGTCAATCCGGCGATGACCGAGCGCCTTACGATAGATACCGGCCTCAACTTCGAGAACTACCGTACGGGAAGGAAAGCATCGCTCGAGGATGCGGTAATTATTGAACTCAAGCAAGACGGAAGGGCGGCTTCTCAGATGAAGGGCATCCTTCTGGACTATAGAGTGAAGCCTGTAAGGGTCAGCAAATACTGCGTAGCTGTAACTCTGACCGATCCGGACGCGCGCCCCGGACGCTTCAATCTTAAAGTTCGCGCAATTGAAAAGACAATAGGTAAAAAACTGACTGTAATATGAAATTCCCCCACATTATGAGCTTCATCCAGGACGACATTTCAGCGTTCGGCAACCTGGATCCGGCAGACGATATGCTCCTTGATGTCCAGACCATCACCGATGCGATGATGACCACCACCCAGAAGATAAGCGAGCTGGGCATCCGCTTCGCCCTGAACCTTCTGGTCTGCTGGCTGCTCGTTCATTTCTTCTACTATAAGAAGAGCCGCAGGCGCGATTATTACTTTACATTTATGGTCTTCTCTTCGGCGATGCTTACCCTTCTTTACATTATGGGTAACGTTGAGGTTGGAGTGGGACTTACCCTCGGCCTGTTTGCCATCTTCGGCGTCATCCGCTACCGTACGGAGACGGTTCCGATCAGGGAGATGACCTATCTGTTCATCATCATCGCGCTGGCTGCTGTCAACGGCCTCGCGCCCATCTTCCACCTCGCCGGAGCCCACTACGTCCTTTCGTGGGGCAGCGTAGGAGTGATGGCGCTGGTAAATCTGCTGATCGTCCTTCTGGTCTGGATCCTCGAGAGCGAGAGTCTTGTAAAGCATACTACCACCAAGCTGGTGCTCTACGACCGCATCGAACTCATCGTCCCCGAGCGCCGCGAGGAACTCATCGCCGACCTTGAGAAACGTCTTGGGGTCAAGATAGACAACCTGGAAATCGGCCACGTGGATTTCCTGCGCGATGCCGCATACATCAAAGTTTTCTACCGCCTCGAGAAGGGAGAATCCAACTCAATCAACACTCTAACCAGGGCGAAGGACTACGTAGAATGAGAAGACTTGCTATCATAGCGCTGATGCTGATGCTGCCGCCGTTTTTGGCCGCCGCGCAGGAGTTCGCGGCGAGAACGAGCGTGGGCGCGGATTATAAGATAGTGAAGGGGCTCCATCTGGGGGTCGAGGAAGAGGTTCGTGTAGACGACGGCTTTTCGGGGCTGGACGATATGAGAACGACCCTCGATCTTTCGTATAAGGTGAGTAAACACTTCAAGTTCGGAGGCGGTTATACTCTTATCAATCCATACAAGCTGAGTTCGTCTGCCTTCGTCGCGGCGCGCCACAGGGCTTTTGTCGATGCGACCCTCTCTTATAGGGCTGGAGACTTTCAGTTCTCGCTCAAGGAGAAGCTTCAGTTCACACACCGCACCGACGACAGCCTCAATGTCTACCAGAAGACCCGAAATGCTCTTTCCCTAAAGAGCAGGGTCGGAGTGAAATACAAGGGCTTTTATGACTGGGAACCTTTCGCTTACTTCGAGGCGAGAACGGCCCTCAACGACCCCTGGGGAGAGGTGACGGGCTCTCTCCAATATACCGAGACCAGCAGCAGACCGTATTATTCTTATACCCATACGGGTTACACCCATACCTACTTCAACCGTTTCCGTCTGAATCTCGGAACAGACTGGGCCCCCTCGAAAAGTCATAACTTCTCTTTCGGCCTTCTGGCGGATTACTGTACCGACTATGTGGTTGACACAAACGGTCCTTCTAGCTGGTCGACCAAGGGAGTAAGGCTGTTTGCCGACGAGACAGGATGGGTGGACACTTTCAGGCTGAGCCTGTGTGTGGGTTACCAATATAAGTTTTGAACAAATGAATTAATTCCTTAAATTTGAGGGATTAACATAATTATTATGGAAAAAATAGTTACAGATACCAATATCAAGGAAGTCCTTGCGAGCGCTCCGGTAGTGCTGGTGGACTTCTGGGCAGTGTGGTGCGGCCCTTGCCGCGCTCTTGGCCCTGTCGTTGAAGAGATTGCCTCAGAGTTTGAAGGAAAAATTGTCGTCGGCAAATGCAACGTTGACGAGGCTCAGGACATCTCTATGGAGTACGGAATCCGAAGTATCCCGACTATCATCTTTTTCAAGAACGGTGAACCGGTAGACAAAACGATCGGACTCGTACCCAAAGAAGAAATTGTAAAACGAATAAATTCTCTGTTATGAAGAAATTGATCGCAGTCGCTGCAGCTATCGCAATGTTTGCTGTCAGCGCACACGCCCAGCTCGGTATAGTCGCCGGTCTTACATCCAATTCATCGGATCTTAAGACTGCCTATAGCGACATCGTTGAGAACCAGTCGGTCACTCAGTATCATGCCGGTGTCGTTCTGAGACTCGGCCTTCCTCTGAACTTCTATGTCCAGCCCGGTGTTGTCTACGAAATGAAGGGCGCTACTCTTCAGCATCAGATCGCGGGTCTTTCAGGAGAGGACTTCGAGGTTGACATCAATACAAAGACCGGCTTTCTCGAGATTCCAGTCCAGGCTGGTTGGAGATTTGAGCTCCCGGGAATTACCCCGTATGCTTTCATTGAGCCGTATCTGGGTTATGCTATTACAACCGAGAGTAAGACTCAGGCCAAGAACGGAATCGCCCAGACCGCAATCGAGGCTATGGCCAGCGCTTCGGGAGTTCCTCTTAATACTACAAACGACGACGAAAACAAGTGGAATGGCCGTGAGCGCCTTCAGTACGGTATCGGAGTCGGTGCTGGAATTCTCCTCCTCGACAGACTTGGAGTTTCGCTGAAGTGGTATTGGGATTTCGGTAACCTTTACAACGAGCAGGGTCAGCAGGCCAGCATCTCCGCAAAGGCGATGTATGAGCAGGCTAAAGACAACAAAGCAAACGGTATAGCCCTTACGGCTACCCTATTCTTCTAATAGATGTCAGGAAAAAGGGCGCTATTTTTCTGCGCCGCAAGTTCTAGCATAGATCCTAAATACAATCAAGCCGCCCGGGAAGCAGTCCGCGCGGCTTGTTTGTGTGGTTATGAGATCGTATCAGGCGGTACGATCAAGGGCACGATGAAGGTTGTCAGCGACACTGCCCGCGAGTGTGGAGCGCGCGTAAGGGGTATCCTTCCGCGTTTCATGGAAGGGCTGGAGTATCCGGAGATGGACGACCTTATCTGGACAGACACCATGTCCCAGCGTAAGGAGCTGATGAGGGAAGGCGTAAGCCTCGCGGTCGCTCTGCCGGGCGGAGTTGGGACTCTGGATGAGCTCGCAGAGACCTGTACCCTGGTTCGTCTTCATCAATGCGATGCTAAGATAGTAATCTTCAATGTAGACGGTTTTTACGATATACTCGAAAGGCTTTTCGACTACTACGTTGAGACCGGAATGCTGGATATGCCGACCAGGAGAAAATATATCTTTGTTAAAACGATAGAAGAATTCAAGAAGGAGTTATGAGCCGGGATGCTGTTTTGTCTATACTGGGTAATAACTGGACTTCTGTCCAGAGGATAATCGCGGATTCGCTGCGTTCGGATGTGGGGCTTCTGAACATAGTCAATGCTGAGATCCTTTCCCATGGCGGTAAGATGCTCAGGCCGATGGTCTGCCTGCTGATGGCGGGAGCCTGCGGTGAGATTAACGAAGACTCCTGTCTGTATGCGGCAGCTTCGGAGCTGCTCCACAATGCAACTCTTCTCCATGACGACGTAGCCGACGAAAGCGACACCCGTCGCGGGATGCCTACCATGCGCTCGCGCCTCGGTCCCAGCCGCGCGGTGCTTCTGGGGGATTTCTGGCTGGCAAAGTCGGTGGACACTATCCTTCAGGCGAAATCGGCCGAATCTGTCCGAAGCATATTCTCGAGGACGCTATCTGACCTTGCCGAGGGAGAGATGCTCCAGCTGGAGAAATCCGGTACGGCTGATACCTCAGAAGCGGATTATCTTAGAATTATACATTGCAAGACGGCCTCGCTCTTTGAGACTGCCGGCCTGAGCGGAGCTATCTCCGCGGGGGCGCCGCAGGCTTACGTCGAGGCCGCCGGCGAGTACTCCAGAGCTCTTGGAACGGCGTTCCAGATTAAGGACGATATCCTTGATTATACCGGAGACGGCTCTCTGGGTAAGCCGGTGGGGATAGATCTTCTGGAGAAAAAGATTACACTTCCGCTGCTTTGTGCGATGAAAGATTCGCCCCGCGAGGCGGAAATCAGAAAAGCCGTTCTTCAAATC
>JAEEGH010016333.1_pt1 | contig 15978 bp, 11 predicted proteins | sample 9134181 | NCBI WGS metagenome assembly JAEEGH01 (sample SAMN16246544, study PRJNA631951) | gut metagenome | biome: gut microbiome; feature: rumen; material: DP-attached | host: Bos | place: Iran: Karaj | collected 2018-10
CAATACCGTTGTTTACGACGATACCGACCAATGCGACGACACCGACAACAGAATACAAGCTGAATTGCTGCCCCGTAATCTTATAAACCGCAACTACACCAATTGAAAGCAGCGGAATACTCAAGAAAATGATGAACGGGTCTACCAAAGATTCAAACTGAGCGGCCATAACCGCAAAAACAAGGAATATAGCAAGCCCAACGATTATAATGAACGTGCCGCCCATGTTGTTGATGTCGCGCGCATCACCGCCATAAGCAATTTCTACAGATTCAGGCAGAACAATATTATCTTTTATAGCCTTTTCAACCTGAGCCTGTGCTTCAGTTGCAGTAATGCCAGCTGCAAGACCAGCCGTAACATGGTTTACGCGGTCGCCGTCTTCACGCTGAATCTTCTGCGGCGCATTTGTAGCTTTGTATGTAACAAAATTATCGAGTGACATTCTTCCGCTGGCAGTATTTATAAACATACTTCCGATGTCGCTTGTTGAGACAAGCTCATCAGACGGAACAGCAACGATAATATCATATTCATTACCCTCGTCGTAGAAGGTTGTAGCCGTAACACCGTTGATTGCAGCCCTTATTTCTTTTGCAATAGCACTTACACTTACACCGCTTGCAGCAGCTGCTTCTGTGTTTATGATAAGCTGATAACGCGGGCTGCCGTCTTCAAAGTCTGTGGCGACATCAACCAAAGACGGAATCTGCTTCAAAACAGTCACAATCTTATCAGCCGTTTCTCTTGAAGCCACTGTATCGTTAGATATAAGCTTTACATCAATTGCCTTTGCACCGCCGCCCATGCCGCGGCCAGATGAGAATGAAACCGTAACATCAGACCAAGACTTCAAATAAGGCTGAAGCTTTGCCTTTATTTCGGCCGGCTTCATCGTCTGCTTGGTAAGATCAGGCAAGTTAATCTGAACGCTGCCCGAATTTGAGCCGCCTGTATTAAGGATTATATTCTTATATGCGCCCTTGCATTCTCTTTCGACAATCTCCTGAAAATCGAACAAATAGCCCAGAACGACCTTTTTGTTTGTTCCGATTGGCAAAGTAATTGTAACATTTACCTGGTCATCTGCATTAGATGGCGGTGAAACGTTCATGCCGAAACTGAAAAACTGCGAAATGCAGTACATCATTATCACGATAACCATTACTACGATAATGAATCTGTTTCTAAGGCAGAACCTTAGAAGCTTTACATAAATGTTTTCTGTAGCAACAATTATACCTTCAACAAACTTATCAAAAAACAGAATCGGCTTGAACTTAATCGGCCGCTCGTCAGGGCGGTCAAGCTTGAGAATGCTTCCGCATAGAGCAGGAACAAGCGTAACCGCAACGAACAGCGAAGAAACAAGAGAGCAGACAATCGTTACGATTGCTTCATAGAAAATCAAGCCCATCCATTTAAGGTCAGCCTTGTAAATAAGCATAGGTACGAAAACGCAGATTGTGGTCAGTGTAGATGCCATAATCGCGTTTATCATGTTCTTGCTGCCTAGAATTGCCGCAACGGCCGGTCTGTAGCCGTCAATTCGCCTGTTGTAAATGTTCTCAAGAATAACGATTGAAGAGTCTACGACCATACCCATGCCCAATATAAGGCCGCACATAGTCATAAGGTTGATTGACATTCCCATGAGCGCCATACAGAGCAGCGTAATCAAGAAACAGACAGGAATCGAAAGACCGATTATGAACGTACTCTTGAAGTTTCTCAAGAAAAAGTAGATTACGAGCATCGCGAGGATAACACCTTCGATAATCGATGTATAAACCTGATTCATGGTCGTGTCAATCATTGATGTATCATCGCTGACTACAGAAACATTAACTCCCGGCGGAACGGCTTTGTTAATTTCAGCCAGAACTGCATGAACGCCTTTTGAAACAGTTGAAGCGTTTGTGCCGGATTCATTCGTGACACCGATATAAAGCCCCGGAACACCATTTATGTAAACTTCGCGGCCGAGCCTTTCATACTGCTCGTAGACATCAGCAATATCGTCAACGCGGATGACCGCGCCGTTTGAAGTTGAAAGAATCGTCTGCCTTATATCGTCAAGATTGTGGTAATATTCGCTTGTAATAATTTCATAGTCTATGCCGTTCTGCGTAATTTCGCCGCTTGAAAGCTGAAAGTTTCTAGCTGCAAGCGCTGCAGCAATTGAAGAAAGGCTCAAGCCGTAAGCTTCAAGCCTGTTCGTGCTAACGTCAACGCGTATTTCTTTTGCGGCACCGCCCTGAATATCAACAGAAGCAACGCCTTCGACGCGCTCAATAAAAGGGCTTACGGTATCTTCCGCAACGGTCTTAAGCTCGTTAATCGGCAAATCGCCTTCAACAGCAAGGCGCATAATCGGTCTGTTCGACATGTTGAATTTCATTACAGACGGAGAACCGCAGCCGTCAGGCAGCCAGCCTGAAACTCTTGCGATTGCAGATTCAACGTCACTTGTAACTTCATCAAGGTCGCAGTTGTAGCCGAATTCAAGGTTAATCCAGCTTGAGCCTGTGCGCGACGTTGAAGTTATCTTTTTCAAGCCTTTTATGCGCGAAAGCTGGTTTGTAAGCACCTTGGTGACGTTCGTATCAATTTCTTCCGGGCCGACATTTGAAAAGCTCGTAAATACAGACACAGAAGGAAATTCAATGTCAGGCGTAAGCGCAATGCCGAGACGCGGCACAAAAACAGCCGCGATGGCACAAATCAAGATGTACACCATGACCATAAGAACTGGCCGGCGTACCGAAAGTTCTGCAATATCCATTTAGCTTTCCTTATGATTCATCTGCAATGCGGACAGGGCAGCCTTCCGTAACAGCACCGGCTGTAATCACTTTTTGCCCTGCTGAAAGCCCTGAAGTAATCTGCGCATCATTGTCGTTTGTCAGCCCCACCGTAACAATGACGCGCTCCGCCGTGTTTGTCGCCGGATTTACGACAAAGACGCACTGCTCGTCGTTGTAAGTGCGCAGCGCCTTCTTCGGCACAACAATTGTGTTGTCGCGCTGCTGAATTACCAAGTCTATAGAAGCGAACATGCCCGGCTTTATGCGCGCGTCATATTTTTCAAGCTCTAGCGAAACCTTGATGGTGCGTGTGTTCTTGGCAACCACAGGGCTGATAGACGTAATCTTTGCAAGGAATTTCTCGTCTGCATAAGCCGTAAGATGCAGATAGGCCGGAAGCCCCGGCTTGAGAAATTTTGAATATTTTTCGCTTACGTACACGACAACTTCAATGTCTGTAACCGAACCGATTGTGGCAATAACTGTGCTTGGCCCTACCGTATCGCCTGGGTGCACATTACATTCGATGATTGTGCCCGAAACAGGTGCTTTTACGGGGCTTGCGACATAGTTTGCGCCCGGCTTAGAAGGGTCAACATAAGCTATTATGTCGTTCTTGCTTACCTTGTCGCCAATGTCATAGCGCACCTGCGTAATTTTGCCAGATGTTATCGGAAAAGTGCTTACTTCAGACTTAGAAGAAACGTCGCCGTTTACATGCACAGTCGCGATGATTGTTTCAGGCTTTACAACTTTGGCTGAAACAGTAACAGTGTTGGCTGCCGCATCCTGCGGTGCTCCGCCTGGTGCACCGGGCATACCGCCTGTACCTTTTGCATTAGGCGCACCACCGGGTGCACCAGCTCCGCCCGGACCGCCTGGACCACCCGGGCCGCCCTGCGCGGCTGATTTTCCAGTTATTTTGCCGAAAACCATCAGAAACAGAAAAAATGTAATTATAAGCACAACAAGAAGCTGTGCCCAATTCTCTTTAGTAATTTTCATTATTTAACTCCGTATAACGAAATCAGCTCTTCGTATGAAATATTCAATGCATTCGCCAGCGTATGAAGGCTTGTGATATAGCTTATCTCGCCCTGCATGAGCGACTGCTGTGCCGTAAGCCTGTCCTGCTGCTGGCTTTCAAGCTCTGTCTGCGAAACAAGGCCGGAACCATAGCCGACACGCGCAAGCTCATAAGCCCTGTTCGCAATCTGGCAGTTAAGATCCAATATTTCAAGCGATTCATAAATGCGCCTTGTCTCGGCTGCTTTTCTGCTTATATCTTGGCGCGCGTTCTTACGTGCGGCTTCAAGCGAAATCTGCGCCTGCTTTATGGCGTCTTTTGCGCTCTTAATATTGATGCTCGTGCTTGAATTAGGAATCCAGCCCGAAATAGGAATGCTTATTGAAGCAGAAAAAGAACCGTTCACAGAAGGCTTTGGTACACCCTCTTTGATTTCATTGCCGGTTGAAAAATTCTCGCTCAAGTTGAGTGTCGGCGCAAGAGAGCTGTGCTGTGTTGTTCTAAGGCCAAGCTCTGCACTTGTAAGGTTCTGCACAGCCTGCTGCACGTCGTAGCGGGACTCAAGAAATTTGGTAGCAAGCTCGTTTACAGACGGCAGCTTAAGCTCAACAGTTGCAGTTGAGCCTTTAAGCGAAAAGCTTGTTGACGGATCTAAGCCTAAAAGCAGCATGAAATTGGCGGCGTTCGCATTGTAAGTTGTCTGCGCCTGCGTTATTTTCGGTCTTGTAGACTGATAGGCGTATTTAGCCTTCAGCAAGTCAAGCTCAGAAGCAAGACCGTTGTTATAGTTTGCCTGAACAACTGCAAGCTGGTCTTTTGCAAGCTTCTGCGCTTCCTTTAAAATGGAAATATTTTTCAGCTCCGCAGTAAGGCTGTAAAACTGAGAAGTTATGTTCATTTTAAGATCAGATACAAGCTTATCGTAAGCAGTCTGCACTATCTGATATTTCAAGATGTTCTGCTTAATCTTGTATGGAATCGATGTTGAAAAAGCAATAGACAAACCGGTAGAACCAGACCAACGCCAGCTGCTCTTGTCATCTTTTGAGAGCTTTTCCGTGCCGTCATAAATATTGTGGTTATTACCTATGCTGCCTGTTGCAGAAACATTCGGCAGGAACATATTCCACGAAGCGTTTTTTACACGGCGCGCACCTTCAAGAGCAATAAGCTGCTTTTGAATATCTGAATTGTTTGCAATGGCCGTTTCAAATGCATCGTTCAAAGTAAGTACAAGCCTGTTCTCTGCAAAAACAAAAGCAGACAGTAAGAGCAATATTATAATCAGCAATTGACGGGCATGCTTCATGCGGAACCTCCGGACTGTCATTAAAGAAAGCTTTGAAGAAAAATGCGGCCTGTACATTTTTAAACTTCCGATATTACCATTTTAGGCTGTAACACTGTTTAAAGCAATAATTAAGACTTGAATTCTCTGTTATTCCGCTTTAATTTTTTGTTATTTATTCAGAAAAGCGTTTCAAAAATCTTTTATGTGTGGCACTATAAAAACTGAAATTAACAGAAAGGAAGTCTATGAACACAAAGATACTGATTATAGAAGACGTAAAAGAAATGTCTGACTTAATTTCGCTTTATCTCAAAAAAGAAGGAATGGACACCATGCAGTGCGAATCTGCAGAAGATGCACTTGCGCTGCTTGAATCTTACAGTCCCGATCTTGTTGTTCTAGACTTAAACCTTCCGGGCATAGACGGCTTTGAGTTTTTGAAGCAGTTCCGCAAAAGCTTTACAGTGCCCGTAATCATCGTTTCTGCGCGCGACGCAGACGAAGACATAATAAGCGGCTTAGGCGACGGCGCAGACGAATTCATCACCAAGCCGTTTTCGCCAAAAGTGCTTGTGGCGCGCATCAAGGCAATCATGCGCCGAAGCCAGGGCGCGTCTGCACCGCCAGATTCAACCTTCTCTTTCGGCGATTATCAGTTTGACTACAATAGCTTTACGCTCAAGCGCATTGTGCCGGGCGCGCCCCGCCCTGAGCGCGTACCGCTTTCAGCAAAGGAATATGACGTACTTGCATGCCTTATCTCGCATATTGAAACGCCGATGACACCCGAGCAGATTTATGCGGAAGTCTGGAAAACAGAATTCGGTGACCTGTCTGCCGTCGCGGTTTACATTCAGCGCTTGCGCAAGAAAATAGAAAAAGACCCTTCAAGGCCGCAGTTCTTAAAGACTGTCTTCGGCATGGGCTACTGCTTTTCTCTTAAAGGCGAATAAACATGAAAATACGCACGCAGTTCACGATATTTGTTGCCGGAATTATCGGACTTCCTCTTCTGGTTTTCATATCGCTTTTCCTTATAAGATATTACAACCGCCCCGAACGGCTGCTTCTTCCGGGCTATAACGAAATTTCTGAAATTGCGGAAGTTTGCATCACGCCGAAAGACTGGCACTTGATAGAGCGCACACTCAAGCACATGCCGGCAAATGTTGAAGTTTCAGTTTTGACGAAAGACAACGTAATTGTCTATTCTACAATCAAAAGCCTTGAGCAGAATAAGCATTATTCAGACGAAACGCTCATGCTGCTGATCCATTCGACAAGCAGGCAGTTTTATTATCAGCTGGATACGCCTAGCACATTAAGAGCAAACAACAGAAAAGACGGCGCAAAAACGGAACATGCTGACGGACATGTAGGTGAACTCTTCGTCATAACGCGCATTCCGCGCAAGGCAATTCATAAGCCCAATTTTTTTATGTCGTTCTATTGGATAATTGTTGAAGTTTTCGGCATTCTAATTATTTTCTGCTCGGTAATGCTTTCGCTGATAAGCCGCTCAATTACACATTCGATTACGATGCTCGAAAAGGCGACGAAGCAGATAACGCTCGGCAACCTTGACGACCCGATCAGCATAAAAGGCAGCAACGAAATCACTTCGCTGACAGAAAGCCTGAACAAGATGCGGCTTGCGCTTAAAGAAGACAACCTGCGCCGCACAAGGCTTATTATGGGCATAAGCCACGACTTGCGCACGCCGATTGCTCTCATAAAGGGCTATACCGAAGCGCTGACTGACGGAATCGTGAGCGACCCCGAAGAAAAGCAGAAATCAATTGAGATTATACGCAACAAGATTGAGCAGCTTGAAGACATGGTTGATGAGCTTATCAATTTTGTCAAAGTTGATTCGGGTGAATGGCGGCAGAACCTTGAAATGCACAAAATCACGCCTTTCTTAAGAGATTTTGCGCGGCGGCTTGAATCAGACGGCAACCTGCTTGAAAGAAATGTGCGCACAGCCGTAAACACAGAAGAAGACGCGCTCGCCGCATTTGACGAGAAACTGCTTATAAGGGCACTTGAAAACCTTTCGAGCAACGCGCTCCGCTATTCCGAAAAAGGCGGCGAAATCTTCTTTGAAGCAGAACATTCTTCTCAAGACGGAAAAATCGAGATAAAAATCAGCAACACCGGCGCGCTCATTCAAGAAAAGGATATTCCTTTTATTTTTGACCCGTTCTTCAGGGGCAGCAACTCGCGCCGAGAAAAAGGCACAGGGCTTGGTCTTTCAATAGTAAAAAGCATAATCGAATCGCACGGCTGGTCAATTTCAGTTTCTACAGAAAATCAGCTGACCACATTCGTGATAGCCATTCCGTATAATTGACTGAAATTACCCATTTCCGGGCATGAGTCGGCAATCTAGCAGCCTCAGTATTCTATTTCAAGCATATCAAGCAATTGCTTGAATGTATCCTGCCCGTCAAGGCAAGTGTCTGTGAGAAAGCCCTTTTCATTCTGCCATTCAGAAAGACCGCGGTAATAATAATTCTTTTTGCTGTCATCAATAATAAACGGAATTATATTGTGCCTCAAACATTCCTTTAAAGCTATCAAGCGCCCGACTCTTCCGTTTCCATCCTGAAAAGGATGAATCTGCTCAAATTCAGCATGAAAAGCGATGATTTCGTTGATTGTAACTTTTTCTTTTGAATTGTAACGCGAAAGCAAATCCTGCATTTGCGTCGGAACCGAGCCAGGTTTGGCTGTTTCTCTGCCGCCCACAACATTCGCGCGTTTTTTATAATCTCCGACTGCAAACCATGAAAGCAGAGAATCTGTTGTATCGTGTTTTAAAATGTAAAGTAAAGATTTTGGCAAAAAAGCCGCTAAAAAGTAAATATTCAGTTTTAAGTCAACATTCCTGCTTATCTGAATGCTTATCTAAAATCGAACATATCATGGTGCGATGTAAAATCGATTGAATCAGTCAAATCGCCTGTGTAGAAAAGCACGAAACAAGCATCATAAGGGCCGTTTTGCTTTATGTACGATTCAAGGCTGCCATCAAAATAGTCAAGCGACAAATATTCAACGCGCTTTACAGTCTCTGCAAGAAACGGTGCAACAAGAATCAAAAACGAATCGCCTACTACAAGCACTTTGCCTTTCGCATTTTCGTCAAGATTGTCAATAAAAGCCGCATACTTGTTATTCAGATAAGCGCCAACCGAATTCTGAAAATAATAATCTTTCGGCTCAATATTTTCATAGTGATAAATCACGTCAAAGCCGCCGGTTCTGTCGCAAGGCACGGAAGGATTCACATAATGAAATTGAACCGGCTTTTTCGGATAGAGAATGGATATATCATCGGGCTTTGTTCTTGCGAGCGTGGCTTTTCTGCCGTAAGAACCGAGAAACCATTCGTGATAGACTTTTTTGTCATAGTTTTCGCTTTTATAGGTTGAAACATCGCAATCAAGACCAGCGTTCTTGTTGAGCCATTCTGCAATCTTGCCAGTTGCCCAAACACCAGTTTCTGGCCGCCAGTGATGGTCTGTAACAAAAAACGCGTCGCCATAAGAGATGCCGTCATCTTTAAGCATGTTTATCAAATCAATTGTATTTACGCCCGCATTGCCGAGCTTCTGCAACAGTTCTTCCGCATTCTGGTTAGAAAAATCCCAGTGACCGCTTATAATCTTATCGTCTGGGGCAATTGATGACGGCGCCATCACATAAGCAAACGGAATGTTCTGTTCTTTAAGGAATCTGTCAAAACTTTTGATTGATTCGGCTAAAGCGGTCATGTCGCGGCGGCTTGAAAGCACGCAAAGATGGCCGTTGCTCATTTTGACTGCGCCGGTCACGATGTTGCTTTTGCCAGAAGGCGGCATCAAGTTCCATCTCCACTTGTCTTCAATTTTCTGCATAGCCTGCGAGAAATATTCTTTTCTGAAAAACCTGTTGTACCAGCGCTCAAGCTCAAATTTTCCGGGAATATTGAACGAAGGCATAGTTATTGTTTTTTGTGGCTGAACTTGCTGCGCCGCCGCTTCAGCATTTGCGTCTTGTTTTTCAGCATTGCTAACCTTTATGGTGCAATCAGCTCCGGCATTTTCCACCACTGCCTTGATTTCATCTGCTTTTTTAAGCGTTTCTTCGCTGAAAGGATACATCGAAACCCAGTCTACAATTTCAGGCATTTTGAGGCTGGGCTTGTTTTCAGCTTGATTATTCAGCGTGGGCTGGTCTTTAAAAAGCCACGCCGTAAAACCGTTAGTTTTTCCGGTTAAAGAAATAAAAGTGCGTGTGCCGATGCGCACAACATAAGAGACCGCGCCAAGAAAAATCATAAAAAGACAAATAAAAACGCAAATTACGCGCACGCTGCTAATATTTTTCATGACTTTCCCCTAAAAATTGAAATAGATGAACGGATTATAAGTTGACTGAATGCAGCTCAAAATTGAAACTGCAAGCACAACAACAAGCGCGGCTGCACGCACCGCATAAAAGACGTTGCCAGCCTTTTCAGATTCATAAAGCGGAGGCAGCTTTGATTTGACAAGCTCTTTATACGGAATGCATGCAAAAATTGCCGCAACGATAACGTACGCGCTGTTATAAAGCAAGAACTGCGCCTGTTCAAAAGCTGCACCGCCCTTGCCCGCCATACAGGCAAAATAGCTGAAAGCTGCCGGAACGCTCTCTGCCCTGAAAAGCACCCAGCCAAGCACAACGAGCACAAGCGTAACAAGCCTGAAAAGCACAAGCTTAAAACCTTTTGCATCGGCGGCTTTTTTTGCAAGTCCGAAAGTACGCTCTGTCTGAAGCAGCACAAAATAATATAAGCCCCACAGCCAGAATGTAAAATTGGCGCCGTGCCAGATGCCTGTGAGCAGCCACACAACGAACAAGTTGAAAACACACCGCGCCTTGCTTGAGCGGTTGCCGCCGAGCGGAATGTAGACATAATCGCGGAACCAGCTTGAAAGCGAGATGTGCCAGCGCCGCCAAAAGTCTGTAACCGACCGCGCCGCATACGGATAATTGAAGTTTTCTTCAAATTTAAAGCCGAACATAAGCCCAAGCCCGATTGCCATATCTGAATAGCCTGAAAAATCAAAGTAAATCTGCAAGGTGTAAGCAATTGCACCAAGCCATGCGCCCCAAAGTGTCAAATCTGACGGCAGCATACCGAACATAGTATCTGCAATTATGGCCATGTAATTTGCAAGCAGGCATTTTTTGCCCAAGCCGATGACGAAACGCTCAAAGCCTTTGACAAAGCCTTCGAGCGTTTCTTTTCTGTTGAGAATCTGGTCTTGCACAGTCTCATAGCGCACAATTGGGCCTGCAATAAGCTGCGGAAAAAGCGAAATATAAAGCGCAAGGCGCATGATGTTTTTCTGCACCGGCACGCGCTTGCGGTAAACGTCGATTATATAAGAAAGAATCTGAAAAGTGAAAAACGAAATGCCGATTGGCAGCGCAATTTTAAAAACAGGCATATTCTGAATGTTTGCCGCTTTTCTGAAAGTTTCTGCCAAAAAAGAAAGGTACTTGAACACAAACAGCAGCCCGATGTTCCAGATTACAGCAACTGTCAGCCAGACTTTTACAGCTTTTCCGGCATTATTTCCGTCTGCCTGATTGGCCTTGTCGATGCGCAAGCCCAAAACATAATTGACCAGAATCGAAAACAGCATAACAAAGACGAACACAGGCTCGCCCCACGCATAAAAAGCGATGCTTGCAACAAGCAGCACTGCATTTCTGTATGAGCGCGTCTTAAAAAACGGAAGATAATAGAAAACAAGAACAGCCGGCAAAAAACCGAAAAGAAAAATTAAAGACGAAAAAACCATTTTATAACCTTTCTGCATCTCATTTTGCATGAATAACGCTTGTTGTGCAACAGCTAAATTTTACTTTAGGTGAATCTTGAATTATACTATGCGCATGAATCTCAATTACAGAATTTTGGATTGCGATATATTTGAATCTTATATGGCGTTGGAAGGTTGGGACAATTTTCCGATGCTGAAAGCATATACAACGAAAGGCGAATTTCCGTTTTTATTCAAAGACAGCTCTTTTATGGTCTTTGACTATAAGCCGTCGAGCGACTTTCTTAAAGCGGTGTGCATTTTCAAGACTTTTTCTGACATTCTGACGATTGACCTGTTTGAGGTGAACAAGATGTACAGGCATGTCGGCATCGGCACTTGCGCAATAGAGCGGCTGATATTGGCCACCGGCGCAAAAAAGATTTATCTTGACGCCAAAGACACCAACGCAGAAATTTTCTGGAAAAACCTCGGCATGGAAAAAATCGACGCGCAGACGTTTTGTCTGTTGCCATGAGCTTTTGAAGGGAAAGGCAAAACCCCTTCATCCGAGGCGCGGTTTTTCCTTCCCCTTCAACCTCATCCTTTTCCGGCACGGCTTAGGGCTACCGCCCTAAGAACCTGGATAAATCTGTAATAATTGGCTTTTTTACAAAGATTGCCGGGGCACGCCCGGCAATGACATTGTAGCGGTCATTGAGCGTTGCTTGGTGAGCGGAACGAACCAAGTGGACCAAATGAAACAATCAAAGTATGTCACCCTGAACTTGTTTCAGGGTCTGCTTTTGGGCATAGCGCCGTTTAGTGAAACGATGTGCACATGCCAATAGTGGCTTATGTACACATGCTTTCGGGCGCGGAATGTACAAAGGCTTTCAAGTTTCCGCAAAAGCGGAAACTTGAAGCGGTGCACCAGATAAAGCCCATTCTGTAGATTAAGCTTATGCGCACCCGAACCGCGCAATATTGCGCTACATACAGTTTGTTGCATGGAAACTTTATACGTGTCGCTGCGCGACGCAACAAACAAAATGTTTTTCTTTTCGCAATAGCCTAATCTATAGATAGAGTTCAATCGGCGAAAAGCGTCTGTTTTTGCAAAGCAAAAACAGACGCTTGTGCACATCGCCGCGCCCTCAGCCTTTGTACACCCACCCAAGAAGTGCGCCCCTGTGCAACAGCCCAAAAACAGCAGCCATTGAGCATTCGTTACCAGTTTTGCGAAGCAAAACTGGCAGGGTTTGCCGATTGAGCCTGTTCCGTAGATTACGCCCAATCGCAAACCCGAAACGACTATTCCACAACCTTCATCGACTTGATAATGATGTCTTGACCGTTAAGGTAGACGGCCTCACCGTTTGCAAGTTCTTTGGCGAGATCTTCATCTATACTCAAAATTAGTTTCTTGGACTGAACTTTAATAGAGCCCCAGGGCTGTAAAATTCCGCCTTTTATACGCATTTTTTTCAACAAAGGTGTATTGCCTCCGTCATGCCAATTGTAATTCCAATCAATATATGCAAACCGCAAAAACGGATCTGCACCCGTTTTTTCTATTTCAAGCTCTATTTTGTATTTTGCAGGAGTTGAACGATAGAATGTCTCTGATAGGATCTTATAGTTATTATCCCAGTTCACATTTCCTGTTCGTACAACAGGTTCAGGTAAAAGATTTTTGCCGACAATGCTTTCAACTTTTGTTTCATTGTTCTTGATAAATTCTGCGCTCAACGGATATTCCTTGCCTTGCGCTCCGTAGAAAATCGTATCAAAGTATTCAGGCTTTTCATTCCATTTTATGTTCCAAGGGTCAAAATCATGAGAGTTATTTTGATAATCATCGCAAGGATGCAAAGTTATGGCGCACGAGCGGCCATCCTTTGAAACTTCTGCCATAAAATCTTTCATGCAGTTGATTCTTTCCATAACAGGAATACCCAACGGTCCTCCGCCGGTTTCCGAAATATAAACTGGAACATGGTTCTTGAAATACGTTTTATCCAGCGCGTCAAACATGGCGTTTATTTCTTTTCTAACGCCTTCCGTATAAACTTTTCTACCGTATGCTCCGGGGTCTGACCCCAGTGTAAAGCCCAGCGGAATATTCTGGGCGGTAGGAATCAATCTGTCTTTTGTTTTGTCCTTGGGCATTTTAAAAAGAGAGTTTGTTATATACTTCCACCTTCCGCCAATCCCTTCAACCATGATAAAGCGCTTTGCGTTGTTTCCGCCTGTAGAACGGATTGTGTCAACGATTATCTGGTTGTACTCATTCATAATGGCATAGTCTTTTTTGCAGACAGCGCAGTCGCTTATTGGATCCCATGCATGTTCGTGAAAAGTATGTGTCGGATTATTTATAGTCTCAAAAATCAAATGCTCGTCGTAAGAATTGTTAAAGGCCGTCGCATATTGCTTCCAAATTGCCTTTAGCAGCGCCTCTGTAGTTTTCTTATAATCTTCGCTTACGATCAAGGCTTCAAAATGTACGCTCTCTTTTACTTTTTTTTGGAAGGATTCATTAAATTCCATAAATTCAGGAACAGACCCGCAGACGATAACATACATATCTTCTTCGATTATCCAGTCAACAACTTCTTTTAATGCCTTAATATAGCGCGGATCAATAGTGTAGTTTTCATCGAGAAGATGCCCTCCGTTCGGACTTGTTTGAAGTCGGATTGTTTTAAATCCTTTTTGTTTTATAAAATGAATTATTTCTTTAGACGGCTTTTTAAATCCCCATAAATGAAAACAGTCCATCCCAAAATCAAGCGAATTTTCACAAGTTGCAAACGCCTGATATTGAAAACCTACTCCAAGATTTTTAACATAATCCCACGCGCTTATTTTGTCGTCAAACTTTCCGCTTGTTGCCTTGTCTATTACAGGCGGTTCGTTGCTTGCATAAACATCAGTTAATTTAGGATTATCTACTTTTTCAAAAGTAACAGACTCAATAACAAACTGCTCATAAGGAACACTCTCTGCACCTTGAAAGAAAATCCCTTTCAGTTTTATTTGGTTGCTTTTAAGAGGAATAACCATCTCATTAAGATATGACGGACAATATGTTGTTTTGTCATTAGTCCAATCCAGCGTATTATCATCATAATCCAGGGTAAAATGAAAACCGTAATCGCCAATAACCTTATACTTAACGCGCGCAATGTTGTAAGTGCTTATATCAAGGTTATTAAGCCAAAGATAAACGCCCCTGTTACCGCCCCATTGCAGTTTGTCATTGGCTGTAACTGTTACAGTCTTAGTTGCCTTGTCAAAAGTCGCCGTTTTGTCATCATTTACGGCAGGCAACTTACTCAAGTCAACTTCGTACACATTTTGCGCAAAAACAGCAAATGCGCAGCAAATCAAAATCAAACTAACTAAAAATCTTTTCATAGTCTCGCATCTCCTTGAGGTTTGAGCCGCTCAAACCACACAAGCTTTTGAAAATTATAGCACGGAGCTTTTCAGTTTTGTGGAAAATCTTTGTAAATAATCACATGGGGCTTTTGTAAAAACTGCAAGAATTTTTCGCAATTTGGTACAGGATTTCTCATTTTTGATCAATTACATTGTGTAGCTAAATTTAACAGGGGGGCTCACAATGAAGCCGATTGAAAAACTGACTTTCACCGACGATTATATGTTCGTGTTTCGCATTGAGATTTATCCATAACTTTGGTCTTGTCAAGCGAAACGACCAAGTTTTCGTAACCGAAAACTTGATAGCGGAAACTGTATAAATCATTTCCAGTTTTCGTTTCTGAAAATCGGTAGATAGAGTAACTTGCCTCCCCACTATCGCCCATGTGAACCATCTCCAGTTAGCAGCCGTTGTACATATTCTTGAGATTTTGCTCTGCAAAATCGATGCTTTTCGCCAATTAAACTTTATTTGTAACACAAGCCAATGCGAAAAGTGATATGCTCGCCAAAGGTGCGGGTATTAAGGAGCTGAAAGAAAGCTTCATAATCTTCATCTGCAAGACTGACCCGTTCAAGCTCGGCGAGCCGTGCTACAAGACAAAGACGGTGTTCGAGAACCACCCCGAAAAAATATTCGATGACAATACGCACAGAATCTTTTATAATGCAAGTGCATGCACAAAAGAATCTGACCCGGAGCTCTATTCATTTTTGCAGTTTATTAGTACGAACGTTCCGGAAGACGACTTCACCGACGAGATTTTCAATCTGGTCGAGCAAAACAAACAAGACGAAAAATTCAGGAGCGAGTATATGAGATGCAACCTTCATGATTATGACATTATGGAAGATGGTATACAACAAGGCAAGCAAGAAAACAAGCTTGAAAATGCACGAAACCTTCTTGAAATGAATGTGCTTTCTCATGAACAGATTGCAAAAGCTGTAAATTTGCCTCTTGAAACCGTGCAACAACTTGCCGAAGAGCTAAAAACCGCACCAGTGCAATAAAGCGCACCAAATGTGCACCAGTTACCAGTTTCCGTAAGAAAAATGCAATCTACATAGATGTGCATTTCCAAGAGCCTACGTAGCTAGATTTCGGGAAGCAAAACACTCTGCAACCCCGAAGGGGTGAAGCCGTTTTGCTGAACGGAATCTGGCGAGAGCAGGCTCTTGCTTAATGCAATCTTTTTGAAAGATTAGTTTTGACCGTAATATGCGTTCTTGCCGTGCTTGCGCTGGTAATGCTTGTCTACAACGTAGCTTGCAAGCGGATTCGTATGAGGATTGACCGAAAGCGATATAAACGCCATTTTTGCCACTTCTTCGAGAACGGCGGCATTGTAAACTGATTTATGTGCGTTCTCGCCCCAGGCGAAAGGCCCGTGACCGGCTACAAGCACGAAAGGATTTTCGTGCGGAACAAGCATCCATTCGCCGCGCTTTTTAAGCGGAAGCGAACAGCATTTTGCAAAATCTTTCGGCGGATTCTTGAAAGCCGCTACAATGGCATTGCCTGTTTCAGCTTCGTAGTCGCCTGCGACAGCTTCTGCTGAAAGCACCGGTGCACAAAGCACGCCGTTCGGCGAGTGGTCG
>JAEEGH010016334.1_pt1 | contig 15978 bp, 13 predicted proteins | sample 9134181 | NCBI WGS metagenome assembly JAEEGH01 (sample SAMN16246544, study PRJNA631951) | gut metagenome | biome: gut microbiome; feature: rumen; material: DP-attached | host: Bos | place: Iran: Karaj | collected 2018-10
CGAAGTGCGTCTCGATCCACTTGCTGTTCACCACGCGGGAGATGGTGGAGATGTCGAAGCCGGTGCGCTCGGCGATGTCCTTCAGGACCATCGGCTTCAGGGAGGATTCGTCCCCGTCGATGAAATAGTCGTGCTGGTACTCGATGATGGCCCGCATCGTGCTCTCCAGGGTGTTCTGGCGCTGGCGGAGGGCTTCGATGAACCACTTAGCGGCAGCAATCTTCTGGCCGACGAAGGTGGCAGCATCCTTTTGGGAGCGGTCCGTGGAGTACTTGCCGTTCTCCATGATCTCGGCATAGCGACGGTTGATGCGGAGCTCGGGGATGGAGAAACGCGGCATGGACAGGATCAGTTCGCCGTTCTCGTAGTCCAGCCGGAAGTCGGGGACGATCTGCTGGGCCTGGTCGGCGTAACTGTCGTCGATCTGGCCGCCGGGGGAAGGATTGAGCTTCTTGATCTCGTCCAGGACGGCCTTGAGCTGGTCCGCATCTAGGTGGAAACGGTTCATCAGTTTCGGGAACTGGCGGCCCTTGAACTCATTGAACCCGTCGCGGAGGATGCGGACGGCATTGGCCACGGCCGGCGTCTGTTTCTTGTCCTCCAGCTGGATGAGGAGGCACTCGCGGAGGTCGCGGGCGCCCACGCCGGAGGGCTCGAACTGCTGGATGACCTTGAGCATCGCCTCCACCTCTTCCGCGTTGGTGGTAATGCCCGCACGGAAGGCGAGGTCGTCCACCAGGGATTCGATGTCGCGGCGGAGGTAGCCGTCGTCATCCAGGCTGCCGATGATAAAGGTAGCCACGGCCCGCTGGTGATCGGTCAGGTTCCGGTAGCCCAGCTGCTCCTGGAGGCTCTGCGTGAAGCTTTGCTTGACGGAGAAGGTATTGTACTCGGGGCGCTCGTCCTTGCCCCAGTTGTTCACGGAACGGTTGTAGTACGGGGTGGGGTCGTCGTCGTCCGAGTAGGAGTTGTAGTTCTCCTCCAGGGAGCCGCCGCTGTTCTCGCGGTCTTCCACCTCGGAGATGGACATGTCCCGGGGCTCGTCCGACTCGCCCCCGGAAGCGGGCGTGTCGTCGATGACCGGGTTGTCGTTCAGGACCTCGCGGACATGCTGCTCCAAGGCCTGCACCGGCATCTCGATCAGCTTGATCGTCTGGATCTGGAGCGGCGAAAGCTTCTGCTGCAGCTTCTGTTCAAGTCCCTGTTTGACCGTGGGCATACGCTAGCGCGGATAGTTGATGGTCTCCTTGAGGATGATGGCCGTGGGATAGGTGGCCTTGAGGGCGTGGTAGACCTTCAACGCTTCATCCTTCGTCCGGAAATCGCCCACGGAGACCTTGAAATTCGGGCTCTCGAAGGTCCGGTATACGCCGATGCCCGGGTAGGCGTTGGAGATGGACCGGGCGATGGACTCGGAACGCGCGCGGGCGCTCTGTCCGTTGTCGAAATAGACGCGGATGCGGAAGCCGGAAAGCTTCTTGGCCGCATTTTTCGAGACGTAACTGTCGAGGGCGGACCGCATCGTGCGGCTCTGGTTCACGGTGACGCCGGGGCCCAGCACCGACAGGATGCTGCGGCCCACCAAGGTGGAATCCACCTGCGCGGAGCCGTTTTCCACCCGGTACTCCTGCGCCCGAAGGGTCAGGCACGGAAGCAGGGCGAGCAAGAATATGACCAGAAATCTTCTCATCTTGTCATTCACTGAATTGGGCCAGGTCGATGCCGTTGAAGGTCAGGACAGTCCCTTTCCCTCCCTTCAGGCTCACCCGGAGTTTCACATCGGCCGTCAAACCTTCCATGGACCGGTGCGCCGCGATGGCGAGCAGGTCCAAGAGCGACACTTTCTCCGACAAGGCGACCGTGCAGGGCAGTTCATACACCTGTACGCTCTTGGCCTGGACAGGCAGCTGGCCGGCGGTGAACTTGCCGAGCTCGCGCCCGTACTGCTTCACCACGCCGGACACGTCCTGCGCCGTAAAGGAGATGGAAGGATTGTCGATTCCCAGCAGCAGGACGGCGTCGAGCGTGCGGGAAGATGTGGGAACAATGTACTTGACGCCCACATTGGTAAGCCGAATCTCCCGGATCTTGGTCACAGCGCAGCCGGAGACGGCCAGCAGGCCCGCCACAAGCGCCAGGAAAACCCCTATTTTCCGCAAAACTTTCATCCCTTTAAAAGTGCAATAATATACAAAGATAGCAATTTTCTCAGACAATCACCTTGTTCTTCTTGTACATCGCCCGGAAATCCCGGGGCGTCACTCCGCGCTTGGCCTTGAAGATCCGGTTGAAATTGGACAGGTTGTTGAAGCCGCATTCGTAGCAGATCTCGGACACGTTCCGGGTCGTATCCACGAGCAACCGGGCCGCATTGCCGAGCTTGATGTCGATCAGATAGTCCGACAGCGTGCGCCCGGTGCGCAGCTTGAAGAAGCGGCTGAAGGCCGACGGGCTCATGCCCACCATGTCCGCGAGGTCCGCCAGATGGACGGTTTCCGTGTAATGCTCGTCGATATACTGCTTCACCTTGAGGATGCGCCTGCTTTCCGAGCTCCTCGCGGCGTGCGCGAAAGAGGTGCTTGCCAGCACCCGCGCGCCTTCCGACGAGGCCAGCTCGTTCAGCAGCAGCAGGAACTGCAGGAACTGCCGGAAACGGTCCTTCTGTGAAGGGAGCGTGTCGATGATGTGATACACCTTCACGATGGTGGACACCGGGAAGGCCAGGCCGTGCTCCGCCTGCTGCAGCATCCGCCGGATGGCGGCGAACTGGTTCTTCTCCAGCTGCTCCGGCGAGAACATGTCGCGCGGAAACTGGATCGTGATCTCGCGGATGTCCTTGGACTGGCAGTCCCCCTGCTCCCAGGCGTGCTCCAGGTCGTCACTGCCCACGAGGACGAGGTCGTAGTCCCCGATCGTCTCCACGCTGTCGCCCACGACGCGACGCACTCCGGCGCCGCCCTCGATGAAGTTCAGTTCGAACTCCTTGTGCTGGTGCACCGGATAGGTGAATTCGGTCTTGTGCCGCTCCACGATATAGAAGAAGTCCTTCTCCGACAGCGGAGTAATCTCGTTCAATACGTCGCTCATGGTGCAAAGATAACAAAAAAGGCTGACCTTTCGTCACAAGGACGTGAAGGTCAGCCTTCTTGGAAATACTAAGGACCAGTCGTTACTCGTCGACGACAGGGAGAACCGTAGCCGCATTGCCCATACTGGTGACAATGCTGGTTCTTTGGCTGCCATGCAAATAGTACTCCGTCCCTACGAATCGGTTGCTACCGTATACCATATCGGATGTGAGGTAATATACAAGCGCGCTACTGATATAACGCAGATACTTCTCACGAAGGCCCATACAGACCATAGTTGCTTCATCCACCGTGTAAAGCCTGATTCCATCAGGGGCGCTGCCCTGAGTCGTAGCCACCATATCATCAAAAGCAATGCCAGCGTAGGTGGCAGGTCCAGGTACTCTGTAACCCACCGGGGAAGGGTCGTAGATGGTCTTCGTGACTTTATCCCGGCCGGAATAGACCCCTTCACCAGTAGTGAAGACCGTCTGCGTGGAGTTCCAGAGATTGCCGTACGTGATGTCCATCCAGCGGCTCGGGGTTCTGCCCGACTCGGGATAATATTGGATGTACGGATGCTGGATGGAGCCGGCCAGCGTGGTCAGGTCGAGAATCGCATACTGCGGATAATAGGGATTACCCTCTTCGCGAGTAGGATAAACTTTCTTGTCACCGACGACAGCCCTGTCACCATCAAATCCCACGATGGGATCCTTGCGGCCCGGAACGTAATGCGGACCGTTTGCGTAGCGCTTGGGATCGCTATTGGTTCCGACCGTAATTGTAACGTAATTGGTCGCCTTGCCGCCGGCGATGTCCTGGACGATACGCACATAGCCGGTCAGTCTTCTGTACTGGGCAATCTGAACCTGATTGCAGAAGCCGAGGCTCACCGGGGACGACTGATATCCCTTCAGGTTCTTGGTGGCGGTCAAATCTTCGTCCGTCACCCAGATATGCCAGCTCCACACGATCGTGCCGTTCTGGTCCAGGGCGCCAATCAGGGCATTGCCCTGCGCGATACCGGCATGCGAAACCACGAATTCGATGTGGGCATCCTGTGCCCTATTTCCAGGGACGAAGGTCGAGGACTCGATGAGCCCCGGCTGGTCCATCCAGAGAACCTTGGCGGTGAAGTTCGTGGAACCGAGCTGCTCGGCAATATACGGAGTCGTGATCAAATCGCCATTGTGGTTCTGAAAACGTCCCAAGATGTGAGCCTTGGTCTGGCCGTTGTAAGCGGTTTCCTCGTCGGGACGGAATTCATATTCACCCGTATCGGCATTCTTCTTCATTCCGCGGAAAGCCGGCTCGTTGATCTCGCCGCCCTTCACACCGTTACCATAGACGAACGGGAAGGTGTAGGTGCCGGGTGCGTCGACAACGTAGCAGTTAGCCGTGGAGGTGGCCACGATAGCACCGGTCGCGACATTGATGGTGGAGAGGTCCACCGTCCCGGCGTCGCTCTTTTCCTGGAGGTTCGCCGTGCGGCTGCCTGCGGGCATCGGAACGCCCTTTTCGGTCATCGGAATAAGGTTCTTCAGCGGATCGATGATGATGCTGAGCTCCTGCGGATACTCCGGCACGCTGCCGTTCGGATCCACGGTGCCGGCGAAAGAGATCCACTCGGGAAGCACGTCGGTCCACGATCTTTTATCGGTGGAGAACTGCATCTTGAAGGGAACCGGTTCCACATTCTCGCCGTTCACCTTGTAACTCACGAAGGCCGGGGCGAGCGTGAGGATGCCGCCATCGTTGTCCAGGGTCGGAGTCCCGGAAGGGACGACGATCTTGCCGAGTTCGATGGAAGTTGGATCCTGGTTGCCCACATAGAATTCGTCATCGGTCTCGATGAAGGCGACACGCTTGCCGTGATGGCGGGCGAATTCCATCGGAGCGTTATGCATCAAGGTGCTCAGCAGAGCATCGCCGGCAAAAGTCTCCACCTTGGCCCACTCGTACGTTCCGCAAGGAACCGGAAGGTTCAGGTCGATGGCTTTGTCAGTTCCGATGACATCGGAGGACACCGTGAAGGTGACCACGGTGTTCTCACCGTCGCCCGTCTCGATGTAGGGGACGGGTTCGTCGGCATCGTCCGTGACGACATCGAACTCACCGGTGACATTCTTGTCAAAGGTGACCACGATCTTCGTGGTGGTCGCAGCAAGGTCCGTCAAGATGAAGCGGACCAGACCGCCTGCGTGGTAGAACTCCAGGTCTTCGTCGGCGACGTTCTTGGCCAGGAGGATGGCCGGGGCGAACGTCTCGTCGACACCCGTGAGGGCGGTCAGGTCGTACTCCGCAGGAAGGGAGACCTTCGGAGCCGCACCGTCTGCCGTCGCGACGGCGGCAGACGCCGGGTAAACGGCGAAGTCGTTGCGCACCTTACCCGCGACGGTGGAGGAGATGACGGAACCGGTGGTGGGGTCGGAATTCGGCGAGACCGCGAAGGTCTCGTACTTGCCGCCCACGTGGTGGATGGCGATCTCGTCGCCCTCGTTCCAGGTGAACTTGCCCTCGAGGTTGTCGTAGGACGTCCTCGTCTGCGGGGCATTGTCGGCAATCCGGACGGTGATTCGAGCCGGAGCGTCGTCGAGTTCGACCTCCCGCTGGCAGCCGGAAAGAATCATCGGTGCAGCGCAAACCGCTGCGAGCAGATATTTAAAGGTGTTTTTCATATCGATCATCATGATTACTCCTGAACGGAACGAATAACATAGTTACCACTGTATGCCTCACCGGTAAGTCCATAGACATAGTCGGGATAAATGTCGAACAGGGTCCTGGAGGTAACGGCGCCGAATCGGCAGGTACCATAACGACCGAGTTGGGTCTTCGATCCCGTGCTCGGGATGAACGGAAGGAACAGATCGGCGCTATAGCTTCGGCCAGGAACGCCATCTACGGTATCAAAAGAGGTGTTGTCCGTGGTGAAACCGGTTAAAACAGCAGAAGAGGGGACTTTGTAGCCAGAGGGTGAGGGATCATAGATGGTCTTCGTCGAGGCTACCGTACCCGTCGTGCTGGCGCCCGTCGCATTCTCGGACGAATCCCACAGGTTGTGCCAAGCGCGGTTGATCCATCCGTGGACACGGGTTATCCCGAAACTGACACGGGGATAGCGGATGCCCAGACCGATGGTAAGAGGCGCTCCGAGGCTGATGGATTCCTCCTGGATCGTTTGCGGGTCGTTCCAATCCACATAGCCGTCCTGCTCGCCATATCCTTCCAGGATCCAAGTGTTTCCGTTGCCCTTCTTCAGTTCGGGAACACTCGCCTGGGAGGTCACATAGCTGGGAACACCATAACCGGCATAGAACGAACTGCCAGTAGGAGTAGGCTCGCCCAGACCTTTCGTCCTGAGGAACGTGCCCGGACGAGGCTCCTTACGGCCAGACTGGTAGACCATGCTCCGGCCACCGCTGTCGATGGTAATCTCACCGGCGCGGGACAGAACCTGCAGAGGGACGGAGGCAGTGCCGCCATCTTCCGTCTGAACAACGCGAATATACCACGTACGCTCGTCGTAGCGGGCGGTCTCACGCGTATCGCGCCAGCCGATGTTCACGGGAGCGAACTTGTAATCGTTCGGACCATCTACCGCCTTGAGGTCACGGTCGGTCACCCAGATGTGCCAGCTCCAGACGACGACGCCGTCGGCCTTGAGGGCGATCAGGACATTGCCCTGCTCGATCGATACGGCCGGGACGTCGAAAGTGATGTAGGCATTCTCGCCCGAGCCGCTCACGGCCACATTCTGGACCAGGCGGCGACCATTCAGGGGGCCGGAGCCGCTGTTCTTGTAGAGGACGTCCATCCAAACGATTTCAGCCTTGTAATCGGAGACGTTGTCGCCGGCGTCGGCCAGTTGCTTCATGATGTACGGGGTCGTGATCGGACGGTCCTTGTGGTCAACCATATAGGCAATGAGACCTCTAGAGGCAGTGAAGGGTTCAACAAGTTCATTAAAAGTGCCGGCGACGTAGTCTGAGGTTCTGAATTCGCCGCCGACACCCTTTGTGGCATGCCAGGCCGTCTCGTTGGGGGCGCCGTCCTTGAGGGCGTTGCCGTAGACGACGGGGAACTTGTAGGAACCGGGGGCGTCCACCACGTAGCAGTTCGCCGTGGTCTGGCCTACGGCTTCGCCCGTGGCGACGTTGACCGTGGAGAGGTCGAAGTCGGTCTTCTCAGGGCGCTCGCTCAGTTCAATTGCATGATAGTCCACGGCAGTGTTCGCCTGCGGGGTGATCACCAGCTGGAGCGGCTCGCCGGCCGTGGAGCCCGTGTAGTCCACGCCATCGGCGACGTGGAACCAATCGGGAGCGCTGTCGGTCCAAGTGCCGTCCTCGCCGGTCTCGGAGAACTCGAACTTGAAGGGAACGCCGACTTTGTCCGTGCCATCGGTCTTGTACGAGGAGAAGGCCTGGGACAGCTCCTTCGTACCACCGAGATACTCTGCGAGGACATCGTGGAGGCCGTCCAGCTCGTAGGTGAAGGTGAGTTCACCGATCACCAGCGTCTTGCCGTGATGGCGGGCGAAGGTGAGCGGGGTGGTGTTGAGCGTCACGGGATCGTCGTCGCCGAGGGCGATCTTGACGGTCTCATAGGTGCCGCAGGGGACCGGGACGTTCAGGACGAAGTCCTTCTTGCCGCCGACGGTGAAGGTCACCGTATTGTTCGAGGCGTCGCCAGCCGTGGTGATCGTCGGGTTCGACGGGTTGGAGGTGTTCACCGCGTAAGTGCCATGAACGTCCTTGTCGAAGCTCACGACAGCCGTGTTGACGGCCGCGGGGAGGTCCTTGCAGATGATGCGGACGAGGCCGCCCACGTGCAGGAAGTAGAGCTCGTCCTGGCCCTGGATGTTCTGGGCCACCATCGGCACCGGGGAGAAGTCGTCGTCGGTCACCGAGGAGATGTCGTAGCTGTCGGGAAGCGTCACCGTCAGGGCGCTGTTGTCCGCAGGGGCCGCGCTCGCGGGATAGACCGCGTAGAAGCTGCGGTCGCCGGAGCCCTCGACCTTGAATTCGCCGGTCTGGTATTCGACGGTCACCGTTTCGAAGGCGCTGCCCACGTAGACGGCGATCTGGTCACCCTCGTCCCAGCCGAACTTGCCGGTGGCGTCGAAGGAGACGCGCGTGTCCTGTTCGATGACGGCGCGAAGGCCGGAAGACTTGGACTTGGCGGTGAAGGTGTCCTTCTCCATGGTGCAGCCTGCGAGCAGCAGCAAGGCCGACGCGGCTGCAATGATGTATCTTGTCTTCATAATTCTGATATTTCCTTATTACTAGTCCCAATAGATGGATTCGCCGCGGGCTTCGACATCCCAGTTGATGTTCTCGCCCGTCGCCTCCAGGAGTTCCGGGAGGTCGAGACCCTTGATCCAGTACTTCTTGCCGCCCGTGAAAGCAATCATGTTCCCGTCCTTGTCGGCGAGCTTGAGGGTGCGGGTGCCGAAAGGCTGGCCCACCACCGTCAGCGTCAGGTTGGTGAAGTCCTTCGGCAGGGCGAAGAGCGTGATGGTGGCGGATTCGCCGCCGCCCGTGATCACGAGCACGCCGTCGTCGGAACGGTTCGTGACGTCCATCGAGAGCGTCTTGGTCGTGCTGGTCGTGGAAGCGACACCGGTGGCGCAGGCCACGGTGAAGTCGCCCGCGAGCGGGTCGCTCGTGCTGGTCAGCGTGAACGAGGAGATCTTCGCCTCGCCGTTGCCGCCCGCGCCGATCTCGAACTGGAGCGCCGTGAACTCGGGATAGAAGTCGAGCTCCACAGGGTCCTTCGTGTTCGTGGCCGTAGCCGTCGCGAGCATGAAGGCGTTGTCCATGTCGGGAACCCACTTGTCGTTCTCGTCCTTCTTCATCTGCTGCGTGGCCGGGATCGTCGCCGTCATCGAGGTCTCGGTGAGCTTCGTGGCGTCCGCCGGGTAGCGCGCATAGAACTTATAGGTGCCTTCCTCGCCCCACTGCAGGGAATTCACGTCCACCGGCTTCAGCGTGGCCTTGCTGCGAACGCCGTTCGCAGCCACCGTGAGGATCTTGTAGTCGCCCCACTTTTCGCCGGTCGTCATGTTCACGGCCTTGTCGCTCAGAATCGTGATCGCGTCGTCCACGACCCAGTCGATGCGCTCCTTCACCAGGGAACCGGAAGCGCTGGTCTGCCCCTCGCCGCTGTAAGCGGTACGGGTGGCGTCCGCCTTGGTGGCAGCCGAGAACTGGACGTTGGCCTTCTCGCCGCCGTCCTTCTTGCACCCCGCCAGCATCCCGCAGGCAAGGGCCAGCAGGCACGCAGCCTGCATCATACGTTTCAGTGCCATCTCTCTTACTCCCATTTGAAGTTAAAGTTTTCGGTTTCCATGTCGATCTCCTCAACGTCCTGGCTCATCGTGTAGACGCCGGCCTCGTTCAGGTTCTCGACCACGGATCCGCCCAAAAAGTCACGCTCCAGCTGGACTTCCGTCTCCTGGAGCACCCGGGGCGGGTTGTAAGTTTTGACTGTTTTGAACATAATTTGATTATTAAATATATTGTATTACTTATTCAATGTCTCACTAATCCGCTCGATCCAGCTTCGCGGGACGCGCGCCTTCGCAAACAGGCTGTCCAGCAGGCTCACCACCACGTAGTAGCGGCCGTGGAACTCGATCACGTGGCCCTCCACGCCCTTCAGCGGACCCTTCACCACTTTCACGCGATCACCCAGCGCCAGAGGGCAGTCCATCACGCCGCCTTCCTCCAGCGAGAGGTCCAGCACCCGGCGGAAGTCCTCCATCTGCTTCTCCGGGACAACCAGGAGCGTGCGCGTGGCGCAGTCGATGACGTACTTCACCGGAATGACACCGGTATTCGCAAGTTCCAGCGCCTCCGCCTTCGTGGCTTTGAGGAATACCAGATTACTGATGACTGCCTTTTCCTTACGGGGACCGTCCGTGCTCACGGTGGGGATGAAATGCTCCACCCCTTCGCGAACCAGCCGGTCACGGATCTTCAATTCCTGGCCGTAGCGCGTGCGCGCCGCATACCAGGATGCAGATTCTTCTCTCTGTAAGGCGTTGGACATCATTATTTACAAATACCTATAAATCAGTATTTTAATACAATCTTAACAATTGTGTCTCTCGGCAAGAGATACAATTTTCCTGGGGATACACACGATATTCCAAGATGCAAAGTTACTATAAATCTCAAAAATTCCATAAAAAAATTGAAATTTTTACGACGCCTCCCTCATTTGGCCACCACGCGACTCGCTGTCTGTCAGAGCAATTTGAGGATCCGTCCGTTCGCCTAGTCCACCGCCGACGAGTTCACGGAGGCGAGGTATACCCGCGTCACTTTTTCCGAGCCGTGTCCCATTCCTTCTGATATGACGGATAGGGGGATTTCGTTCGCATAGGCAACCGCTTTACGGGAACGGATTTTTATCTGCATGGCGGTAATAGAAGCTGTAGAGTCAGTAATGAAGGCAACACAACTACGATTCTCCCTTCAGTAGACGAGTAACGACAGATTATTCGCATTTCAAATAAGGCTGGCCTCCCGTCCTCGTGACGAAAGGCCAGCCTTATTTGGGTCTTTTCCCTTGCCTGATTGCAAATTATCGTGTATCTTTGCACAATAATTGAGCATTACTCGCGAACTATGAGCAACCATAAGAATAAACAGAATGGAAATTTCGCCAGCCGCCGCCTGATCCTTCTGCAGGATACGGCGCTGTCGGTCGTGGCGACCGTCATCGCCATTCTGCTTGTCCGCTGGCTGTCGGATCCGATTCCGAATTTCACCGCCCTGATCTTCCATTGGCTGGGCATCTCCCTCGTCGCGTCCGTTCTCGGGTTCATCGCTGCCCGCTCCATGAAGACCATCTCCCGCTACACCACGGCCCGGAACACGGTGCGGCTCGTCTCCGCCACCCTGATCAAAGAAGCGGTGTTCGTGCTCTGTCTGCTGGCAGGCTGGATCTCCCTCCCCTCGCCCGTCTATGCCACCATGGCGCTGCTGGCCGATTTCGTCCTCACGATGGGGCTCCTTTTGGGCGCCCGATTCATGGCCATCGAATTTGCGCGCGAGAACGCCCGGGTCACCGAGAATGCCGGCAAAGGCGCCGTCCTCGTTTACGGCACAGGTCCCGAATCCGTCGCCCTGGCTGACAGGACCGACCGGGAAGGCCGCTACATCGTCGTGGGCTTCTTCACCCGCGACCGTTCCCTGTCCGGTCTCGTGATCGGCAACCGCGTCGTCTATTACTGCGCCTCCTCCGAGGATCTGAACCGCCTCCAATGGAGGTTGGGCGGCGTGGACGGCCTCCTGTTCCCCAAAGGGATGACCCTGTCCGAGATGCCGGATGGCTCCGAAAAAGCCGACATCGCCGCGGAGATTCCCCAGGCGGACGGAATGACCCGGGTCGGGCACATGGTGAAAAGGACTTTTGACGTCCTCCTGTCGGGAGTTCTCCTCATCCTCTTCTCGCCGCTCATCGGCCTCTGCGCCCTGGCGGTGAAGCTTGAGGACGGCAGCCCGGTCATCTACAAGCAGGAGCGCATCGGATTCGGCGGAAAACCTTTCAGCATCCTGAAATTCAGGTCGATGAGAACCGATGCCGAGGCCGGCGGAAAGCCCGCCCTGTATTCCGGAGACGACGATCCGCGCCTCACAAAGGTTGGAAAATTTCTCCGCCAGCACCATCTGGACGAACTCCCCCAGCTGTGGAACGTGTTCCGGGGAGACATGTCTTTCATCGGCTATCGGCCCGAACGGCAGTACTACATCGACCAGATCATGGAACGCAACCCGCGCTACCGCTATCTTTACCAGATCCGTCCCGGCGTGACGAGCTACGCCACGCTGTACAACGGTTACACCGATACGATGGAGAAGATGCTCACCCGGCTGGACCTGGACCTCTACTACCTCAGGAACCATTCCGTGTATTTTGACATGAAAGTGCTCGGTCTGACGTTCCTCAACATCGTCTTCGGGAAGGTATTCTGACAGCGTCAGCCCCTTCACATCAGACCATCGCCTGCTTTCGTTCCGTAGGCGATGTTTTTTTTGTCTATTGGACAAATAAAAAGGGGACAAAGACGAGAAAAAATGTGTCTTTGCAAGATAAACCATCTCACGAAGCGACCGCGAAGGCCTCGGGCCGGATAGATAGCCTGAGGCCTTCGCTATCTTGAAATCACGTGAATATTTGCAATTTGAAAAAAAATAGCATATCTTTGCGGTATGAAATGGTTCCCCATTTCGTAGTCTTTTTCCAGTGCCTGCCATAGGGTGGGCAAGGGCGAAGCCGTAAAAGGCGGCTCATCTTGGATATTAACTAAAAACAATACAAACAATTATGCGTAAGTTACTTGCTATTTGCGCCGCCCTGATTCTCGGGGCGAGTGTGCTGTCCGCCCAGGATTACAATCCCTCTGGCAGATGGTATGTCTCCCTCCAGGGCGGTCCCATGTACCAGTCCAACGAGAACACCTTTGCCTACCGTTGGGAAGGCTATGGTTCCAAGCTCCTCACCTACACGGCCGCCGTCGCCGCCGGGTACGATTTCAACGACACTTGGGGACTCCGTGGCTCCGTGAGCTTCGGCCAGAACCGCAGTGCGGGCAATTACAAGCAGTCCCACAACATGTTCTATCCCTATGATTTCAAGAACATCAGCGGTTTCTGCGACTTGGTCCTGAACTTCAACGGCCTGAACGCCATCGAGCGCGGTTTCGCGCCCAAGTTCTACGGCGGTATCGGCCTTGCCCATACCTTCGGCTTCTCCAAGCCCACCGGTTATGGCGCCCAGCGCACCATCGCCTGGCAGGCAGAGGAGAAATTCCACCCCTGGCAGCACATCAACGAGAAGAACACCGTGTTCGGTTTCCGTGCCGGCGCCATCGCCGAGTATAACTTCAAGGGCGGCTTCGGCATCTTCGCCGACCTTTGCGGCGAGGCTTACACCGACATGTTCAACGGTCTCCGTCCTGCCGAGCGCGACCACACCGCCGGCACCGGCTATGCGGGCTTCCCGTTCGACCTCCGCGCTTCCCTGAGCCTGGGCGTCCTCTATCGTTTCTAGCTAAACCAAAAAACACAATAACCCGATGAAAAAGATTTTCATTACCCTCAGCATCGCGCTGGCCGCGAGCATTTCCGCCTTCGCGCAGAACGACGGAAACAACTATTGGTTCGTCGGCGTCGGCGGTGGTATGAACTTCACCCACGACGGTCAGAAGTATGAGAACCGCACGAATTCCCATCACGGCGCCGGCACCGCCCTTGACGTGTATGTCGGAAAGTGGTTCAACGATTTCGCCGGTTTCCGCGCCGGTTACCAGGGCCTTGGCACCTCCAACCAGTATGTCGACTACGGCAAGAACCGTTTCGACTATGGCCACGTTGACGTCCTCTTCGGCGTCCGCGACTGGTTCATCCCTTACATCCACGCCGGTGTTCTCAACATCGACAAGGTCGGCGCCGCCGGCGGTCTCGGTATCATGACCCCGATCCGCATCGCCAAGCGTGTCGCGATCGTCCCTGACCTCAAGGCCATGGCCCACACCAACCGTCTGTTCGACGGTGGCCGCCGCAGCATGGCTTACACCCTCACCGGCACCATCGGCCTCGCGATCAACATCGCCCGTCCGAAGCCCGTCGTCGAGCGCGTCGAGGTTCCCGTGGAGGTTGTCAAGTACAAGACCGACACCGTCATCGTCGAGAAGGTCCGCATCGACACCGTGTATGTCCAGCGCGACCTCGACGACATCAACAAGATCCTGGGTGACATCGTCCTCTTCGACTTCGACAAGTACACCCTCACTCCGGAGGCCATCCCTGTGCTGAACCAGGTCGCCGACATCCTCAAGAACCACCCGAAGGCTGACATCATCGTGGAAGGCCACACCGACAGCGTGGGTACCGAGGCTTACAACCAGACCCTTTCCGAGAACCGTGCCAACACCGTGATCACCTACCTGAAGAACCAGGGTGTGACCTGCGGCCTGACTCCGATCGGATACGGCAAGTCCCGTCCTGCCACGGACAACTCCACCGCGGAGCTCCGTCACCAGAACCGCCGTATCGAGTTCCGCCTGAAATAAGCGGAAGCCATATCACTCGGCTGATATTCAAGGTCTTGTCCGATAAGGAATTATTGGGCAAGACCTTTTGAATAATATTTAGGGCCCATGCATCCGGCGAAAATATACGCGCGTTTCAAAAAGAGAAAGGACAACCTGTACCTGAAATGGATCCGACGCCAGTTCAGACGGTTCGGTGAACGATCGACAGTCTTTCAGATCGACAACCTGACCAACGCGCATTGCATGGAAATCGGCGACGACGTCCACATCGGCCATCACTGCGTGCTGGAGGCGTTCAAGAAGCTTACTCAGACACCTTCCATCACCATCGGAGACCGGACGTCGATCGGCGATTACTGCCATCTCGGGGCGGCAGTTTCCATCAAGATTGGAAACGACGTCTTGATGGGCCGATTCGTCCTTGTGGAGGACCATAACCACGGAAACATCGACCGAGAGACCCTGGACATCCCTCCCATCCGGCGTCCGCTTGTATCCAAGGGCGGAATAACCATCGGCGACCGCGTCTGGATCGGAGACAAAGTGACCATCCTGTCCGGCGTGTCCATCGGGGAGGGTGCAATCATTGGCGCCAACTCCGTGGTAACGAAAGACGTCCCGCCCTATTCTGTCGCGGCCGGGATACCTGCCAAGGTCATCCGGAACGTGTAACTCCTCCATAAGCATTGTGGCGGTCTGCTGACATTTCCCATCCATGAGCGAAAGCAAGAAAGACAATACCCGGAGACTGGCGAAGAACACGATGTTCCTGTACTTCAGGTCCATCTTCTGCCTGATCGTGTCCCTGTACAGCAGCCGGCTCTTCCTGGCGGCGCTGGGCGTGGACGACTACGGCATCAACAATGCCGTGGGCGGCTTCGCGGGCATGTTCGCGCTGGTTACGGGGTCGCTCTCTTCAGCCATCAGCCGTTTCCTGACTTTCGAACAGGGAACGGGAAACTTCAAGCGACAGAAAGAAGTCTTCGCGATGTCGCTGAACCTGATGATCGGTTTCTCGCTGATCATCCTGATTCTTGCCCTCACCTTCGGCGATTGGTTCGTCTCCAACAAGATGACGATTCCGGACGGGCGCGAGACGGCGGCTCTATGGGCGTTTTTCTGCTCGATCGTGATGGTGATGGGCTCGCTGGTCTCATCCTCCTTCAACTCCGCCATCATCGCCCATGAAAGGATGGGCATCTACGCGTTCATCAGTGTCGCAGAAGCCATCCTGCGCCTTGCCCTGGCTTTGTTCCTGACCTTCGGTTCCTATACGCTCGACCGCCTGATCCTGTATACGATCGTCTGGACCCTCATCTCGCTGCTCCTGAATGCGTTCACCATCATCTACGCCGCCGTCAACTTCCCCGAGTGCCGGTTCAAGCTGTTTTTCGACCCTCCTTTGTTCAAGGAAATGTTCGGATATGCCGGATGGAATTTCGTTTCCAGCATCTCCAACACGCTCAGCGGCCAAGGTGTCAACGTCCTGATGAACATTTTCTTCGGCCCGGCCGTCAATGCGGCGAGAGGGCTGTCCAACACGGTCCAACGGTCCGTCGCCATGTTCGTGAACAATTTCACGATCGCGCTGACGCCCCAGATCACCAAGGCCTATGCGAACAAGGACATGGACTATGTCAAATATCTGACCTACCGGGGGTCGCGGTTCGCCTTCTACATCCTGTTCATCATCTCCCTGCCGGTCATCCTGGAGGCGGATTTCGTGTTCAACCTCTGGCTCAAGGAGGTCCCGAAGTACACGGTCGACTTCAACCGGCTGGCGCTGATTTCGAACCTCATCGGCCTGTTCTTCACGATTTTCATCAACGTTCAGCACGCCTC
>JAEEGH010016335.1_pt1 | contig 15977 bp, 13 predicted proteins | sample 9134181 | NCBI WGS metagenome assembly JAEEGH01 (sample SAMN16246544, study PRJNA631951) | gut metagenome | biome: gut microbiome; feature: rumen; material: DP-attached | host: Bos | place: Iran: Karaj | collected 2018-10
TAACAATGATACAGGATTATGCGGATGCCATAGGGCAGTCACTTAGACACACCTATAACTGATTGGCATTTCACATAGAGGAGGAAAGAATAATGAGAATGAGAAAATTTATGAGAGGGGCGGTTGCAGCTCTGCTTGCACTTTCAGTAACAGCCTGCACCCCGGACAATGTAACTGTCAATAACACGCAGAACAATGCTCTTAGCTATGATGACGCGGTAAAAGAGCTCAATGCTTTTGTGAAGAATATCAAGCCCCAGGAAGTTCCCGCAAGGCTTGACGTGGATATGGAAGAGGCATCAGTTGCCGATTCACTGGCTGATATCAGTACCTTCGACATGATGCTTACAGGAAATGGCGAGATCAATCTTGAGATCGCAGCTCCTTCAGAGTTCTCCGGTTCATCTTATCCAGATGAGTGGCTGGTAGCCGTAGGAGAGAAGTTTAACAAGGAAGGCCTCACAGTTGACGGCAAAAAGATCACTGTTTCCGTAAGAAAGATTTCTTCAGGTGAGACCCTTACATATATCGCAGAAGGCGGATATGAGCCTGATCTTTACATCCCCTCCAATACAATGTGGGGAGATATGCTGGATGCCAGCGGAATAAAGACTGTTAAGCTTGCAGACAGGATTGCCGGCAACACCGCAGGAATCCTGATGTCCAAGGATGCTTATGAGAGCTACAATGCCAAGTACGGCGATGTTACCGTGGACGGAGTTCTTAAGGCAGCTAATGCAGGAGATCTGGTTTTTGCTTATACCAATCCTTATACTTCCGCAACAGGTATGAACATCCTTTGCTCAATGCTGTATGCCTTCGATCCTTCCAACCCGCTTTCAGACAAGTCAGTAAATGAGCTGGTTGCTTATCAGGATCACGCACCTACAGCTGCTTACACAACCTCAGTACTTAAGGCTTCCGCTGCCAAGGGAATCATCGATGCCATGGTAATGGAGGAGCAGACCTATATCAATACCAAGAACCTTCAGGATTATGTATTTACACCCGCCGGAGTTCGTCATGATCACCCTGTATACACCTTCAGCTGGGTAAGTGATGAGAAGCAGGAAGCTGCCAAGATGTTTGTTGATTACTGTCTTTCAGATGAGAGCCAGAAGATGGCTACAGAGCGTGGCTTTAACCTCCACGAGGATTATGTTTCACAGGATTATGGAATGAAGGGTTCAGATTACCTTGCAGCTCAGAGAATCTGGAAGACCAACAAAAACGGTTCACGCCCTACCATCGCAGTATTCGTAACAGACATTTCCGGATCAATGAACGGAACCAGAATCACTTCCCTTAAGTCATCACTGCTGAACACCATGCAGTATATCGATTCCAGCAGCTATGTAGGCCTTGTAAGCTACAGTGATAAGGTTTATATCAACCTTCCCGTTTCACGCTTTGATAACAAGCAGAGAGCTTATTTCAGCGGTGCGGTAAAAGACCTTGAGGTTGGCGGACAGACAGCCACCTATGATGCAGTTCTTGTTGGAATGAACATGCTTCTTGAGGCTTCCAAGGAAGTTCCCAATGCCAACATGATGCTCTTTGTTCTTTCAGACGGAGCCCAGAACGCAGGCTACAAGCTTGAGAGAATCACTCCTATTGTAGGAGGCCTTGGAGTTTCTGTTTACACCATCGGATACGAGATGGATGAGAGCGACAAGAAAGAGCTTCAGACATTGTCAGCCATCAACGAAGCTGTCTGCATCGACGCCGACGCAACCGACATCGTAAACGAGCTTAGAAATCTGTTTAATGTAAATATGTAATGATATAAGAAGAGAGTAAACCATCATAAATGGTTATACTCTCTTTTTCTTTGCTTTGATCTTAGTAAATTCAATGATTTCTTTTCTGTCTATATCTGACAGTTTCTGAAAAGTGGAGCATATAGCGATTATTAATGTTAATATATGTATACCAATAATTATGATTTAATGTTGACTAACAAAAATGGATTTTAATAGTCGTAAGAATGGTAATAATGTTACTTGGAACCGATGGCAAAGATGATGCATAGATTTTGCGGCTAGAAAAACTATACATATATGTCTGTCATGGCGAAAATGATGATGTTATTTTGGCAATCAATGGAAGTGAATGATAAATTAATACAATGATTATCACTATTTAATTTGGGGTTTATCTTTAAATAGTACAATCATGCTGTGGATAAAAATAACTGTTTCCAGCATATGTACTGAATATGATTAATAAATAAAAGAAAAACAAAAATATAAGCGAATACCAGTTGAAAAATGTGGCTTTTCTTTACGGACCTACTATGCGTTAAGAAGCGGCATTGATGACTTGTATTCGCTTGTTTGCATTTATAATTCTGAGCTAGCAGTAGAAAAAATGATTGCTGAGAAAAGCAATTATACTGAACTGAAATGTTTTAAGGAGAATGCCAATGACAAAATTAAACAAGAAGTTTCTATCGGTTATTATGTCAATTGCTCTTATATCTGCAACTGTCACAGGTTGCGGAAAGGCAAACACTGAAACTGCAGGAGGCGGCGATGTACAAAGCGATGCTGCTTTGGAGCTGCCTACAGCTGAAACGAAGGATGAAGCTGAAGCAGCTTCTTTGGAGGTAACATCTGAAGCAGAGGAGAATACTCAGGAATCAGAGACAGGTGATACTTCTGGACATCCAATGGATTCATCGGTTATGACCCCATGGATCAACTCAACAATCATCGGTATGGTTACAGAAGATGTTAATGCTGATCTTAAGGATGATTTTTACCTTAATGTGAATCATGACTGGTTGATGAATGCTAAGTTGCGCCCCGGATATCCAACCGAAATGCCGCTCCTTGATGCTGCCGACATTGTAAAAGATAGATGTCTGGATATGCTTACAGACACAAGTCTTACAGGTGAAGATGCAGAAAAGATCCAGAATTACTACGAACTATGGCTGGACTGGGAAGGACGAAATGAAACAGGTATCGACCCAATTCTCCCATATGCACAAAAGGTAAGAAATATTTCATCCCTCGATGAAATGTCAAAACTTTTGGTTTCAGAAGAAAACTTAACATGGGGAGTAAGCCTGGCGAGAGTAGGTCTTTCGCTGAATAGAGAGAACTCCACTCTTTACGAGGTTCAGATATCTCCTACAGAACTATCACTGCAGGATTCTGCTGAATACAAAGAGCTTACAGAAAATGGAAAACGTACGCAAAAGGCAAACAAAGAAACAGCTTACTATATGCTTGGCAGAGTTGGATTGTCCGAAACTGAGATAGACAAAGTTTTGCAGGATATGTATGATTTCGAGGCCAAGCTGGCAGAATATGAAAAGAGTGTTTTGGAAAAAAGTGACCCGGCTTATGTAACTGCTTCTGTTAATCCAGTAACCATGAAGGATATTAAGACTCTTTCTCCTAATTATCCACTTGCAGAGTATATGGAGAATTATGGCTGGTCAAAGTCCAAACTTATCAATCTAGGCGAGCCAGAGTGGCTTACGGGTTTAAATGAGCTTTATACAGAAGAAAACCTGGAGGGAATTAAGGCATATATTCTTTTCCATAGCATCGGAGCATACATAAGTATCATTGACGAAGAGGCATACCGCGAGTATCAGAGAATAAGTAATGAGGCTTCAGGTACAACTGAGAATATGCCGGATACAGAACTTGCCTATTCTGATACAAGGGGAAGGTTTTCAAACTGCTTTGGACGTATTTATAAGGAAAAATATTTAACAGAAGAAATGAAGCAGGAGATCACAAAGCTGTGTCAGGATGCGATTGATGCCTATGATGAAATGTTTGACTCTGTAGACTGGCTTTCGGAAGAAACCAGAAAAGAGGCCAAAAACAAGCTTCATAAGATGAAGATAAACGCTGTCTATCCTGATAAGTGGGAAGATGATTCTATCTATGTAGTTAAGTCAAAAGAAGAGGGTGGAACATTTTTGCAGGCGTTACTTGATTATGATGCTGCGTCAAGAAAAGATTCTTTAAGCCGCCTCAACACCACGATTGACAGGGATATTTGGCTGGTGGACATGCTCGAAACAAACGCATTCTATAATCCACAGGATAATTCCATCAATATAATACCGGGATTCTTCTGTGATGCTTCTTATAGAAGTGATATGTCTTTGGAAGAAAAATATGGTGCACTTGGAAGTGTTATAGGTCATGAAATTTCTCATGCTTTTGATACAAGCGGTGCTCAGTTTGATGCAGAGGGTAACCTTAATAACTGGTGGACAGACGAAGACTATGCAGCATTTAAAGAAAGAGCTAACAAGCTTGTGGCGTACTACGATAAGGTCGTAGCCTTCGATGACGGCACTGCGTATAAGGGACAGCTTGTACAGACAGAGGCTATAGCGGATATGGCAGGCTTAAAATGCATGCTAATGATGGCCAGCAAAATAGATGGCTTTGACTACGACAAGTTCTTTAGGGCAAATGCATATTTGTGGGCAAGAGTTGGAACAGTTGAATATATGGAAGCCGCTGTACTTTCTGATAATCATCCGCTCCATTATTTAAGAGCCAACGTTACTATGGCTCAGTTTGATGAATTTGTTGACTGCTATGACCTCAAGGAAGGTGACGGTATGTACATGGCACCTGAAGACAGGATTGCAGTATGGTAGAATCTCCCACAACAAAGGCAAAATCAGAGTAACTATTGCCATATATGCGTTTTGTAGATAAAGTTTAAGGGTAATAAATCTTAAAAGAAAGCGGTATAACTACTTTGTCGTCTTTCATTATATGAAATTGGCATTTAATGATTTGAGCCGTGGCATTTTTGTCGCGGCTTTTTCTATTCGTATTTACGCGATTTTTCCATAAACAGGGTCTCTATAAAGACGTGATAACTACCGATAACAAGAAGAAAAATGGAGCCAAAAAACGAAAATCAATATAAAGATAATCTGAAAAAAGTCTAAATTCATCTTGCAAAGTGGACTTAATCAGTCGATATCTAATACAATTTAAATATAGTATTTATAACTTTTGGCGTAATGTTTTTTACAGGAGGAATCGACCAATGGCTAGAAAACATACCATTTTAGATCATTCAATTATCGGATATTTTGTTCTTATAATCTTTGTTATGTTTTTTTCATCTATTGGTGCAAGCCTGATTGATAAACCGCTTTCAAACGTTATACCTGGTTATGCAAGAGAAATGTCAGGATTAGGTACCACTGTGACATCTGCGTCCGGTATCGGGGCCGCTATAGGGGTTCTGATATCAGTTATTATATTTACACTTTGGTTCAGACCTGACTTCAAAGGCATTCTTGGCTGGAAAGGCTTTTTGTGGGGCATTGTGGTTATGCTCCCTTTCCTTATTATCGATTATGTAGGTGCTGCAATCGATCTTTATACATTTGGATTTGGCAATGTGATTGTTGCATTTTTATCCGCTCTTTCGCCCTCATTTACAGAGGAAGCAGCATTTAGAGGTCTCGGTATAGCTAACTATATGAGAACGATCAAGTCTGAGAAGCAGATTAAAATTATATTCTGGCTGTCAACATTATTATTTGCCGGTGTACATATATCCAATATCTTTTCAGCAGGAAATCCTGTAGCAGGTATTTTTCAGTTAGTTTATTGTGTCGGAGTTGGCGCAATTTTGGGTGCGGTATATTTACGTACTGCTAATTTGTGGGTTGTAACGATTGCGCACTTCACACTGGACTTTGCCGGACTTATTAACGGTTACTATTCTTCAACAGGCGGTCTTTCGACACAGCTGGTTGCAAGTGATTGGGTCAATCTCGTAGCGTCTGCTATTGGAATAGTTACTGCATTGATCCTGTTATCACCTAAGCACTACCCGCAGATAATGAAACTTTGGAAGGGAAAGTGGAGCTGTTAGACTGAAGTCTCCATTAGTTATGCATTTAACAGATAAAGGAAATGCGTGTGTATGAAGAGAGACGAAGGCCCAAATTTTGTGATATTTGGCAGAGAATATGAAGGATATAGATGGTTCAAACCGCTTCAGGTCATTCTGCTTACCATAGTATTTTATGCAGTACTGTTAGGAGTTGTGCTATTGATGGCTTTACTGGCGGGACAGTTGACAGGAATAAGCCTGGGAGAAATGCTTTCAGGAAATAGCGGTGGGTATGACACTGTAGATATGTATTCACCTGTCGGTGCCATCATGAACATTGGAAGTATTGCTGCTTCATTACCTGCACTCTTTTTTGCCTCTTTAGTCGTGCGATACAGACCGTTTGGCTCATATCAGTCCGTCGCGGGTAAATGGAGAATGCGACATTTCATGATATATTTTGTGATGGGATTGATAGTTGTCGCTCTGCCTCTGATAATCTCTTCTTTCGTCAAAGGTAAAGCTACAGGGGAGATTCATTTTACCGTAGCCGGTTTTATCATTTGCGTGGTGTTGGGATTCTGTCAATGCAGCGCGGAGGAACATATTTTTCGAGGGCTTCTGATGCAGGCATTTGGCGGGTGGACAAGAATTACGATCGTTTCGATCGTTCTTCAGGCGGTCCCCTTTGCCATAATACATCCATATAATATCACCGGAAAACTATCTGTGCTCATATCCGGAATTCTCATGGGAGTTATGGTATATATCAGCGGGGGCCTTGAGGCATCCTGTGCCTATCATATTCTGAACAATGTAACCTTATATATCATAAATGGTTTCGGGATAAAGACAGTTTCAACCAATCTAAATATATCAGATCTCGTACTTGATGCCCTTATTCAGGGAGTATTTATTATTTTGATTGTTTTCTTGACCGGTAGGATAAAGGAGAAGGATAGCTAATGACAGGCAGAAAATGGAATGTATTTAGAAAAACTACTTCAGTGATACTTTTGGCTGCTTTGACGCTGATGTCTTTCGGATGTGGAAACAAGGACAGCAAGGCGGGCTCTGATATATCTTCTCAGGAAGCTGAGAGCCTTGAGCTTTCCGGAGTACCCGGAAGGGGAAAATGGGTTGATTCTGATGTTTCCGGTATGGTCAAGACTGAAGGTAACATACGGCTTCAGGACGATTTTGCTGCGGCTGTAAATAAAGACTATATTTTGTCTGCAGTTATGGATCCTGCTTATGAAGAAGCCAGTATAGTCCTTGATGCATCTAAGCTTGTATATGAAAGATGTATGGCAATTGCCTCTGACGATGCTATGACAGACGACAATGCTGAAAAATACAAGGCTCTGTTAAAACTACACTCTGATTGGACTGAAAGAAACAGGCTTGGAGTAGAACCACTTAAAAAATATATTTCAGACATACAGAGTATTTCTTCTATAAGTGAACTTACAGAATATCAGGGAAGTACTGAGAGAAATCCCTTTGAACTTGGGTTACTTATGCCGGAATCCGTAGGAGTACAATTGCAGTTCCCGGACAAGAGTACATTAAACCTTACAGCCACTAAGCTTTCACTGGGATCTGTCTCTTCTTATGTGGAGTATACAAGCAACACGTTATCAGCCAAGGAAAGAAACGATGATGTAATCGGATATTTTCTTGAGCGACTCGGCTTTTCTAAAAAAGAGATCAAAAATACTTTAAAAGGCAATTACAAAGTAGAAACTTTTATCGCCAGAAACAGTAATATAGATAACTTCGGCGTAAGAGAAATGTTTACTGAGGCTCAAAACAACAGAGAAGGGATTAGTGCCTTACAAGGAGATTATCCGCTCATACAGATACTTGATAGCAGAGGCTACCTGGAATGCGACAGTTTTTATGTGGATTATACATATCTTAGGTCTTTGTCCGGCCTCTATACCGAAAAGAATCTTGAAGATATCAAGTCATTTCTTATAGTCCATACCATCGACTCGACAAAGTATCTTCTTGACCGCGAATCATATGAAAAGATGGCCATGCTTTATAACCAAAGTGCCAAAAACCATGAGGAATTCTCAGATGGTCAGCTCAGCGTCCTCTTTAGAAATGATATGAAAATATGCGGCTTTCTTCCGTTATTGGATACGCTATACCTGGAAAAATATTTTAAGGACAGTGAAAGAACAGATCAGGTAAAAGAATTCACTGATGCATTGATAAAGGCTTATTTACATATACTTGATGAAGAAGACTGGATGTCAGAGGATACAAAAACTGCTGCAAAAGATAAATTGCAAAATATGGCGCTCCACCTCATAAAGCCTGATAATGCCGCTGACTATTCATCTGCAGAAATAAAATCTTACGAAGAAGGAGGCAACCTTGTTGAGGCTGCTGCTGAGGGCAGGCGCGTGTTGGCAGCTCACAGGGCAGCTAAAAGTAAGAACGCTGATTGGGACAGATTCAAATGGGATATTTATGATGCAGATAAAACAACCACTGAGGTTAACTGTGTGTATTATACAAACGAAAACGGTATCTATATAATGGCGGGCTTTTTAGCCATGTGTGATGCTGCATTCGGGGATGATTCATCACTTGAGCAGTTTGCAGGAATCGTAGGAACTACTATTGGTCATGAAATAACTCATGGATTTGATTCTAACGGAACAAAGTTTGACCAGTACGGGCGGCAGTTTGATGATAATCTTGCCTCCATCGACTGGATGACTGTACAGGACAGGTCAAAAATGGATGAAAAGGGATCAAAGCTTGCCGGTTATTTTTCGCTTGCAAGACCTATTCCGGGGCAACAAAAAGTAAATGGAAACGCTGTAAAAGACGAAGCCATAGCAGATATGGGAGGAGTCAAGTCAGTTCTATATGTGGCACGGAATATACCTGATTTTGATTATGATGAGTTTTTCAGGGCTTTTGCAAGACAATATGCGCAGCAGACAACTCAAGAGAGCGAACTTGGGACAATGAAAGGCGACATACATCCACTTCCTTTCTACAGAATAAACATTGTGCTTCAACAATATGATGAGTTCTTCAAAATCTATGATATTAAGCCGGGGGATGGAATGTACTTAAGCCCGGAAAAAAGAGTAGCTGTCTGGTGATGTCTTGTTCAGGAAGGAGTTTATTATGGGATCAGAGATTTCAAATGCAGCAATAAGGCTTGATAACATAATCAAAAGCTATGGCAGGCATGACGTTCTAAAAGGGGTCACCATGCAGGTAAATAAAGGCGACATCTATGGCCTGGTTGGCAAAAACGGAGCAGGAAAAACCACCATATTCAAGATGATACTTGGATTGTCTGAATATACTTCCGGCAGTGTTTCCATAGCCGGCTCCCGGAACAGAAAAGAGCTGTTTGAAAACAGGTCAAAGGTTGGATTTTTTGTAGGCACCAATTTCTACGGATATCTTTCCGGTAGGGCAAATCTTGAATACTACGCGGCTGCAAAGGGCCTTAGGGGAAAAGAACTAAAGCAGGAGGTGGATCGTGTCCTGAAGGTTGTGGGGCTTACAGAGGGTAAGGAAAATCAGAAAGCCAGGGGATATTCCCTTGGAATGAAGCAGCGTCTTGGAATAGGCAATGCAATCCTCGGTAATCCTGATATTCTCATCCTTGACGAGCCCACCAATGGTCTTGATCCTCAGGGTATAGCCGATATCAGGCACATGATACGAAGGGTCAGGGATGAGGTTGGTATGACAGTCATAGTGTCAAGCCAGATTCGTGGTGAACTGGAAAATACAGCAGATCGCTTTGGTATAGTACACAATGGAGTTATAGCAAAAGAAATCACTCAGGATGACCTTTCTGCAAAGCGTCCTGAAGTAGAACTGACTGTTTCCGCAGGTAATCTGGAAAGAGCTAAAAGTATTCTTGCAGAAAATGGTATTGATATCCTGAAAGAAGGAAAAGAAAAAGTTACTCTGGAAGACTATTACTTTGAACTCATTGGAGGATCAGCAGAATGAGAAATTTGTTAAGGGCAGATTTGAAGCGCATCTTTCGGGTTGGGCTTATCTATGGAGGGCTTTTGCTTGCGCTGATCTATATCTCATACACAGTACTTGAAGGTGTTGTAAACGATGGCTCCATCGGAATGATAAATGGTGTGCAAAAAGCGCTTGGCGGGGCACCTATGGCTCTTTTCATAGTCTTTCCTACATTCTATGCTGTTTTTGCACATGAGTTATCTTCAAAATCCATGCAGACTGTGCTTGGTCATGGTATAACCAGGAACAAGCTCATAATTGCAAAACTCCTTGATGCCGCCATTTTACTTTTTTGCCTGTATCTGGTCATAATTGCCGGGGCTCTTATTGTAATAAATACAGGATCGGCAATTGTATTAAGCCCGCAGCAACAGCTGAACCTTATTATATTTATTATACTGAGGTGGCTCAGACATTTTGGTTACATTGTCTTTTCTGCCATGATCATGTACATTTCCGGGTCTACAGTTCTTGGCATTATTGCATGTATCGCATTTACGGCCATATTTAAACTTGTGTTTAACATGGTAGAATTTTTCTCTTCACTTTCATTATATGATTATACCTTTGACGGGCTGCTCGATTGGGCATATACCGGAATAGAAGTGGGGGCAGCCCCCTGGCAGCTTCTGCCTGCTGTCTGTTATCTTTTGGCAGCGCTGATCATCACGACTTACTTTTTCCGGAGAAAGGAGTTTGACTTTTGAAAAGTTTAATTTTGGCAGATGTGAGAAGAATCCTGAGAAAACCTTCATACTGGATTGTGCTTGGAATTTGCCTGCTTATCTCACTCTTTTGGACTGTTCAATCAAAAGGTGGCGGCGAGCTGAGCGGGTATTCGTTTGCTTCTAATCAGGGAAAAGCTATAACCACAATGAATCTGTTTATAGGAATTGCCATATACGTCAGCGTATATGCCGATGAGTTCACGTCAAATTCCATGCAGTGCCTCATTGGAAGAGGGATTTCAAGAAGGAGGCTCCTGATTGCAAAGTTCGTTAATTGCGTAATCGTAACCTTTATTTCATATGGAATCTATACTCTTTTTATCACAATTACAGGACTGATAATTGGAGCGAAGATGAACGGGGCAGAAAGCAGCTTTTTATATAGCACGATACTAACCAATGCTTTTACCGTTTTGGGCTACGCAACAATATCCATGATCATCCTTTTCTGGAGCAAAAACGTTGCCTATGCAACACTTGTGGATGCATTCCTGCTTTTTACGGGAGATACGCTGCTGAGCGGTCTGAATATGCTTCCTGTGATCAAGTTTTGGCATATAGACAGACATGTTTTTTCACAGGCCCTGGAATGTGCAAAAGTAGATCTGCTGCTAACCGGCGGCACTGCAATCTTTACACTGCTTTGGCATGTTGCAAAGATCTGCGCAATTTCCATTATTTTGGCATATTTGCTCTTTAGAAAAAAAGAGCTGGATTTCTGACTCTGGGATAAGAGCTTTGACAGAGAGGCGATTGGATGGATGCAACAGTATATAAGCCAAAAAATGAAGAAATACAGATTAGGCTTCGCCGCTACCGGGATTCATTATCAATAAGTGGCAGCATGGTAATCGCCTTGTCCGTATGGGATATACTCAAACTATTTATTAGCCTTTTCTTAGGTGAGGAAACGATTGCGCAAATTATCGGTACAGTTATGGAACAAAGTGGCAGTGCAGTTATAGGTACCGAATATGAGAAAGCCGTAAATATCATTCTTTGGATGGGATTTTTGTTGATAATCATGATGTTTAGTGTGGTTGTGCTTTTGTATCACCTTTACATCGGATTAAATGCTATTCGGACAGGGCGGCAGACAGTAAAGAGAGAAAAAAGGCTTTACCTTGTACTGGCGTTCCTTAGTGCACTGTTTACAGGAATACTTATTATTGTAAATATTTTCAATTTCATGAAGGCTGAGGATTCGAGCGGAAACGTGGATTTAGCCTTTTTCATAATGGAGTTAACAGCGCTTGTAAATTACATATTCCTTTTGTATTCGGCTGACAAAATCAGAAAATTTGAAAAGGCAGGGGGAGAAACAAGATGACGAAATGGCAGAAATTAAGAAATATACTTCTGGCTGTGTCAATGATTCTCATAGGCGTGGCAATGCTCGTTTTTGGTGAAAAAGCATACATGGGCATTATCAGTGTCTTTTCTCTTGTGTTAGAAATCATGGGGCTTCGTATGCTATGGTTCTATTTCAGGATGGCTCGCCACATGGTGGGGGGATGGAGCATCCTGTTTCGTGGAATCCTTTTCTTTGACTTTGGAATATTCACAGGCTCTCTTGTGTGGGTGCCAAAAGCGTATGTTCTGATGTATTTGGCAGGTACGTTAGCTTTTTCAGGTATTGTGAATCTTTTGGGGGCAAATGAGGCAAGAAGGATTCAAAGCTCATGGAGATTTAAGGCATTTCAGGGCGTTGTAAAGATGTTTGTTGCTATAATGTGCCTGATTTTAACGCGAAGCGGAGCAAGAGTTGTATATATATGTGCTGCCGGTTTTATCTTTTCAGCAGTCATGAATATAGCAAATACATTTCGCCATCAGCAGGTAATCACGATAGACTAGGAGAATGCGAAAATGCAGGGAGATTTTCATTATTATGCGACCTACTGTGCTGCGTTGCTGGCTGGTTTCAATCATAAGTATAGTGTGGAAATATGCCATGCCGCACAGCTTGTTGACCATTGCTCAAGGACATGGCTTCAAAAAGCAGGAGGGCCCTCACAGGCTGCAACAACACAGCTACAGACAGAACTCTTACAGGCTAGAACAGATCCGATCGGTCTTTGCGATATCACAAGAATATGGTCTTCTTTCCATTTTCTGCCAAGGGATCTGTATGCAGATATAGAGATCGGGTCAAAAAACTATAGAGATAAATACCGTCTGATCTGCGGACCAAATGGTAATCTGCTTGTGGATACAGTTAGTCTTGCCAAAGATAAGGGGACACCTGCAATCGGCATTGCCATGCATGTTCTCGCGGACACCTGGGCGCATACATATTTTGCTGGAACACCATCATTGGTGATCAATAACACCAACTGGTATTTCTATGAACGGTTTCCGGGAAATAGCGGGGAACCAGAGCGCAGACGGATTGCGTTTTCACATAATCCCTCCGCATCGGAGGATGTTGATAAGCCGGTTTATGTCGGAAGCGTATATCAGTCCGATGAAAACTCGATCATGAACCTTGGCCACGGACGTGCGGGACATTTGCCGGACTACAGTTATATCCGCTATGCTTATCTACCGGCATGGGGTGGCTACAAGGAAATAATAAAAGACAATCCGCACGATTATGAATGTGCATTTGCCCAAATGGTCTATGCGATGTCCTGTTTGCGTGGGGAAGATAGCGATTTTAAGAAAGAAACCTATGCTATGGAAATAATTAAACCATACATTGATAAAATCCGAAATATAATCACGAAACGACAGGTCGATGCGTCGGATGATTGGAAGGCTTATGGAGAGAGCCTTTCCGGGGAGAGCATCCCTGATTTTGACAAGGATGAGCATATAGAGGAATACATGAGCAGCAATAATAAATCTGATACCTACCTTGGTCTTTTTTTTGAGGCTGCTCTTGCCCAAAAGAAGATGGTAGCTTCCAAAATCATGCAATCAGGCAATCGCCTTGCGGGACTGCCATAGATAGTGTCGATCAAAGGGCCAATGAAATATGGGAAAAGAAGTGGATTTCTGAAAGGAGAGGGAAAAATATGGTATCTATTATCAGTTTTATTTTAGGTTTGATTATTCTTGGTATCCTTTATAAAAATATGATTGCCTGGGAAGGCGTCTACAGAATTTCAAAAGGACAGGCTATACTGCCGGTAGTACTTGGACTTTCATCAGTGCCGATTTCATTTATCTTTTTCTTAATAATAGGACTTGCATTTAGGGCTGTAACTGGCTTTACCCCTACAGAAGGACCTGCATTACTTGCCAGCTTCAACCATGCGTTTTTTTCAGCAGCATTGAATGAAGAACTCGCAAAACTTATTATTACGCTTATTGTATTATGCATTTTTAGAAAAAAATGGAGAAATGTATACGAATATATGCTGATAGCAGGAGCTGTCGGATTCGGATTTACTCTTCTAGAAGAGTTCGTATATAGCGCCGGTCTCATAGGTCTTTTGATGAGGCTGCCCAATATTACAGTGCATATGATGCTCGGGCTTGCCATGGGAAGACATCTTGGACTTGCCAGATATAACAAAGTGACAGGCAGTGGATCTGTGGTAAAAGAATATCTTCTTGCATATTTTGTCCCTGTATTTTGGCATACTGTAGTTGACTTTTTTGCAGCAAACATGCTCATACATGCTGGGGACAATGTAGAAACCATTACACCGGAAATAGAGAAAACTGTGCATATTGGCGCCGGTATAGTAGTGGCCAGTGTAATTCTGATATTTATATTCCAGATCTACTTATTCAGGAGACTTAAGAGAAATGCCGCAAACCTTGTAGCGCTTTCCTTCATTGCTGAAAACAGTACAGAGCAGGAGAATACCAATGCTTAAAAAATATATTGAATTCATGAAAAAATCGCCACTGATAACTGCTGCGCTCTGCATAGTATACGTGGTTGTGTGTTTCAATACGGTACCTACAGAGACAAATTTCCAGTTTTTTATAGTGAGGACTTTGCTCTGCGGAGCGTCATGCTTTTTCCTGTACCAGATATCCGGAGATAAGACCCTGACATCCTGTTATGTTTCCACAGGATATGTCATTTTGAATTCCATGGGATTTCTTGTGATGTCCCTTATCATGGGATCTGTATTACTCTTATCAAATATAGAAGAGCAGGTCCCTTTGAATGATAACCCGGTATTGGGGCTTATCATAGTATTTCTTATGTTTATTTCCGTGGGGCTTTTTGAGGAACTGGCTTTCAGGGCAGTAATAAACGATGCGATAATCTATAAGTTCAGGGAAAAGAAATATGTTTTTGTCCTTAGTGCAGTAGTATCTTCGTTAGTATTCGGTGCAGCACATATTGTGGGCGAATTTGATGCTACCTCCGCTATTGCATGGGGACAGGCGGTAGCCAAAACGTTGGAATCAGGCGTCTTTGGACTGGCCCTTCTTATACTGTATTGGAAGACCAGAAATATATGGGCTTGCGGCGTGGCTCATGGATTGTTTGATTTTTTTGCCGGTTATACAGAAGGACTGTTTGTTCCGGTGAAAACCTCAGGTTCATCGTATATTAATACCGGTGAAGATGGACTAAAAATCCTTATTACATACTTTGCAATTGCTGCAATAAATGTAGTTCTGACGTTTATTGTATGGAAGAGGGTTGGGAAGACTATCGATTTTGAAAAGATAAGGCGAGAGTGGTAGAGAATATCCGAAGCCGGGAGTCTCGAGCTTTAAAGCAGTTTTTACCGACATGTTATGAGCAAGGAGGTAATCCCATGAAAAAGCGATTATACAATAAGCTTTGGACTGCATTGGCATTTGCCGTCTGGGGGAGTATTTTTTTGACTTCCTGCGGGACATCATCCGGAAACACTCTTAGTGAAACGGAGATTCCTTTATATTTTCACTCTGTAGATAATGAAGAAAGTATCAAGCTCTGTTTCGCTGATGAGAGCAAAGACATTCCCTATCTTGACATTGATACTGCCGTCTCCCTGGTGGAGAGAGTCAATCACGAGATTATTGAAGATAAAAACTATGCACTGACCACTTCGGCTCAGAGCTCAGTGGTAACAATTACCCGTGAAAACCAGTATCCTATGCAGATAGATTGTGATAAAGATACAATAAGTTTTTATGACTTTGATGCCTTTTTTGTCCCGTCCCGGACAAGCACGGTTATAGATGTATTGCAGCCTGATACAGTGTTTGATGGCCTTATACTCTCAGAGGAAAACTCATACAGCCGCTTTGGTTCGGAGGTGGTTTTTGATCTGAAAAAATATGGGATAGACCTGATTGAAGAGAATGGTAAATGCTATATTCCCATGCAGACCTTAAGCGATATTATGTTGTCTCTTCCGAGTTATGTATGTCTTTTGTATAACAACGAAGGAGTATTTGTGTATGAGTATGGCTCGGAACCCG
>JAEEGH010016336.1_pt1 | contig 15977 bp, 13 predicted proteins | sample 9134181 | NCBI WGS metagenome assembly JAEEGH01 (sample SAMN16246544, study PRJNA631951) | gut metagenome | biome: gut microbiome; feature: rumen; material: DP-attached | host: Bos | place: Iran: Karaj | collected 2018-10
AAGAAGTAAATATATACAAAAAATGTCTATTTTTTTGTAATTAATGTCAGATTGTGGAGTTTTTGCCCCAATGATATTATTTATAAGAAGTGATAAAACGTTTCAAACATAGCATTTATACGGCTTTAGTACGGAGATTATATATGGCTACAATCAAAGATGTTGCCAAAGATGCAGGGGTTTCTTTAGGCACAGTTTCAAAGGTTATAAACGGTATTCACGTAAGTGATGAATATAGACTCAAGGTAGAAGCCTCTATCAAGAAGCTTCACTATCAGCTCAATCCAAACGCACATGGATTAAAGGCTCAGAATACCAATGATATTCTGGTTATCGTTCCGACTCTTCAGAATGCTCTTTTCCCACCAATGATAGATACTATAGAAAAAGAGCTGAACAAGCGCGGTAAGCGCATGCTCATCTGCATTTCAAGAAATGATTCCGAGAAGATCGATTCATATATTTCTATGGCTGCAACTTCCCGTGTTGACGGAATATTTGGTGTTACCTACTCCAAGATAGCTGATACTACAAGCCTTAATATTCCCATGGTAGCTTTCGACAGACATTTTGGTGGCAAGATTCCTTGTGTATCCTGCGACAATGAAGCAGGCGGATACCTTGCTGCTAAAACCTTATATGAAAAAGGCTGCAGGAATATTCTGTGTTTCTGGGCAGGAACTGATTATGAAAGTGAACCGACAAAGCGTATCGCAGGCTTCAACAGATTCTGCAGCGAAGTTGATGTTGAGCATAATGTTCTGAGTTTCATGGATTACAATATGGCAGATACAGGATTCATGTATCCTTCCAAATCATACAGGAAGCTGATCCACAGCTACCTGTCTCCGTCAGATGGTGATAAGAAATTTTCATATGATGGAATATTTGCTTCTTCTGATCATATGGCACATCTTATTTCTGATGAGCTTCAGAAGATGGGGCTTAGGGTTCCTGAAGATGTACAGGTTATCGGTTTTGATGGTATGCCTGACTTTATTACCGGCGAGCCTATAGTTTCATCTATAAGACAGCCTATTGATAAGATTGCTCAGACAGGTATTAAGATGCTCCTTAAGATGATAGACGGCGAGGAAGTATCCAGTGTTACAGACCTTCCGGTATGCTTTGTTGAGGGCGGCACTACCCGTTAATTTAGCCATCTTGAACCACAGGCTTTAATATGCTAAAATTACGACGAAATAAGGGTTTCAAGTTGGTCAAGGTATGACAATTATGAATTCAACCGATGAGAGCAGATCCGTCCTTGAGATACTGATTTATGATGATGATAAGACAGATATCAATCTTCATCATAAACTCATAACCAAATATCTCGATGAGCGCGAATTCGATTACAACATCACAGATGTATCCAGCCAGGATGATTATTCCGAGTATCTTAAAAGTAAAAAACCGGATATCATCCTTCTTGACATACTCATGCCCATTCAAAATGGTATAGATGCAGCAAGAATGCTTCGCAAAGTCTCACAGACCAGTCAGATAATCTTCATGACAGGAAGTGATTCTTTTGCTGCAGAGGCATTTGAAGTCGAAGCCCTTTCCTATCTTAAAAAGCCTGTAAAATACGAGAGTCTTGTCCACGTTATGGACAAAGCTGTTCAGCGTGTTAATTTTTCACGTTCTATTACTGTTAACAGCGAACGTATTCAGATCAAAATTTTCCTTAATGATATTATCTATATCGAGACGCAGGGTCGAAAGATCGTCATTCACACCATGAAGGGCGATGTCTCGACTTATATGGCCTTGTCTGCTATTCAGGAAAAGCTTCCGTCTTCTGAATTTGTACAGGTATCCAGATTTGAGATAGTTGCCCTTTACAGGGTTAATTATATAAATGGTAATGTTATAACGATGCGTGGAGGATCTGAACTTAGAATGAGTCCAAAGCTCAAGGAAAAGGTTCTTAATGCATTTGATCTATACAGAGCCAATCATTTTAACTAATCTATCCTAGTATACTGTCTCACAAGATATTTGCACAAAGATAATCGAGGCATCACACTAGAACAATATTCCTGATTTTTAACGTCCGTAACACGGACGTTTTTTCTAAAGAATATCAGCGAATACACATTTAGAAGGGAGTACTGCCATGTCATGGGAAAATAATGTCCGTAAGGTCGTTCCTTATACGCCGGGCGAACAGCCAAAAACAGATAACATCATTAAGCTCAATACTAACGAGTGTCCTTATCCTCCTGCTCCTGAGGTTGAAAAACTTCTTGGTAGCATGAAATATGAGGATTTTCGTCTTTATCCCGATCCAGGAGCTTCAAAGCTTATAGATGCTCTTAGCGACTATTACAAGGTTCCGTCCGATCAGATCTTTGTCGGAGTTGGATCTGACGATGTTCTTTCTATGGCTTTTCTGACATTTTTTAATTCAAATAAGCCAATTCTTTTCCCTGACATAACTTATTCTTTTTATGATGTGTGGGCAGATCTTTACCACATTCCATATGAAAGATGCCCTCTTGATGAGAACTTCCGTATAGTCAAAGAGGATTACTTTAAGGATAACGGCGGTGTCATTTTCCCAAATCCTAATGCACCGACAGGCGTTCTTGAAGATGTAAATATGATCGAGGAGATCATTGCTCATAATAAAGATGTTGTTGTCATCATTGATGAAGCCTATATAGATTTTGGCGGCAAGAGCGTTCTTCCATTAATAGATAAATATGATAACCTTTTAGTTGTTCAGACATTCTCCAAATCCAGAGCTATGGCGGGAATGAGAATAGGATTTGCATTTGGATCCAAAAAGCTGATAAAATACCTGAATGATGCCAAGTTTTCTTTTAACTCATATACAATGAATAGACCTTCACTTGAGCTTGGTGCAGCATCCGTAAGAGATGATGAATACTTTAAAAAGACTTGCCATATGATCATGGAGACAAGAAGACGCGTTAAGTGCGAGCTTAAGTCTTTGGGATTTTCTTTCCCTGATTCTCAGGCAAATTTTATATTTGCAAAGCATGAAAATGTTTCAGGTCAGTCACTTTTCTGTGCTTTGAAAGCTGCCGGAATTTATGTACGTCACTGGAACGCGCCAAGGATCGAGGATTACCTGAGAATTTCTATCGGTACAGATGAGCAGATGGATAAGCTTATAGCCTTTTTAAAGGATTATCTTAAATAAAACACGCATGCCACAAAGGGGGTATGACTAAAAATGATTAGGAGATTTAGATTCCAATGGGTCACGCAATTGTAGAAATGTTTCAAAACGCTCCGACGTGGGCAATTTACCTTGTAATTTTCGTTGTTTCAATGCTTCCTCTTATCGAGCTTAGAGGAGCCATTCCGATAGCTTATCTTTTCAGAGAAGTTGGAATTGCCCTTAATATGCCACTTGTATATGTGATCATCATTCTCGGCAACATGCTTCCTGTGCCATTTATCTTCTTCTTTGCAAGAAAAGTTCTTGAATGGGGAGCAGATAAAAAAGTGATCGGAAAGTTCTTCACTTTCTGTCTTCAAAAGGGTCATAAGGGAGGCGAAAAGCTTAAAGAAAAAGCAGGTAATGGTCTACTTGTAGCACTTCTTCTTTTCGTAGGAATCCCTGTTCCTGGAACAGGTGCATGGACAGGCACACTTGCAGCAAGTATTCTTGATATGGACTTTAAGTCAAGCGTTATAGCTGTAATACTTGGAGTTCTTCTTGCAGGAATCATCATGAGTCTTGTTAGTTTGTTTAGTGTAGCTTTGATTTAATTATAAAAATAACAGCTCTGGCTTAAGTAATTTATAACTTGGCCAGAGCTGTTTTATTGTCTTTTAGTATTTATACTGCATTTGTTTATCTTATGACATATGCCTTTATTGCTATAAAATCTATAGCCATTTTCACAGATTGCATTCATTGGCTTTTATGGCATACTCATCTGATAGTTCCTGATTACCAAGAAGTTTATAACACTTGGATAAAGAAAGAAGTGGCCTTGTGCCTCCTGTATTGATATCAAGCATAGGCGCCTGTTCAAATGCGGCATTATAAAACCAAAGGCTTGCCTCTGAAGGATCGCCTGAATCAAGATAATAATCACCAAGTTCGCAGCACATCTCACTGGCGCAGCCGGAAGATACGTCTTTAAGGGCATACTTCATAAGCTTTGGTATATCGCCTGATAGTCGTGCACTCTTTGCAAGGATTATGCTGGCTTTTCTTATATCGTCTACACTGGCGGTATCGCTTCCTGTAACCATTATCATAAACCCTTCTGCTGCCTTCAGATCATCTGCGCTTCCTGCCATATAAAGCTCTCTTGCATAAAAATCCAATAGCTTTGAAGAAATCGTATAGCCTTTATCAATAGCCTTTCTGAATATGGAAAGGTCTCGGGATGCATGATTTTCCGACTGCTTATGCTGAATTTCTATGTCTGAATCAAATATTACAGGCTCAGTTCTTATCTGCTCATGTATTGGGTTTTCCCAGACAAATGTTCTTAAACGCCTGAACAATTTGGGACGCAGCTCCTTATCAAAATTGTAAACGCTTTTTCCCTTGCCGCTTGTCTGGCCGCAATAATACATCTGGACTATGTCTATAGGCAGATCGTCCTCTGCACTATCAGATGATGCGTCCGTTTTAGATAAACTCTTTACATAAATATCATTTAAAGCCTGCTTCAGATTTGCAAATTCTCTTATATTGTTTTCATCGATCACTTCATCAGCATCTGCGCTGTAAATGTAATCACAGGTTGCTTTGGAAAAGGCATAGTTTCTTGCAGCCGCAAAGTCATCTATCCATTCAAAGTCATAGATCTTAGCGTCAAATTTTCCGGCAATCTCTTTAGTTTTATCAGTTGATCCTGTATCAACTATGATAATCTCATCCATAAGATTTTTAAGACAGCTAAGACATCTCCCCAAATTCTCTTCCTCATTTTTTACTATCATACATAAGCTAAATGTGATCATATCAATTCTCCATAGTTCAAAAAAGCTTTATTTGTTTTCTGGAATAAGGTTATAATTGATTTTCCTGTTATAAAATAACGTTGTATAATAAGAAAGATTGTTTTTACCAATGATATTTCATAGGTTAAAAAGGCTTTGCCATATAGCAAGGTGGCACTTTGCATATTTTCATGGAGGAAGGTTTTAATAAATAATGATATACCTTTTATATAAAAAATATATTCATGCTCTCACTCAAAAAACTTCAATTCTATTATCGGCATTACTTCTATTATCTATAACCCTTACGGGTTGTAAGACTGATCCAAATGCATCTCCTGATACAGATAATAGTTCTACAGGCTTATCATCTTCTATAGCTGATAGTAGAGAAGATGCATCTTTTTCAGATGATACTAATGTTTTAAACAATGGAAATCCTATAGACGGGCCGGTGCTTTCAGAAGGTTTTTTTGACGGATCTGACTATGTGAGGGAATCTGAACTTACAGGCTATACCACTGTATCTGAAATTGCTAACATTTATCCATCCTTGTCTGTACCTACTGATATCACCTTCATCGATGGCAGATATTTTATTGTTGACTGCTATCATTCACAGATAATTTATAATGACAATCTTACTGATCCTCTCACAGGCTGGACAGTTCTTACTGATAATGCTTCAAGCGGATATGATCTTGGACATACAATAGTATCTGATGGAACTGTAATGCTGGCAGACGATACAGAGAACAACCGTGTTCTAGTATTTGAGCGGGCTGGTGATGGATATACTCTTACTCAGATTTTTAATGAAATTGGTAATAAACCTCACTATATTGTCTATAATGAAGCCACTTCTGCCTTCTATTGCTGGAGTTCATATTCAGGTGAGATGTATATCTTCAGGCATAAAAAAGATGATACTCGTATGTATCTTACGAATGTCATAACTATAGAAAGACTTGCAGATACTTATGTACGCTCTTTTACCATAGATAATGAAGACCTGTACTTCGTATCAGGACTTCCTGCGGATGGATCAAGTGTCTTTGAACCACAGATCCTCAAATATGATCTGAAGACTTTCAAAAGAGCAGCTAGTTTCAGTGTTCCTGATAAAATAGCCGGAATGGTCCAGCTTGAACACATCGGTGATCTGTTCTATATAACTGTATCTACTGATCTGTATGGTAGTCAGGATGCAGCTACTATGATATGCGCTTCTTCAATTGAAGATATTTCTAGCGGTAACTATGAAACTGTCTATGATACTTTTTTCGAAGGAGGCGGAACGCCTTATTATATGGGAGTTATAGATGGAACCTGGTATCTTACAGAGCACAGGCTCCCGGCTCATGCGATATGGAGTTTTGACATAGATGAAAAGGGAGCTATAATAGCATCTACTGCGATCTATTAAAGCTCGACATAGTTTATTTATCAGGTATTATTGCCGTGTAATAATAGCAAAATGAACTATCATTCCTCTATTATTGTTTTAAGACGGCTTGTATAGTCTTTATACATTGACATTAGTTCTTCATTATGGGCTTTGATATATTCAAAGTCCTTAATTTTTGCAGCATCATCAAGCTCTTTAGCTTTATCTCCAAGTTCGTTAAGTCCAAGTGTATAGCACAGGTTTTTGAGGGCATGTGCGTTTATATGATATGAATCTATATCATTTTGGGTAAAAGCTTCCTGAACAGCACTTCCTCTGTCATCTTCAAGGAAATCCTGCACTGTTTCAACATAGATCTCTTCGTCTGATGCACAGTATTCAAGACCTGTTTCAACGTCAGTTCCTTCTATTTTTTTGATTTCTGAGATCACTTTACTGATATCCATACATACCTCTGCTGTCTGTTTTTAATTGATTGTCTCCATGGCACTGCCTTAATGCAGCTTTTCTGTGTTTTCTATGAACTCAATTATATATCTTTCACCCCCTTTTTTCATTACCGTTAAGCACTTTTTCAAGCAAGGTTTGTAGAAATTACAAATTTGCTATCTTATTATAAATGTAGTAGGGGTTTTATTATATTTTCGACCCGTATGTCATCTGCCATGCAGATGACATACGATAGGAGAATGCTCATGACAAGGAAGAACAGATCTCCTGATCAGGAGATGCAAAACCAGGACCTGGCTATGTATTCTTACATCGATCCATTAACGGGTTTAAATAACCGTGCAAGTGGGGAACAGCAGATCATAAATGTTCTAGAGGGTGATGATCCGGCTGGTGCTCTTTTAATGATCGATATTGATCATTTCAAAAGCGTTAATGATACCTATGGTCATGCCATGGGTGATCGAATTCTCAAGCGTTTCGCTGAGATTTTAAAGAGTTTTATCAGAAATGAAGATATTCTGATGAGGCTCGGAGGAGATGAATTTATTATATTTTACCGTAATTTTACGGAACCCGATCAGCTCGCAGAAAGATGTCGCCGCATAATCGAAAAGGTCGAGTATCTTATCGGTGACATGGTTGATGAGAGGATCGGTCAGACTATTTCAGCTTCTATAGGAATTGCTATTTCGGGTATAAATGGCAATGACCTTAAGACCCTGAAAGACCATGCAGACAAAGCTCTTTATTATGTAAAGCAGCATTCAAAACATGGTTTCCTCTTATATGAGGATGGTGTAGACAGTGTTCATGAGGTTTCAAAACATCGTGGTTCTGTGGACATTTCTGTTCTTAAGACCATGATAAATGAAAATGGACTTGATAGAGGTGCTTATCTTGTAGATTATGATTCCTTCAAGAATCTCTACAGATTCCTTTCAAGAAATCTTAAGCGAATAGACACCAGCTATCAGTTAGTTCTTTTCACTCTGACTTTGAAAAAACCTGCAACAAGTCTTAGCATCATCAATTTAGAGAGACAGCTTGGCCGTCTTATCGGCAAGACTCTTCGTGTTGGTGATGTAGCTGCCCAATATGGCAGAAATCAGTATGTGGTACTTCTTTCAGGTACTAATACAGATAATGGTAAGATTGCTGCAAACAGAGTACTAAACAACTGGCTTGAAGAGTTTGAGAGCAGTTGTAATATCTCCTATGAGATCGAAGATCTGTGTGACGACAAGTCGGAAATAGCGTTATAACAAAAGGAAAGCGATAATCGCTTTCCTTTTGTATTGGAATTATTTTGTTTAAGCTCTTTATAAGTTTTTTCCCTTAGTTTTTGATATTTAAATCATTCGCCTTCATGATCTATAACAGTGAACTTGTCTTTAGGAAGGTAATTCATGATCATAAGTTCCAGCTTTTCTCCCTTAACAGGCTTAGGCAGATAATCTTTAAATCCAATTCCAAGATACTCTTCTCTCATACCGGTCATAGCATTAGCTGTAAGCATGATGACAGGTGTATCTTTATTCAGGTTATCAGAAAGTTCCTTCATCCTGGTGAAAGTTTCGATTCCGTCCATTCCCGGCATGAGGTGATCCATAAATATAATGTCATACTTGAACCTGGTAACGAGTTCCAACGCTTCTTCACCATTTTGCGCTGTATCAACTGTGATAAGCGAAGGTTCGATAAGCTTTTTGAAAAGCTTTAAGTTTACTTTGGTATCATCTACTGCAAGGATTCTTACAGTTGGTGCTTCAAACAGATGATATCTTTCTTTGACGTTGGTGTTTCCTCTGTTATCTACGCTTAGGTTACCAATAGGCCTTGCATCAGCGATCTTCTGCTGGAAGGTGGCAATAAAGGTCGAGCCTTTGCCATACGTACTTTCAACTTCTATATCACCGCCCATTGCAAGGCATATATCACGGCTAAGAGGCATTCCAAGTCCGGTACCTTCCACCTTTGCATTTCTGGTCATTTCGAGACGTCCGAACTTTTCAAATACTTTTTCTATATCGTCCTCATTAATTCCTATTCCGGTATCGATTACCTTTACTATGAGTTTGGCCTTTTTGCCTTCACTCTGGCATTCAACCTTCATGGTTACGCTGCCTTCATCCGTGTATTTAACAGCGTTAGTCAGCATGTTTACGATTACCTGTCTTACACGGACCATATCTCCAATAAGGCTTCCTGGAACGTTCTCATCACATGTAACATAGAACTTTAGATTCTTTTTTTCTGCCCTGTCACGGATTATATTGCAGCTATCCTGTATGAGCGAAGCCACATCGTATTTTTCATTGATAAGTTCTATCTTACCTGACTCGATCCTGGAAAGATCAAGGATATCATTTATAAGTGAAAGGAGTGTATTGCCTGACTGAATCGCAGATTCTGCGCAGGATTTAAGCTCAGGATCAGTTTCGTTTCTCAGTATGATCTCATTCATTCCAAGAACTGCATTGATAGGTGTCCTGATCTCATGGCTCATGGAGATAATAAAATTATCCTTGGCCTTGGTCGCGCTCTGGGCTATATCACGCTGCCTTTCAGCTTCTATCCTATAGCGGTTCGAGATGTTCTTTTCATTCTCAGCATCTCTTCTTGCCTTATCGAGGCTGTTCATAGTCTCCATGAGTTTCCTATAGTCAGGTGTCTCAAGCAGGAAAAGAACTCCCAGCGCGCCGAATGCAACGAAGAATTCATCCAGCATGTAATCAGTAAGGATAAATGTTCTAAGCGCAACTCCGCCTATAACAAGTGTATAGAACAAAACCATGATATGTATTTCAAGAAGGGTAAGTACCATGTTGCCGAGTACAACAAGTATAAGGGAGTAGATCGTAATGCACACAGGAAGAGCGAACATTACAAAGAACAAAGGTCCATGGGTATATCCGTTAAAGTGATCAAAGTTATTAAAGAATCCGAATATGCCATTAAATACCATTGTGAAAAAAGAGATAAGAACAAAGATCTTGGCCGGAAGAATCTTAGACTTATAGTCATGATTGCCTGTTCGCAGATCTATAAGACTTGCTATATAAGAGCAGATATAATATGTCATCATTATCTGACACATATAATAGATACCGTAATTAAGTTTACAGAACAGTACGGGGAATGTCAGGGCATTACTGATGCAAAAGGCGTTTACTATATCAAATATTGAAGTTAAGATCGCAAAAACAACAAATCTTATATATTTCTGGTTTTCTGAAGTTTCCGAATAACGAACCTTCATAACCGCATAGATAAAGCACAGAAGAAGTGCCCCGGCAAAATCAAGGTCGATGTTAAAGTTTAGTAGAATCTTACTGCCAGTCATGTCTTTCTCCTTAAATAAAGAAAATAATCCAGAACACTTTCCCCATTGATCCCGATATATAAAAAACTCAGCGGTGTTTCGTTCCCGCTGAGTTAAATATATCATTTTGAATCATTCTATGTAAAGATACGCATCATCTATCGTACCCCAGGCACCGGAAGCGCCTTTTACATAAATAGTTACTGTAAGTATATCTCCGGCATCTGCCTCGATAACATCTGTTGTAGGATTAGTCCATTCAAGCCAGCCGGTTACTTTGGTTTCTGCAGTTACAGAAGTTCCTTTAGTTTCATTAGTAACAGTGATCGTGATCACCTGATCATCACCTGCATCGCCGCCCTGAATCATCATGGATGCTGTATAATTTCCTGAATCTATGGCTGTATAGGTCTGAGTAGCTGTAAACTCAACCGCAGTCTGGGACCAGAAATGAAGTCCATACTCGCCTCTGTAAACATCTTCTGTATCTACCCAGGGTCCATTACCTTCAAGGTGCCATCCTGAATCATCTCCTGTTTCAAAATCACTGTTTTCAAGAAGGCTTTCAGGAAGAACAGTTATCTTAATGATAACTCTTGACGTGTTGTCTTCTTCATCAGACAGGATATCTGTTACAGTACCAAAAAGCTTGTATTCTCCGAATTCTTTAATATTAGAATAATCATCCCACTCAACGGGGAGATCTAGTCTTACATCGCCTGTATATTCTCCTTTTACAGTCTTTGGAAGATATAAAGAAATGTCTTCGCCAAGACTTACAGTAATTCCTGACGGGGTTAATGCTCCCTCGAATTCCATTCCTTCGACTTCGTTACCTTCATATACGTATCCAAATGTTTTTAAAGAATAAAGAGGATATCCTGCAAAATCAAAAAGTGCCTGATTATCCCAGGAGCTTCCACCATAGTACTGGCCCGCATCATCAGGATCATAAACTGATGCATAACTTGAAGCCCATCCTGCGCCATATTTTTCCCAGGCAGCGCTATTAGCTTTTAATGTATCGCTGGCATTATCAGTAGTATCAGCATATACATTTACAGGAATCCATGCAGGCTCCCAGTAAAACATTCCTATTCCTGCATCTCCGACATCGGCTACTGCTTTGATTACATTTCTTATTACTTCACTCTGGCCCTGAACAGAGATCGAATACTCACTACTGTCATCATTGCTTCCCTTGCCTACGGTATTGCCTGAGCCGTCTCCGTCATCTAATGTATATGCCCATGAAGTCTCGGCTACCATGACTTTTTTACCATAAGTATCTGCTACATTTTTAAGAGTATCAGTAAGATTTTCAAGCGTTCCATGCCAGTAAGGGTAATAGGAAGTTGCAAAAACGTCGTAGTCTACGCCTGTATCATCCAGCATTTTAGCTATTTCCATATAATCTCTTTGAGGATTGGAATAATGAACTGCAACATATGCATCAGGGAAAACCTCACGTACAGCCTTGCTACCGGCGCTATATAGTTTGCATTTCTCAGAATTGGAAGTTACTCCTGCCATTCCGGAATCTGTTTCATTTCCTACTGCTACGAGACCTACATCAACACCTGCGTCCTTAAGTTTTTCAAGGGATTCTTTAGTGTAATCATATAAAGCAGTTTCTTTTTCTGAAATGCTCATGCCCTCCCAGACTTTGGGACACATCTGCTTGTTGGGATCTGCCCAGAAATCTGAATAGTGATAATCTATATAGACTTTCATTCCGGCATTGGTCGCATATTCTCCCATGGATATCGCTCTATCTATGTCACAGTTACCGCCGCCATATCCGTTGCCATTTTCATCATACGGGTCGTTCCAGACACGGATCCTGACATAGTTGACGCCGCTATCAGCAAGGAGATCAAAAAATCCCTGGCTGTCAATATCGTTTCCTTCATAGTCCTTGAATACTACTCCGCTTTCAATCTCTGAGAGAAAAGAGGAGATATCCACACCTCTCATGAAATCTTCAGAAAGGCCATCTATCTTTTGGACATATACCTGTTTATCTTTGTAATAATCTCCGTTTGAATCGACAGTTTTAATTTCTATAGCTTCTGTATCATCAATAGCTATATCTGATGTAGTGTTATCCGAAATATCTTCATTAGATGAAGACGAGTCTGTATCTGCACTTGATGCTGATATCGATTCAGTAGATGCACTACTTGCAGATGCTCCGTTTTCACTTTGAGATGAATTATTATTGCTACATGCAGATAAAGATAGTGCTGAAAGACTAATTGCTAATAAGAATGATATTTTTGAAGTTAGTTTTTTGACCATTATATCCCCCCTATATATTGAATGTCACAACAGATTCAGTTTTAAGAACATACTAATATAGTACAGCATTATCAAAGCATGCGTTCATTAAATAATTACTAAATCTGTGCGCAACATCTTGCGCCTTCTATTACATCCCATCCTTATCATTTTTCAGGGCAGGATTTTCCTATAAAAAAACTGCAGACCATAGCTTTTGCTATCAGTCTGCAGCCTTTAATCCATCTTCATCGTCTTTAATAAACATTGCCGGTATACGACCATATCTGAGCGTTTTAAGGTGCTTTTTTCTTGCATCAACGATCTTTTTTTCATCATCATCAAGGCACCTTTTGGCCTCTTCTATAAGTTCCTCAAGTCTTCTTTGCTTAGCCTTTTCATTCTCCAAAAGAGACTGGAGTATCATAACGCGTTCTGCCTTACCTGACTTATCCCATTTTTCTTTCAGAAATCTTGTGGATCTGTCATGTGCCTGAAAATCAGGAAATATGTCAGGATTAACCTGAGAAAAGGTGAAATGCTCTTTTCTAAGCTGGTCTAATATATCAGCCGCACTGCGGTCTTCTTTAACATTCTTCATATACTACGCCTTCCTAATATCCCCTAAACGTACATAGTAAGTATAGCTTACAAATCAAATTATTATCAATAACTTGGTAATGTTTTTTCCGATTTTATGCCATTTTCTCAAGATAGCCCTGCTTTTTTTGTGAACTATTCACAGTTTTGACTTTTGCTATACGTGAATTTATAATTAAATTGTGGTTTTGTGTACATTTCCATCTTTAGGAGGACACACTTTTTTATGAAGCGTACTATGACCTCTAATCTACTGCCGGGCATGGTCCTAGCAGAAAATGTTTACACGTACAATAATGACCAACTGATTCTTCCAAAAGGCGCCGTTCTGGATGATAAATCAATTGCCAAGTTGGAATTCTATTCTACTGTCAACGTTTTAGTTGAAGATGAAATAGAAGAAATCTCCCAGCCATCAATTGATGAACTTCAGACACTTTCTTACGCCCAAAGACTTCAGCAGACATCTGAATTTAAGCAGTTCAAGCAGGATTTTGAAGCTGCAGCTTCAGGTTTTGAAAGAAATGTAAATAACATCGTTCGCAATGACACTCCCATTGATGTTGATGCAATTACAGCTCCTGTACTTGATCTTATCAACTCCACCAATGGTCCTTCCAGTGTTTTTGATATGATGCATTCGCTTCGTCAATATGATGATGCAACATATACTCATTGTATCAATGTTGCTCTCATCAGCAATGTTGCAGGGCAATGGCTTAAGATGTCAGAAGACGACATCAAGATATTAACTACAGCAGGTCTTCTTCATGATATTGGTAAGCTTGTCATTCCCGAACAGATAATAACCAAACCTGCCAAGCTTACAGAATACGAATACACTATTGTACAGACACATCCACAGGAAGGCTACAAGATCTTAAAGAATTCCGATCTGGATCCTCACATCAAAAATGCAGCTCTCATGCATCATGAACGCTGTGATGGCTCAGGATATCCCCTTCACCTTCAGGGGCCTCAGATCGATCCTTTTGCAAAGATTGTTGCAATTGCAGATGTATATGATGCTATGACCAGTGCACGTGTTTATCGTGGTCCTTTGTGTCCTTTCGTTGCCATTTCTCTTTTTGAAAGTGAAGGACTTCAGAAATACGACACCAATGCTATCATGACCTTCCTTAGTAACATTGTTAATACTTATCTCCTTAACCGCGTCCGTCTTAATAATGGTCTGGAAGGTGATATTGTATTTATTAACAGAAACCATCTGTCCAAACCTACTATAAGAATCGGTGAGAAATATGTAGATCTCGCCCAGACTCCGGATCTTTACATCGAAGAAATAATATGACAAACAGAAATTCTACTCTTGATAATGCTAAAGCTTTTGCTATTTTTGTGGTCGTTCTGGCACACGTGCTTCGGAACGGCCGCTATTTTACGTACTTTGTTCCGGCTGCAGTACCGGTATTTTTCATGCTTTCGGGTTTTACCTATCGAAATGGTATATCTTTTTTATCCTTTCTGGAAAAAAAGTTCCGGACGATCGTGGTTCCTTACCTGTTTGCGGGAATCATAAGCATCTTAATATTTTCTTTTCTTGGAAAATTCGCATCTAAAACTCTTGGCGAAGGAATTTCCACAACTGACATCCTTCCGAATATAGGATATATGCTTTATGGAAGCGGTAAGAATGACCATATGAAATGGAATAATTCTCTTTGGTTTCTGCCTTGCCTGTTTGTTGTCATGCTGCTCGTATATGTTATTGAGACTATAGTTTCTATAGCAAAGAAAAATCAGTTCCACAGGCTTATACTTCGTCTTATACTGTGCCTTCTATGCCTTACTGTAGGTCTTTACATTACAAGAAAGCATGGCAATATTGCACTGCCATGGCATATCGAAACAGCACTTTGTAATGTGATCTTTGTAGAGATCGGGCTGATAATAGCCCCAAGAGTAAAGTCTATAGATGTAGTTTCCAAAAATTCTGCCGTTAAAAAATGGGCATATCTTATCATCTTCTCTATTTTTGCAATTGCATTTGCATATTTTAACGGTGAAACAAGTGCAAGAACCGATGAATATGGAAGAAGCTTTATACTGTACTTTCTTAGCGCTCTATGCTTTGCTCTGGCCTACCTGTATGCAGGAAGTCTTATAGGGAACTCCATAAGTGCTGTCAGCTATGTAGGTATGAATACTCTTCCTATACTTATGTGGAACAAGTATCCTGTAATACTTTTACAGACTGTTATAGGCAAGTTTACAAAGATACTGGCAGCGCCTTCATCTCCTACTGCACTTATCTCTGCTGTCATTCCAGCACTTATAGCAATAATAATATGTCTTGTAGCAGGTAAGATTCAGCTTATGATCCTTCCGATAACACTTGGTAGAAAGCCTGCTTCCAAACAGCAGTAAGAAAAGCTTTTTACTACTTGTGTTCAATATTTGTGTCTAATATTTGTGTCTAATAAAAAGCCAGTCTTAAAGCATATTTCAAATGCTATAAGACTGGCTATTGTTTTAATTAAATATATACTTGGACCTATCACGCCATCTTAAGTTCGAATTTTCTGACTTCCTCATCAGTATCGACTTTCTCGATCTGAGCGCCAAGTTCTCTTAACTTGATATCAAAGTCTTCATATCCTCTTTCGATGAAATGAATATTGTCTATTGTTGTAAAACCATCTGCTGTAAGAGCTGCGATAACAAGAGCTGCTCCTGCACGAAGATCAGGTGCTGATATATCTGCTCCTGAATATCTCTCAACGCCATTAACGATTGCTGCAGTACCTTCTACCTTAATGTTGGCTCCCATTCTTGCGAGCTGATCAACATACTTGAAACGGTTCTCAAAGATACTTTCAGTAACGATACTAACGCCACTGGCAAGGCCAAGCGCTACTGTTATCTGTGGCTGCATATCTGTAGGAAATCCCGGATATGGAAGAGTCTTAACATGTGTTGCTAAAGGACGTCTTCTAGCCTCTACTCTGACTG
>JAEEGH010016343.1_pt1 | contig 15973 bp, 10 predicted proteins | sample 9134181 | NCBI WGS metagenome assembly JAEEGH01 (sample SAMN16246544, study PRJNA631951) | gut metagenome | biome: gut microbiome; feature: rumen; material: DP-attached | host: Bos | place: Iran: Karaj | collected 2018-10
TGGCCGTCGATGAGATTCAGAGAAGCGACGGCTGGTTCGGCGGGAGCTGTTCCATCCAGATAGTTGACAAAGAAGAGCGGTGTGCCGAGCGTGTATTTTTCAGGTGGCGCAACGGGTGGTTGCAACAGAGCTTGGATGAGTTCGTTGAATGGCATAATTGTGATGATATAAATATGAAAAATGACCATAAAAAATGAATTGACGATATTATATCGTGTAAAATGAAAAAAGCATGGTTAAAAATCAATAAAAATCCTATTAATTAATGGAAAAAGCGTCGTCAACATTTATGTTGATTATGGATTAATATGAAAACGTCTTTGAACCTTTAGGTGAACCGCCGAAAGATGCGGCGGATTGCATAAAAATAGAAAGTGGAAGGTGGAAAAGACAACAAAAAAGTTGGAGGAAAAAACATGAGTCACATTTGCGGTTTTGTTTTGGCGGCTGGGGAAGGCCGTCGTCTGCGTCCGGCGACGTTGAGCCGTCCGAAAGCGTTGGTTCCGTTCTGCGGCGTGCCGCTGTTGGAGCTGGCGAGTTCCGTGCTGTCTGAAGTCGGCATGAAGGAAATCATCATAAACGCCTGCTATCAAGGCGATCGCGTTTACGAGGCGGCGCGCCGTCTGAAGGAAAAATACGGATGGGATATCCGTGTGTCCATGGAAAGCAAACTGCTGAACCAAGGCGGCGGATTGCGCGAAGGCGTCAAGCTTGTTCCGGAGGCGGATCATATCCTCGTGCACAATGTTGATGTTATCGTCGATTACGATTTGCGGAAGCTGATTGAGCAGCATTTGTCGAGCCATGCGGCTGTGACGGCGTTGGTGATTCCGGGCAAAGGGCCGCGGACGGTGACGCTTGATTTGAGCGGCCGTGTCGTGAAATTCCGCAGCCCAGGCCATGATGGCTATACGTTTGCGGGCATCCATATCTTCCGTCGCGATGTTTTGGATTTCTTGGATCCAGAAAACGAGGCTCCCGACATTATCGACGCTTATCAGAAGGCCGTTGACGCGGGGCTGAGAGTGGAAGGCGTCGTGGCGAGTCATGACGTGTATTGGTCGGACATGGGTACGACTGGCGACTACATTCGTGCGCACAGCGATATCATGGATTGTTCGTTGAAGTATCACACAATGCTCCGTAAGGCACAGACGGTGCAGGCCCAACGGCGCTTCGATCTGGAAGTAAAAGGTGTGACCTGCACGGGAGCATTGGGGCTCGGTGCGGAATTGGGCGTTCCGCAAGGAACGCATTTGCACAATGTTGTGTTGTGGGATTACACGCGTCTGCCGCGTCCATTGCTGTACGCGGACGGAATTTTCGTCGGTGACGACGTTCCGTCACCGAAACCAGTCGATGCGTCTCGCAAGCCGGACGATCGTATTTTCAAGAGTTTGGATTTGCGGCGCGATTTGTGTTCGTTAGAGGATTTGGCGAAGCAGGGTAGCGGCCGTAAGTATATGCGGATTCGCTACAAAGACAAATCGTGGGTTTGGTGCGCCTACAATCCGGAACGCCGTGAGAATGCGAGTTTCGCTGCCATCGGCGATTTCCTTTTCAGATTGGGGCTGAAAGTTCCCGCTGTGAAGATGCATTTAGCGGACACGTTCGAACTGATTTCCAGCGATTTAGGGCAGAGCGACATCAATCTGGTCTCCGAGCAGATGCGCGAACATCTGCTGTACGATGTTGTCGATCAGATCGCGTTGCTGCATGTTCGCGGCGACCAGGCGGTTCGTCTGGAGGAACTGCCGTTGCAGAAAGGCTTCACGAAGGGCCTCTACGATTGGGAGCGTGACTATTTCCGCAACAACATGCTGGAACGCTGCTTGGAGCATCCAGAACTGTGGGGCGACGCCGCAGAAGACTATTGTGAAATGCGATCGCTTCTATTGCGCGAACCGCTTGTTCCCATCCATCGCGATCTTCAGAGCGCGAATGTGAAAGTCATGGATGGACAGGTCTATCTCATTGATTTCCAAGGGATGCGGCTTGGTTGTGCGGCCTATGATTTGGGCTCGTTGCTGTACGATCCGTATCAGTGCTATCCGTCGTCGTTGCGGCAGGCTGTGTGGCGGCGCTACAATCGGACGGTGCATGAATTGGGCGGCAATCCGCCGCAGAGTCGCGTGTTGTATGCGGCCGCCTGCCAGCGTCTTATGCAGGCGTTAGGCGCCTATGGCAAACTGTGGTTGAAGGACGGCTTGGAATGGTATCGTCAGTTCATCGTGCCTGGCTTCAAGATGCTGGTGGATGCGGCGACTGAGGCGGATCAGTATCCGGGCATTTTGAACATGGCGAAGAAGGGCTTGGCCTTGGCCGAAGAGCGGCTCCAGTCGTCAAATAGTTGAAAAATCCTTGGTTATGAATAATGCAGTGAAACAAATCGCGAGTATTGCGGTGTTGGCGCTGCTGCTTTGCGGCATGGCGTGCTTTTTCCGTGGGACACCCCGCCTGAACGGCGTGGCGTCCGAATCATACGTGCGCGATTTCGAAGTATTCAACACACAATGCCGTCTGACATTGCATGAATGTCCCACGGATGAATGCGACGTTGTGTTCCGTGAACTGATCGCCGAGATGCGAAAGCTGCATGACACGTTGAACGCGTATGATCCTGAAAGCGAATTGTCGAAACTGAACAGCCGCGCGGCGGATGAGCCTGTGAAATGCTCCGACATTTTGTGGGAAATTCTGCTCGCCGCGCGTGACGGCTGGCGGGACAGCGACGGGCTGTTCGATGTGACGGTCGGCCCGTTGCTGGGCCTGTGGGGCTTCCATGCGAAACGCTCCACATGGCCGACGGATGATGAAATCGCCGCCGCGAAGGCGAAGGTTGGATTTGATAAACTGACGTTGGATGAAACGGAGCACACGGTCCGTTTTAGTGTGAACGGCATGCGGCTTGACTTCGGCGGAATCGCGAAAGGCTTCGCCTTGAGCAAGGCCATCGCCGTCGTGAAACGCCATGAATTGAAGTCGTATCTTATTGATCTTGGCGGCAACATCTATTGTTCGGAAAAAGCCCCGAAACGGCGGAATGCATACACCATCGGCGTGCGCAACCCACGGGCTGGTGGCGAGAATGTGGGTGTTGTGTCCATGTCGGATTGCTGTATCGCGACGAGCGGTGATTACGAACGGTATCGCGTCATCGTGGGAAAGAAGGTCGGCCATCTGATGGATCCGCGCACGGGGCAGCCGTGCGGCGGCGCGGAAGGGCTTGGCGGCGTGACGGTTGTCGTGCGGAATCCCACGTTGTCGGATGTCTATTCGACGACTGCGTTTGTCGGTGGCGAGGCGGTTGCGAAGCGTCTGGCGGAGACGGGCACGGCACGTCCCGCCTTTATTTTTGTCTATTGTGATGAAAAAAACGTGAAGAGGGTGGAGACGGTGGGGGATGTGTCATTTACAAAGTTCTGACAGATAAGCTTCAATCAAATCTTATACAGGAGGTTGACGATGAGCAGACATGTTTTATGGTGCGGTTTGGCATTGATGTGTGTGGCTGCGGTTGCGCAGACGATTCCCGCGCCGCCGAAGGCTCCGGCGGATGTCTTCGCAAAAATGCGTTTCAAAAATACGGAGGAGGCTCGGACCGCCTTCCTGCCGATGTGGGGCACCAAGCCTGTGGATTATGTCGAAACGGAGACTGGCGGTTATGTGAAGTTGCCGTTGAATTTCACGACGCTCACTTCTGAACGTGCGTCATGGGACATTCAATTGAAGGCGAATCTGGCGAACGTTCGCGGGATTGAATTCGACTTGTTCTGTGTTGATTTGGAGTCTGCCAGCCAGATGACCGCCTACCTGCGTAGCGGCAATGGCTGGTATCGTATCAACTTTGGCGTGAAGCACATCGGGCGCTGGCAACATGTCATTCTCAGTAAATCCAACGCGAACATGGAAGGAACTCCTGACGGTTGGGGGAAGATTGACATATTGCGCATTTCCGCGTGGCGCAATCAAAACGACTATGATTCCGTGGCGGCGATCGCCAACATCAGACCGTCCGTCCAGAATGCAGACGTGTTGGTGATCATGGCGGCGTCCTGCGTATCTCCGAAGGATCCGGAATCGAAGGGATATGCGTCTTATGCGGCGGCGTTTGCGCAAGGCCTTGAGGATTTGGGAATCGAAGCCTATACGACGTCGGATTTGGATGTGACGGAACAGGCGTTGGCGAAGACGAAAATCGCCGTTCTGCCCTACAATCCACGTGTGCCGGCGGAGGCTCTTGAAAAATTAGATGATTTTGTGAAGCGTGGCGGAAAAATCATCGCCTGCTATAATGTTGCCCAAGGTATTGACAAGCTGCTTGGTATCAAGCGGGTTGGCTGGCAACGTAGTAAGCAAGGTCGTTTCCAAGGGATGAAGGCGACGGCGGATGCTGTTCCAATGCAACCAGATATCGCATATCAGGCCTCTCCGCATACGACTGTCGTTGAATTGGACGGCCCTGGAAAAGTCATCGCCAAATGGTGCGAACCAGACGGAACGGACAGCGGCCTAGCTGCGGCCACCGCGACATCGACGGGCGTATTTCTCGGCCACGTTTGGTTTGACGGTAGCGGCAAGAATGTCAGGCAGTTCCTGCTGTCGCTTGTGAATTATCTGGCACCGGATATTTGGAAGAAATCCGCTTCGAATTGGCTGGAGGCAGTCGGCGTCATTGAAAACTATAGAGGGCTTAGAGACATTCAGTCGAAGTTTGCGAAAGATGCGTCCGCAGAGGCGAAAGCCGCGTTGAATGCGGCCTTTGAACTGCGCGAAAAGGCGCGCGGGGCATTGGCTGAGGCACGCTGGGTGGAGTGCATCAAACTTTGCGAAGATGCGCAGAACAAGGTGATTGAGGCGTTGTGCCGTCAGGCGAAGCCAGTGGAAGGCGAACAGCGCGGATTCTGGTGCCACAGCGCGTTTGGCTTGCCTGGAAACAATTGGGATGAATCCATCAAGTTCTTGGCGGACAACGGGTTCAATACGATTCTGCCGAACATGCTGTGGGGCGGCATGGCTTATTACAAGAGCGATGTCCTGCCGACGTATGCGAATTATGCAAAGCAGGGCGACCAAGTCCGCCAATGCTTGGACGCCTGCAAGAAATATGGCGTGAAATGCCATGTGTGGAAGGTCAACTGGAACATGGGAAGCCATTTGGACAAGGCGTTCGTTGAACGGATGAAGGCCGAAAAACGGACGCAGGTCTTGTTCAACGGCGAACAGAAAGACACATGGCTCTGTCCGTCGAATCCGCTGAACCGCCGTCAGGAGGCGGACGCCATGCTGGAACTCGTACGGAATTATCCAGATTTGGACGGTATCCATTTCGACTATATCCGCTATCCTGATGGTAACAGCTGTTTCTGCGACGGCTGTCGCGCACGTTTCGAAGAACGCATCGGCAAGAAGGTGGAAAACTGGCCAGCCGATACGCGATCTGCTGAGTTGAAAAATGAATGGCTGCAGTTCCGCCGCGACAACATCACGGCATTGGTGAAACTCGTGCATGACGAAGCGAAGGCCCTCCGCCCGACGGTTCAAATTTCGGCCGCGTTGTTCGGCAACTGGATGTCCGATCGCGATGGCGTGGGGCAGGATTGGGAGTTGTGGTGCCGTAACGGCTGGCTGGATTTCGCTTGCCCGATGGATTATGTGGATTCCGCCGTGGCTTTCAAAGGGAAGGTCAAACGGCAGATCGCATGGGCGCATGACGTGAAATTGTGTCCAGGCATCGGCCTTTCCTGCTGGACGAAACCGCAGGATCCGTTGAACATGATCGAACAAATTCAGGCCGTTCGCGATCTCGGATTGAAAGGCTATACGGTTTTCAATTTCGACAATTACGCACGTGTTGTGCTGCCGAGCCTCCGTTTGGGCTGCACAAGCAAGTGACAGAAGGGACAAAAGAAACAATAAGGACGAATGGATTATGCGGCTAGTTTGGTTGAGCATACAGTCGTCGTATTCCCATTCGTCCTTGGCGTTGCCGCTTTTGGCGAACGCTTGTGCGAATGTGTCCGGTTGGGAATGGGATCGAATCGACGGCGTGCTGGGTGACGATCCGTTTGATGTTGCACGGCAAGTGGTTGCAAAAGAACCGGATTTGGTTTGCGCATCATTGTATCTGTTCAATCGCGATTTGACATTGGACATTTTGAAACGCGTAAAACGCCTCAAGCCAGATGTACGGATTGCCGTCGGTGGCCCGGAGAATCTTGGCGATGGAGCCGTTGAACTCTTGAAGACAACATCTTGCGTGGATTTTGCCTGTCGCGGAGAAGGCGAACCGATCATGCCTGTTTTGCTGGAACGACTGAAAAACGGAACGGATATGGCGGGCGTGCCCGGCTTGTTGTATCGTCTTGCGGATGGGACGGTTGCGGATAATGGTGGTTCTGGTGTGATGAGAGATTGGGCGATGTCTCCAATTCCTTGCCGCCATGCCTTTTATGAGTTCGGCAAACCATTTGTGCAATTGGAGACGTCGCGCGGTTGTCCAATGGGATGCACGTATTGTACAAGCAGTCGGACGAATGTGCGGTTGCGGCCATTGGAGTCTGTGCGAGAGGAACTTGCGCATTTGCGTGACTGCGGCGTGAAGGAAGTGCGGCTGTTGGACAGGACGTTCAACATGCCGGATTCACGTGGTGCTGCGTTGCTACGGATGTTCCGTGATGAGTTTTCATCCATGCGTTTCCATTTGGAAATTCATCCAGGCGTGCTCGGAATGGAAGTTCGGGCGGAATTGCTTAAGGCACCTGCAGGCCTATTGCACATCGAATCGGGCATCCAGACATTGAGCCATGTGTCATTGGCGGCCATCGGACGGAGTACGGATACGGATGCGGCGTTGGAAGGATTGTCGTTTCTTGTTGGAATCAAAGCATTTGAAACGCATTGCGACTTGTTGACAGGACTGCCGGAACAGACGTTGGACGATGTCATTTCCGATGCGGAACGGCTGGTTGGAATCGGACCGGGCGAAGTCCAGATGGAAGTCCTTAAAGTATTGCCCGGCACGAAGTTGCGCAATGAGGCGGCTTCCCGTGGAATCATTTTCAGTTCGGAGCCGCCGTATGATGTGATGGCGACGCCGACGATGGACACGGAAGACATGCGCCATTGTCGTCATCTGTCGAAGATTCTCGATCGTTTCCACAATGCAACCACATTGCGCAACACGTTCCGGACGATGATATTAGAAAAAAAGAACTCGTTGCGAACGTTGTTGGCGTGGTGCGAAGACCGCGAGACGGAGACGTTGTCGCAACCTTTAGGCTTGCGCCGCCGTTTTGAATTACTGGATGAATTCCTACATGAAGGGAATTATCAGAAGTCATTGGACGAGTTGGCAATAGCATGGATGATGGAGGCATTGCCAACAGGGCGCGGGCCTGGTCTTCGCGCATCATTGACGCATGATATTCCGTCTGAAGCCGTTCTAACGTGGGGCGATGCCGCGCATGTCCATCGTGATGGAACACGACTTTGGATGTTGCCATTGGAAGGACGGACGCTGTTTTTCGCCTACAACCGCGCTGTCGCGCCGAACCATGCTGTGGCGGCATTTACGAACTAAAATATTAGAATGATAAGAAGTTTTGTAAATAAGTGATTGATATATCTTCTGGATAAAGGACATTCTGACGTTTGGAAGTTTTTTGTCATTTGTCAAAAATGATGTAAATTACTTGGATATGTCTAGACTATCAGCAAAAGATGATCATTGACGAAATGGGCCTGCTGCCCAGATTATATTATATCGTAGAATAAATGAAACTTGATTTTGTAAAGAATACAAAACGGAATGCTATCGCCTATTTTGTTAGTCAGTGCGTGGCAACTGTTTTACCGTTTTTACGCAAGACGTTGTTCTTGTGGATCCTAGGATCCGAATATCTTGGGCTGAACGGGTTGTTTTTTTCCATCCTAGGCATGCTCATGCTTTCGGAAATGGGATTTGGCGAAGCAATTGTCTGCTACATGTACAAACCCGTCGCCGAAGATAATAATGAACTGATTTGCGCATATTTGCGCTTCTTCAAAAAGGTCTATCAATTTGTTGGTGCATTCATCTTCATAAGCGGTTTGTGTGTCATGCCGTTTTTGAGACATTTCATCCATGGCCATATTCCGGCGGATGTGAATCTTTACATCCTATATTTGATGTTCCTGCTGAAGACCGCCATTGGCTATTTTTTCTTTGCCTATCGAGGAGCGGTTTTTGCCGCCCAGCACCGTGGCGATATCACGACGTATATCGGCATTGCAACAGGGGCTACGGAGTTTCTACTATCTTGTGTGGTTTTATGTCTGACTCATAACTATTACTATTATGTGTGGGTGCTCATTGGATGCGCATTGCTTAACAATATCAGCGTTATGATAGCCTCTAGAAAATACTATCCAGAGATGGTTCCGCGTGGAAAATTGCCTCAGCAAGACATCAAACGAATTATTTCCGATGTCAAGGCAATTTTCATGCACAAAATCGGCACGGTGATGTTCAATTCATTTGACACGCTCGTCATATCGTCGTTTCTAGGGCTTACGGCTGTCGCCTCCTTTGGCAGTTACGGTCATATCAAAGGCTCTGTTGGGGCTATGGCAGGCGGGTTGTGCTATTCGATGCTTGGAGGCTTTGGTAATAAGATCTATACAGAATCCAAAGAGGAGAATTTCATGCTTCTCATGAAGGCGCATCGGCTGCTGATGTGCATTATTCTATGGGGTGGAGCGATGCTGTTGGCGCTATACCAGCCGTTTATGATCATATGGACAAAAAATGACCCGACGCTGATACGTCATTTTCTGACACCGCTTTTGATGGTCATCTGGTTCTATGAAATGCAGTCACGTGAGACATTGCGCATGTTCAAGAACGCGGCGGCGCTTTGGCAACCAGACAAATGGAAGGCGGTGGTCGCAGGTATTGCGAATCTGGTGTTGAATCTGACATTCATCAATGTTTTTCCTGATGAATACAAGCTGGATGGCGTCATATTGGCGACGCTTCTGACTGATATTTTCATTCAGATGCCATGGGAGTCATATGCTGTGTTTACAGCCTTCTTTGGCAGAAAAGAAGCAGTGCAATATTGGCGGCAGCAAGCGATTTATATGTTGTTAGCCGTTTTGTTCAGCGGAGCTACATGGGGTGCCGCCTATGCGATACCGCTTAGTGGTGTTCAAGGCTTCTTTGTGAAAAGTATCGTTGCCTTTACTGTTTCCCTTGGGCTTCTCCTTGCCGTGTTCCGCGATGATGCACTGGCGGTGTTGAAGAAAGTGATTTTCCGCAAGAAGGGAGGGGCATGAATTGGTTAAGTGATTTCCACCGTATCTGTGGAAGAATGGATTCAAGAACCCAAAAAGAATAATGATTTGCAATGGAAAACAAGCCAAAATTCACAATTGTCACTCCTGCATACCAGACGGAGCCATTCATTGATAAAATGGTGGAATCGCTAAAGGCACAAACCTTTGGAAATTTCGAATGTATAATGGTTGTGGAGGAGTCCAAAGACCGCTCTTTGGAACGCTGTCAGGAGATTAGTCGCGAAGATGCTAGATTTAAGGCTGTCTCGTTGCCGAAAAGTGGTTCAGGCTCAGCTTCTTATAATTATGGCATACGGGAAGCGCAGGGGGAGTATGTAGTGTTTGTTGATGGCGATGACTGGATTGAACCGCAGTCATTGGAACTCTTCTCAAAGACGATAGATGCATGCGGTGGGCTTGATGTGTTGCTGACATCCGGAAAGGAAATGTTCCAGAAGGAGGATGGGAGCTTTCAGGTGACAAAGCGGATTTCCAATATCAGCAGGGCTGACGAAGGAAAGGTCATCACAGGGCGGCAGATGATTGTGAAGGTCGGGCGTGCACAGAACTATCAAGTGCTTAATATTTGCCGGACAGATTTTTTGCGGAGCCATGATTTGTTTTTTGTGGATGGTCTCCAGCAGGAGGATACGGAATGGACACCACGCGTATGGTTTTATGCTGAAAAGGTGAGTGCTTTGGATTTTGAGTACTACAATTACCGTCGCTGGGGGGGGTCCGTACAGAGTACCTGTTCGCCAAAGCTACTCATTGATTTTTCAAAAATTGTCAATATACAATTTGATTTCCATGACACTCATGATATTCCGGAAGATGTGTTGAGTGTATGGCGCAACCAATGGATTTCCATGATATATTGGTATTTCTTCAATCCACAGTATGTCGCGAAGTTCGATCGGGATGTACGGATAACAGCGTTGGATAACGTCATGGGAGATGAGAGCAAATGGGAGCGTTTCCGTAAAATAGCCGAACATACCAGCCTGCCCAAGCGGTTGGCGATTCCGTTGGTGAAACGAGCCGCGAAAAAGCATGACTTCCATTTGGCTGACGCCTATTTCAAATTTTTCTACTTCCCCATTGTCAGGATGATCATGAAATGACGGCAAATAGCAAGAACATACTTTTTTCCATTATTGTTCCATGTTGCGAGGTTTCTCGTTTTGTCAATGACATGGTGGTTTCTATACAAGAGCAGACATACGATAATTTTGAATGTTTGCTCATGTATGAGGAGTCAAAGGACAATACGCTGGAATTGTGCCAGAAAGCGGTGGATGCAGATGCACGTTTCAAGTTGTTTGTGGCACCTAGAAGCGGTTCTTGCTCAGTGCCTAGAAATACAGGCTTGAAAGAAGCGAAAGGGGACTATGTGCTCTTCGTGGATGGCGATGATTGGATTGAAAAGGATTCGCTTGAGCGTTTCGCAAAAACCATCAAGGAACATGGTGATGTGGATCTAGTTGCCGCTGCAGCATCGGAAATACGTGAATATGATGATGGACGGCAAGAGTTCACATGTAAGCGATTCAATTATCTTCCAGAAGATGATGGAAAGATTTTCACAGGCAAGGAGGCGACGATTCGTGTAGGAAAGTTGCACGTCCTTCCCTTTCCGGTTGTGTGGCTTTATCTGCATCGTCTTGAATTCTTGCGCAATAACAAGATGTCTTTCATTCCAAGTATCACTGATGAGGATGAAGAATGGACTCCACGTGTGCTTTTTATGGCAGAAAAAGTGCTCGTGATGGATTATGCATTCTATGACTATCGCCGTCGCAACGGTTCCGTGTCGACATCTTTAAAGGTACGTGATTTGCATGGCATGGGGCTTGTGATGCGCTCTCTGTTCGCATTCTATATTGAGCATAAGGCTGAAGTGACATTGGAGATTGCGCAGGTCTGGCAACGTAGCTGGCTGTCGTTGTTCTTCTTGATTTTCTTCGAACCTCGCAATCAGCGAGGCATTACCGAAACAGTGCGCAGGACAGAGTTGAAAAAACTTCTTGCAGGAGATGGCCTTGACAACTTCAAGAGCTTCATGAAACTGGCCAATCTGCCGAAACGCATAGCGGCTCCTTTGATTCTTCTGGGACGTTGGTTTACGTTACCTGTCTGTTTATATTTTAAATTGGTTTATTATCCATTAGTAAAATTTAGAGACAACCATTAGATTATTAAATAGGCTTGAAGACATAATAGTGTGTTATTTTGTGCCTTTCTTTTCCGCAAGCGGATAATAGATTTTTGTAAAGAAGAGCTTAGCAGGTAGCTGAATGCCTTTGGATGCAAGCCAGACGAAGGGCAGGGCCACACGTTTGGGGATGGATGACTTTAGCAGGAACTTCCAGAAGAGTTTCTTGTGCTCTTGGTTGAAGAATATCTTTAGGATGCGTTTTTGCTCATCGGCGGTCAACCTTTTAGAATGGGTTTCAGCCGGATAGAAAAGAAGGCTGTAAAAGAGTGACAGCCATTGGTTGCTCCAAATGCCCAAAATGTCATTAGGTACTGAATGCGCATGAATGAAGGCGATGAAAGAATGGAAATGATGGGCGAAGTCGAAGAACTTTTTCGACGACGCCTTTGTTGTCATAGAATTGTTGCGCAATCTGTAGACATAGAAATTTTCGTTCAGATAAGCAAATGTCTTAGCGCAGAACCAGACTCGTGGAACCCATTCGAAATCCTGCAAAATAAGCCCGTTGGTTTGGTACAAATGGTTTTTCCTTAAGAAGGAAAGCTTGTATATGCTCAATCCTGTATAGGCGTAGAATTTTGTTTTTATATGATGCCAGGCAAATCGAATGGCGTCCTCTCCTGAAAAGATGCCTACAGCTTCCTGAACGTTGAAATTTGTTTCCTGAGGGGCGTGTTCCCAATCCGCGATTCCTGTTCTAGTACTGATGGCAGAAAATGAAATGATATCTACTTTGCCAGTTTCATTGAGTTTGTTCGACAGTTTTTCAAACATGTCCGTCGCCAGCCAGTCATCACCATCGACAACTGCCAGATATTCTCCTTCTGCGTGGTCTATCGCATAGTTGCGTGTGGCGGAGCCCGCACCGCTTTTGGGGGCGGACACGGTTTTGAAACGTGTGTCCCGTTTACTCATTTCCTCGCAAATTGCCAAGGAGTTATCCGTTGATTCTTCCACATAGCAAATGGCTTCAAAATCCGTAAAGGTCTGGTTCCTTATGGAATCAAGGCATTCGGGGAGATAAGGTTCGTTCTGATAGCCTGAAATGACGATTGTGAACAAAGGAGCTGTCATGGTTTCTATTGTTAATTGAAGATGCTTGAAGGTTTGGAAGTTGGCTCAATCTGGACACCACGGGATAATTTTATTTCAGCAACGTTCCTATATCGCGGTTCTGGCGGCCAGCGTTGTAGATTTCACGGAGCTCTTCGACAGACATGCCGCGGTTCCAGAGGGCGAAATCATCGATGTCGCCTTGCAGGTTGTAGCGGTAGTTTGTAGAACCGTCCTGACCGATGTTCCATGTCATGCCGCTGTCGAGATTGGCGTCTTTGATACCTTCAATGATCCAGTAGAACTGTCCGTCAGGTTGGCCTTGACAGAAACAGACGACGCCTTCAGACGTAACGGTGACGGCGTAGAAGACCCATTCATCAGGAATGATGTCATAGACGCCAATGTCTGTGCGGCGCGTGTCGCCACGGCGACCGAAGTTGAAATGGACGCCTGGATTCGTGGGATTGTTGATGTTGCGCGCTCCGCAGATGACGAAGCCAGGCCGTGCGCCGTTCCGCCAGTCTTTGTTGCTGAAGATAGGCGGATTACCGACATGCGTTGGCGGGAGACGGACCCACATCGCGGCGGTGAAGTTGTTGCCATTCTCCAACTTGAGATATTCCGTGTTTTTCAGCACGATGCATTCGCGAACATTGTCTCCGCCGGGGATGTGTAGACATTTGCCAAGCTTGCCGCCGTCCATGCCGGATTTGATGTTCTGTCCGATAACGGCGATTTCAAGCCCGTTGGGAATTGTGTTGACAGGCGTTTCCGTATCAAACGGCAGATAGGCAAGAAGGCCTTCTGTCAATGGACGGCGCTGGATTTTGGAAACTTCTGTTCCGATGACATGTCCGTCTAGATTCAACGACTTAAGATCAATTCCGAAATGGGCCAGTGCTGTGACAGGCATGTCATAGTTGCGGGGCATGCCGGGCAGCGTGCCTTGCGTTATGTGTTTACCGACCATAAGGATGGGAATAGTGTTGGCATGGCCGCCGAGCATGCCGTGGCTCTTGCCGTAGCCGCCGTGGTCGCTGGTTATGAGAATTAGCCAATCTTCATTGGTAAAATTAGGCCGTGCGGCGATGGTGTTGAGCACTTTGCCGATGATGACGTCGGTCTCTTTGGCTGTGTTGATGTATTTCTGGCTGTGCGGATAGAAGCCGTCCGAATGGCCGCTGTGATCGACCTCGCCGATGAAGAACAACACGGCGTCTGGACCACCATCGGGCGATGCGTAAAGGCTGCACAAGTATTCGCCGTTGGCTGGATCTTTGCCTTGGCGGAACGGCACGGCGGGATGCTTGGCGGTGTCTTTGTTTTCGCCCCATGAATAAAGGAACTGCGTCTTGTAGTGTTGCGGCGACGTGGCGAGACGGGCCAGCCAGGAGGGCCATTCTTCGAAATTGCCGTCCTTCGTCTGCCCGTTTTTGAAAATTCTATGTTTGGTGGCGGTAACGCCAGTAGCGATAGCCGCATGGTTCGGGGCACTGTTTGGGCGCGCGTCTTCAAGGTTGTATCCTGTGAGAGTGAAGGCACCATTGTAGCCTGGCTGCCATTTGCCTGCGCGGAGCTTCTCTAAATTGGGCATAGGAATGTTGTCGTATGCGTCAGCTCGCATGCCGTCGATCATGATAATCAACGCCTTCGGCTGTTGCTTTTCCTGAGCAGAAAGCGATGCGATGCAAATCACCGTCAGACTGACGGCAAGAAGTTTTTTCATAAAATCTTGCATGATAATATCCCGTGGAAGATGATGTATTATTTAGAGTAGATAGATAAGGTAATGTCAATATCTGAAAATACAATGCCATGATGAAAGTGAAAGTATCGTTTGAAGTAACCTATGAGGCTGTGAGCAGTTAGGTGGGCATGTATAACATGAGACATTATGCTTATGCATTTTTCAGATATTTGTTTTTTCCTAATAATGTCAGCTTGCTAAGAAGCTTGTGAAGCCACCTGTTTTCATCATAATCTAAAATGACCATCAAATAACAAGAGAAGGCAATGACTAAATACAGAATTATGATTACTCCCTCTTTACCTATAGCATACCATTTTTGAAAATGTGCAAAAATAAGAATAGTACGAAGAAATACTACGAAAATGCATAATTCAACTATTCGTAGGTACTTACATTTACTGTTCAGAATGAAGATGTAACATGGTAACATGACAAGCCAATCATGAGACTGAGAATATGTCCAGAACGGAATGAAGGCAACGGCAGGAAGAAAGCGTATCCAGGCTTCTTGGGCATTTCGTACGAGATAACTACCGCCAGCGGCTAGGCAAATGAATATTCCCATGACAATGTATTGTCCGGCCGGACCAACGATTTTCATAGTTCTTTCCGCGATAACGCCTTTGGAGTAAGGTGCGCCGAGTTTTGGAATTTGGAGAATTAGCTCAATAGGAGATTTGTTTAGCATATAGGCGGTAAAACATGTTTCAATCAGGCAAATAACGACTGCCAAGGCTATCGTTTTATACTTACGATTGAACAACAACGGGAATATTAGCAGAAGACCGATTTGTGGTTTGATCATAATGAAGGAATAGATAATTCCTGCAAGCATGTCATGGCCGCGTTCAAGCGCTAAATACAGCAATAGACAGCATCCCAACAACAGCAAGCCATAATTTAGATAACGAAAAATACCGCATATTGGGTATAATAATGTAATCACTAAAAACAGGATATTGATCATACGCTCTTGGCTGTCGTTGGCAGTCAATTTACGGGAAGTCCATCGGCAGACGCATATTAGTGTACATAAATATATGCTAGCCATGATGGCCATGCAGACCCTTTTGGGAATATAGCCGTACCACCAGAAAACGGCCGCATGCCATGCAGGATATGAATGGACTATTTTCCGACCATTTATGGGTTCAATAGGTTTATCTGGACGACCGTGACCAACGTATTTTTCAGAGGTGATTTTTCTCTCGAATATCTCGAAGGGATCAATTCCCTCATGCATGCAAACACTTTCGTTATACCGATAAAGAAGATCGCTTAGCCATTCCTCCTCAAGAGGTTGCATGTGGACATATATGTAATATATACTGTGTGCAATACTCAGACAGCATGTAATGGCAAGCAAGGCAATTTGAAGCTTGGCAATTCTATCTGCCTTCATGGTAGTCCTTTTCAGTATTGACTTTCCAGATAGTCGCCTTGTCTGTTTCCCCTAACAAGGCACGAACTGCCTCAATGGCGCAAAGCATAGAGTGGTCCATATTGTTGTAACGGTGCTGTCCGTTGCGGCCTATGCAATAAAGATTGGAGAAAGTATCCAGCCATTCGCGCACCTTTCCAAATTCGGCATAACTGCCGAAATAGGCCGGATATGCCTTTTTCACCTTGAT
>JAEEGH010016344.1_pt1 | contig 15972 bp, 11 predicted proteins | sample 9134181 | NCBI WGS metagenome assembly JAEEGH01 (sample SAMN16246544, study PRJNA631951) | gut metagenome | biome: gut microbiome; feature: rumen; material: DP-attached | host: Bos | place: Iran: Karaj | collected 2018-10
TGGAAGGAATCTGCGGGGCACTTGTATCTTACGAAACCTAGCATCTCTGCGTTCTCGATACCTGTAAGGGCAACATGTACGTTCATGTTGTGGGCGAAGCCTGACATTGCTTCTACTATGTACTGGTTAACAAGATTCTTGTCTATGTCTCTTAAAAATCTTCTGTCAACCTTGATAAGGTCGATCGGAAGGAGTCTAAGAAGATCAAGTGAACTGAAATCTTCTACATCAAGAGCTATCTGGCTTCCGAGTGACTTCATAAAGTCTACCTGGCTCTTAAGGTGCTCTCTACTCATGTCACGGCAGCGTTTTGTAAGTTCAAGCGTAAGATTCTTTACAGGGAATCTTGTACGTCTTAAGAGTTCCATGAGAGATGTTCTGAACTCACTTCTTTCAAGCTGCATGAATGTAAGGTTTATGTTGAGCATGAAATCAGGGAATACTGCTACGATTCCTCTTGTTTCATTAAATGCCTGTTCAAGGATCCAGTTACCAAGTTCGAAGAATACGCTATCATTTTCCAAAAGAGGAATGAAGGTATCAGGCATTACTTCGCCATACTTCTCGCTCTTCCAACGTATAAGAACCTCTGCACCTATCATGTGATTATCTTTTGAAGATACGATAGGCTGATAAACGAGATAGAAGCCTTCGCATCTGTTCATGATATCTGCACGGATCGCATCAAGAAGCTCGATACGTCTTGCGTTCTGTTCCTGATGTTCGTTATGGTATACAACAAGTCCGCCATGATTGATATCCTTGGATACATCAAGAGCATATTTAGCACTTGTATATATGGTATGCTCATCAAGAGCAAAGTTCTCAACAACTACAATACCACCTGCGATGCTTACAGGAACTCTTGTACCTGCAACATAGAAAGCCGTCTTAAGCTGCTCACGCATTCTTGAATACAGCCGTCTTACTTCATCAAGAGAAAGAGAACCTGTTACTGCAACAAGGCTGGTTCCATCTCCTCTGTATATCTTTCCATCATTTTTTACAAGATTGGAAAACAGTTCTGCCTGTGCTCTTAACAGCTGATTACCAAAAGAATAACCGTATGTACGGTTAATATCATCAAATCTTATGGTATCGATTATGAGAACAACAGATTTCTGTTTACGATCACGTCTTTGACGAAGCTCATTAAATAGCTGATACTGATTGTCTGTATCAGTGATCGGATCTCTGTTTGAAACTATTCCGTGATTGGTTATGAAGAATGCAAGATAGGCAGGTCTTCCTGAATAATCCTTGATTATTGTTCCTTTACTGGAGCAGGCAACATATTCACCATTCTTGTCCATGGCACGATATTCCATGGGAGCTTCCTGATTAATACCTGCTATCATTGCTGTGATACGCTGTTCATAGTTCTTACGGTCATCCGGATGAATGCGCTTATGCCAGTCATCATCAGCATTCTCTATATATTCTCCTGAGAGTCCAAAGAATTCTACAGCGTTGGTAGACCACCTTGCATAGTGGTTGAAGATATCATACACAACAGCATATCGGCTCTTAGATACAACAACAAAGGTATCAAATATCCTACTTATTGTGTCATTAAGTCCGGTCCTGGCCATATTTCCTCCCTATACGGCGTTATATTTACTCCCCAGCCGTACAAAAACTAGATATTTTTGGAACACGCTATTAAATATAGTATCGCATTTATATTTTATGCCATTACATGAAAAAATGCCATTATTTTGGATAATTTCGTTTAATTTCTACATTTTGCCCTATTTATGTTACAACATTCCGTCACCGTTCCCACAAGTAGCCCAATTTGTGTTCGCTTTACTTTTGCAATTTTTTCGCTTATTATAAGTTAAATACATTCAAAAAACATAGGAGGAATACTATGCCAGAGCCAATTATTGAATCAAGCTCATCTCTTACATCGAAAGGAAATCTTGTATTCAAGGAGACAACACGTCTGCGTTTTTTTGGTATTCCGTGGCCTTTCACTCATTATCAGATCTACGAAAATGACCTTGTTGTGATCAAGGGTCTTCTTAATCTCAACGAAGATGACTGCTATCTGTACAAGATTGCTGATGTAAGCATTAAGCGTACTCTCTTACAGAGAATATTTGGACTTTCAACCATCACCTGCTTTGTTGCATCAGATGCTTCAGGAGATCAGATCGTACTTAAGAACATCAAACACGGAAGCCAGATCAAAGATTTCCTTCTTTCACAGTCAGAAGCCTGCAGACTTCGCCGCAGAACTGTTACAACTCAGAATCTTAGTTATCATGATGGTCCTCATCACTTTAATGATGCTAGTGGCGTTGACCTCAATCACGACGGAATTCCGGATGAGTTTCAGAACTAAAAGATAGTTCATAAGAACTGATCTTAAACCTTTCACTATCCAAGTGTAAACAAAGCCAATGCTTCTTTATTGAGAAAGCATTGGCTTTATTATTTTGCTTTAATTCGATTTCGAGCAAGCTCGAATCGAAATGACTTTTGACCTTACGTCATTTCATTTTAGTAGTAATACTTTTAGTATAGTATTCTATCTTTTGGTATTGCTATTCCTACTTATCTGATCATCCGATCCTTGTAGATATAAATATCGCTTCTCTCTTAGCCTCTTCATCATCAGGATAAAGAGAAAGATACTTGTTCATAAGAGTATTTGCAGATTCAAAATCTCCCGTATACTCATATGCTGTGATCTCATTTCGAAGAAGTGCCTTATTCTCATTAGGATCATCAAGGGCAAGACCTGCTTCAAAATCACTTATGGCCATATTGTAGTAGCTGACATCATTGTATGCTTCGGCCATCTGCATTTCGCAAAGGCCCAGTCTGTTATATATCTCAGCATGCTCACCTGTTTCCTCTAGGTATGATTTGTATACGCTTATAGCGTAGTTAAAATCGCCCTGTTTTTCACCTGTCTGTCCCAGAAGAAGGATGATCGGTGATTTATCAGCTTCGCTCTTTTCATTACGTGCAAGCTCAAGGTAGTTCTGAGCCTGCGCATTATTACCAAGATAAAAAGAAATCTGGCCAAGTTCATAATTGGTCATATGGCTTGGATCCCATACACCTTCAAGGATCTCAAGGCCCTCTTCTCCATATCCCTTTGCAGCAAGAAGCTGGTATATCTCGATTATCCTGTCATAGCCCTTGGAATCAAGCTTCATGACCTGGCTGAAGTCTTCCATTGCCTTATCATGATTGCCCTGCTCAAGGTAGCAGACTCCGCGCATATATATAGCATTCTTATCATTACTACGAAGATTAAGAATGGCATTATATACATTTACAGCATCTGCATAATCACCGTTCAGATAATAGGCCTTGGCAAGATAGAAGTTGGTATCAAAATCAACATCATGAATAATGCCATTACCTGAAGAAAGAGACGTCTTAAAATATTCAATTGCCTTATCATAGTCGCCAAGCTCTAAACTGCATATTCCAAGTGCTCTGTAGCAGTCATGTTCATCTGCACCTTTTTCAAGAGCTTTTTCAAGCGTATCTTTGGCGCTCGCATAATCATGATCCTGAATATATTTTATTCCGGATTCAAGAAGATTATCTGTTTCCGATGATGAACATCCACTAAGTCCCATCATCGCTACCAGGCCTATAACAAGCAGAATTTTCTTTTGTCCCCTCATCCTGAGCATTTCCCCCGAGTATTATTGACAATCACCAAAAAGGTTATTTAAGGTACGCAATGATCTCAACTTCACAAAGCACATTCTTAGGAAGCTGTTTAACAGCAACGCAGCTTCTTGCAGGTTTTCCAGTAAAATACTTCTCATATACGCCGTTAAAATCAGCAAAGTCTCCCATATCAGAAAGGAAACAGCTTGTCTTAACTACATGTTCATAATCAGTTCCTGCAGCCTTTAAGATCTCACCGATGTTACGGCATACGAGATCTGTCTGAGCTTTGATATCTTCGCCTTCGATCTCACCTGTTGCAGGATTGATCGGGATCTGACCTGAAGCATAAAGGAAATCACCGGCGATAATACCCTGTGAATATGGTCCGATAGCAGCCGGAGCTTTGTCTGTAGATACTTTTTTCATAATAACTTCCTCCTTAATGATACTATTAATATTGCTTTAAAAAACGGATTTATTATCCTGTTCTTCAAATACTGCTGTAACGTAGAAGCCTCTTGAATTCTCTTCTACCTTGGTAACTTTTCCTTCTCTTGCAAGCATCCTCTGATTAAAAGGATAGTTGCCACTCATGGCAAGAGCAGGGTCTATCGTATAATAATAATTACTTGGAAGAACGCCCTCTGTTACTGTAATATTGTCCCCTTCTTTTAAAAGACCCGGGCGCTCCATCTTGAATTCCATTACTCGTTCCATAACACTTCTCTATTCATCCAAATTATTGATCTCTGCGATCTTGGTCTCTGCATTACTTGCATACTTGGTATCAGGGAATAAGGATTTTACATCATTGTAAGCCTTTTTGGCTTTATCGTAATCTCCGTTTTCATAATATGCATTGCCAAGGAAGTACAGAGCCGGTTCATTGGTATTATCATAACCAAAGGATTTTGAAAGACACTCAATAGCTGTATCATACTCCTGTGAAGTATATGCTTTATATCCAAGCTTATAGTAATAATCTCCAAGCGAAGGACCTACAAGCTCTATCATGGAAGCATATAATGTCTTGAAGTCTTCAGAAGCTGTGCTTCCCAGCTTATCCATGTCTACAAGATCCATATGCTCAGCTATACTTTTTATATCATTTGGCGTCTTTACATATATATCAACTGCCGCCATAAGTTCATTCATTGCTTCAACTGTGACGTCTTTTTCTGAATATGAATCTATGGTAGCCTGAAGATCTTCTATCTGTTTATTAAGATCATCAACTGTGCCCTGATTTTCCTGCAGCTGTGATGATTTCAGATCGCCTTCCTCACTGATAGCTGCGATCCTGGCACTTGCTTCATCATTAACTTCCTGTATCTTGGCAGGAAGGATAAGGAATACTCCGGCCAGAAGACCAAGGGCAAGTCCTATAAGTACGCTGATCAATGAGACTGTACCCTTAGGCTGCATGCTGTGTACAGGCTGGATAATAGTATCATTACCGCTTCTGTACTCAATAACATCGCCGGCTTCAGTTCTTTCTTTTACAGTCTTATCATCGTCATCGTCAGGAGAAAGCATCTTTTCTGCTTCCTGAAGATAAAAACGTGTCTTTGTACTTCCATTATCTATGCGAAGAGCTCTTGTAAGCTCTTTTTTCGCTTTAGAATATGAGCCATTATTAAGATACAAAAGTCCAAGAAGCTGATGAGCTGCAAGGAAATTAGGATTGGACTGAAGTATCTTTTTGAGCTGTATTACTGCAAGATCAAGGCTGCCTTCTTCGCAGTATCTTAGTGCCACATTGTATTTTCTGACTGACTGGTTCACAACATCGAGGTGAGTCGGATTATTACGAAGCTCCTCCATGTAATCATCTGCACTATTATCAGTTGTCTGAAGGTTCTTACTTATAACCCATTCACACAGAGCCGGAACCACTTCACCAATCTCATAATATACAAGTCCCAGAAGGTTTCTTGCCTCTATGTTGTTCTTATTGAGTTTTATACTGTGCTGAAGAGAATTGATCGCACCGGAAAGGTTCCTTACGGTAGCCTTCTGAAGACCATCATTATAATAAACATTGGAAAGGCTGATAACCTTTTTGTACAAGGCTACATTCTCACCACATTCCGGACAGAACTCGCTCTCAGTCAGCGTACTTCCGCATCTGTAGCAAATCATATCGTGCCTCGTCCACCTTTTGATTTTTTAGGAGCATTTTCAGCTTCTTTCATAAGTTTAACAAGGATATCCGCCATATCATCAAGGTCCTGATTATGGATCAGTTCCTCAGCATCTACGATTTCCAGACTGGGGCGAAATTTTTTTATTTCTTCTTCGAAATTTATCATAGTTTATTATTCACTCTTTTCTTTGAGCTGGCCGGCCAGATATAAGGAACCGGCCGCAAAGATCAAATCATTGTTTTGTCGTATCGAATAAATATAAGCGACCGCATCATCAACGCTGTCATAAAATGATACATTGTCAAAAGATGAAAATGCATCCTTAAGACTTTCCATGTCAAGTGACCTTCCCGTCCTGAGGCATGCAACTGCGATCTTATCAAATATCTTACTGTTTTCGATCATGGAAGCCATTTTTAAATACTGCTTATCAGAAACAGCGCCAAACAAAAGGATTTTATTACCTTTATTTTCAATCTCTCCGGCGCTTTTCAAAAAAGCTTCCATTCCATCAGTGTTGTGTGCTCCATCGACTATAAATCCCGGTCTTATCTCTTCCATTCTGCAAGGCCAAAGGGCTTTATTTAACCCTGTTTTAATATTGTCAAAAGATATCCGGATATCCCCAAGATCACTGATCTCTTCGATGCAGCTTATGGCCAGCGCAGCGTTCTGAGTCTGATATGTAGCAGCTGTGCGCAGACTTAGTCCAACATAATTATAATACTCAGAATCAAAGCAAAAATCAACGTACTTATTGCCCCCGCCATCTTCCAAAAGCTTCACATTACTGATGTTTGCTTCAGTTATACAGCGTATCTTTGCCTGTTTTTTTTGAGCAGTATCTGTGATCACTTTTGTGGTTTCTTTTCTTTTGTCAAAAAATATTACAGGAACTTTTTCTTTTATGATCCCGGCCTTATGTGCTGCTATTTCCTCGTAAGAATTGCCAAGATACTGCATGTGATCAAAGCCTATCTCCGTGATCACACACGCAAGGGGCTTTTCTATTACGTTAGTAACATCAAGAAGGCCTCCAAGCCCTGTTTCAAGTACAAGATAGTCTATAGCGCTATCTTTATATATATCCATAGCCATAAAGAACAGATATTCGAAATATGAAGGAAAGAAATCACCTCTGCCTTCTTCTGTCTTTTGATATTTTTCAATCTCATCAAGTATATTCAGAAATGATGCTATAAAAACATCATCCGATATATCTTTTCCATTAATCTTAAATCTTTCCGTTACCTTCACAAGATGGGGAGATGTGAACATTCCGACATGAAAGCCTGCCTGAACAAGTATTGATGAAAGATAATTACAAACAGAGCCTTTACCGTTGGTACCTGCAACATGAATTATCTTCATATTCCTGTCAGGTCTTCCCATAAATTCAAGGAAAGAGGCATTATCGCTAACAGAATGCTTGGTTGTTAACGATGGGAGCATATTGAGAAATTCATCGCACGCATCCAGATTAAGTCTGTTTTCTTTATGTAATTTTTTTATATAAATAATATTCTCATCTAAATTGTTATCTGTCATAATGATCTGTCTCTACCGTTAATATCAAGGATCAATCTCTTTTTTATAAAGTATATGGCGATAAGCCTACTATCGTTATACTAATATATCCGCAGGTATATATGTTGTACCTGCGGATATATATTGTACCTTACTTCTTCATAGAAGATTCAGGATATTATTTATTAAGCTGCTCAAGTCTTTCAACTATCTGATCATACTGCTGCTGGTATTTAGCCTGTTTTTCTTTTTCCTCATTAATCTTAGCTTCAGGAGCCTTGGAAAGGAACTTCTCGTTAGAAAGCATAGCCTTTGATCTCTTAAGCTCGCCTTCAAGCTTGCCCTTTTCCTTGTTAAGACGCTCGATCTCAGCCTTGATATCTACAAGTTCTGCAAATGGAATGTAGATATTGCATCCAGGAAGAACTACAGAAACTGCATCATCAGCAATTCCTTCTTTATCCTTCTGACATACTGATTCGTTAGCATATGCAAGTGACTCGAAGAAGAGCTTACCTGTTCTGAAAATATCAAGCATTTCGTCATTATCAGATACTACGAATACCTTAGCTTTACGGCTAGGAGCAACGTTCATCTGAGTTCTTACGTTACGGATACCACGAACAGCTTCTTTGATAGTCTCAATGCTCTTTTCATCATCAGCAAAGTTCCACTCATCCTTGTATACAGGCCATGAAGAGATCATGATAGACTCTTCCTCATCCTGCATAGTGCAGAAGATCTCTTCTGTAATGAATGGCATGAAAGGATGAAGGAGTTTCAAGCTGTCAATAAGAACTGTCTGAAGTGTCCACATTGCAGCATCTCTTGATACCTTATTGTCTGAGTTATAGAGTCTTGGCTTAACCATCTCGATGTACCAGTCACAGAACTCTTCCCAGATGAAGTCGTAAACCTTCTGAACTGCAATACCCATCTCGAACTTGTCCATGTTCTCAGTGATCTCTTTGATGGTATTGTTGAGCTTAGAAAGGATCCAGTGATCAACTGGCTCAAGTCCAGCAGGTGCAGGCTTATTGATAGCGCTCTCTTCATCTTCGCCCATGTTCATCATGATGAAACGTGAAGCATTCCATACCTTATTAGCGAAGTTTCTGCTGTTCTCCACACGCTCGATGTAGAAACGCATATCGTTACCAGGTGCATTACCTGTAATAAGTGTAAGACGAAGGGCATCAGCACCGTACTGATCGATGATCTCAAGAGGATCGATACCATTACCAAGAGATTTACTCATCTTACGGCCCTGTGAATCTCTTACAAGACCATGGAAAAGAACTGTATGGAATGGGTATGTTCCCATCTGCTCGTAGCTTGAGAATATCATTCTGATAACCCAGAAGAATATAATGTCATAGCCTGTTACAAGCACATCTGTAGGGAAGAAATACTTAAGTTCCTTGGTGTCATGAGGCCATCCAAGAGTCTCGAAAGGCCAGAGTGCGGATGAGAACCATGTATCAAGAGTATCAGGATCCTGTGTGAAGTGTGTCTCGCCGCACTTAGGACAAACCGACGGAGCCTCTTTTGCAACTATAACTTCTCCGCACTTATCGCAGTAGTAAGCAGGAATTCTGTGTCCCCACCAGAGCTGTCTTGAAATACACCAGTCGCGGATATTATCTGTCCAGTTAAAGTATGTCTTTTCCATTCTAGGTGGAATAAGCTTGATCTCGCCCTCTTTTACCGCTTTAACAGCAGGCTTAATGAGCTCATCCATCTTAACGAACCACTGAGCCTTGATCATAGGCTCAACAGTTGTGTGACAACGGTCATGAGTACCTACGTTGTGAGAATAGTCCTCAATCTCAACAAGAAGTCCCATCTCATCAAGCTCTTTTACAATGGCTTCTCTGCAGGCATATCTGTCCATGCCCTCAAACTTGCCACCGTTTGCGTTGATAGTAGCATCATCATTGAGAATATTGATCTCCTCAAGATTGTGACGCTTACCAACCTCAAAGTCGTTAGGGTCATGTCCGGGAGTGATCTTAACTACGCCGGTACCAAATTCCATATCTACGTAAGAGTCCTCAACGATAGGAAGTTCTCTGTTTACTATAGGTAAAAGAACCTTCTTGCCCTTGAAGCTCTTGTATCTGTCATCATCAGGATTTACAGCTACTGCTGTATCGCCGAGCATTGTCTCAGGACGTGTTGTGGCAAACTCAATAAACTCAGTTGTAGAAACAGAGCCATCCTCATTGATGATAGGATACTTGATATGCCATAAATGACCAGCCTGCTCTTCGTATTCAACTTCCGCATCAGAAATAGAAGTCTTACAAACAGGGCACCAGTTTACAATACGGCTACCTTTGTAGATATAGCCTTTTTCATGCATCTTGCAGAAAACTTCTGTAACAGCTTCATTACAGCCTTCGTCCATTGTAAAGCGCTCTCTGTCCCAATCGCATGAAGAGCCGAGCTTTTTAAGCTGCTGAATGATTGTTCCGCCGTATTCCTTTTTCCACTGCCATGCTCTCTCAAGGAATTTCTCTCTTCCGAGATCTCTTTTATCAATTCCCTCTGCCTTGAGTGCATCAATGATCTTAACCTCTGTAGCAATTGAAGCATGGTCTGTTCCCGGCTGCCAGAGAGCATTGTATCCCTGCATTCTCTTGTATCTGATGAGAATGTCCTGCATTGTGTTATCAAGGGCATGTCCCATGTGAAGTTTACCGGTGATATTTGGGGGTGGAATAACAATTGTAAATGGTTTCTTGGTCTCATCTACTTCTGCATGGAAATATTTCTTTTCTTCCCATTTAGAATAAAGACGCCCTTCTATGCCCTTTGGATCATAGGTCTTAGCAAGTTCTTTTTTCATAATAATCTCCTTAATTTATATATGTAGCCTCATCGAGAGATTTCTGTGAAATAACCGCTTTATGCAGCATTACTATTTCTCCCTTAGTATGTTCTTTTACTTCATATAACGCATTGTCTGCCGCGTACATGTAGTCCCACAGCTTGGTTGTCTCCTGAGGTATCGAATTCCTGATACCCTGAGATATTGTGACAGTGCCATTGTGTGAATGAATACTTTCTATATCAAGCTTTAACACCTGATCACGAAGCTTGGTGGCATAATTCATGACTTCTTTATCAGTCATGCTTTCATATATTATAACAAATTCATCGCCACCATATCTAAAGCCATGTATGAGCTTACTTTCTTTGGTAAGTTCATTTATGAGAGATGCAATCTTGGCAAGTACTTCGTCTCCTGCCTGATGACCATAGGTATCGTTATACTGCTTGAAATTATCTATGTCAAGAATTTCAACTGCAAGTGATCTCTTCTGGGCAAAAGCTTTTTCAAAAGCCGCATCTGCGTATTTGTTAAGTCCGTATCTGTTGCCTAATCCCGTCAGAGAATCAGTTGATGCCTGTCTTTGCAATATCAGATTTTCTTTTTCAATCTCATATAACTTGTTTCTAATATCGGTGAAAAACTTATAATTTGCAAGTCTTTCTTTTTCTTCATCATTGGAAGCCTTAAAAAACTCAGTTAAAGCAGCTACTTTTTTCTTTTCATCATCAAGGCAATCGTATAACTCACACTTTAACTTGGCGTAATTCTTCTTAAGATGTGCGATGTTGAAGTCTGCCAGAGACCTTTCCGTATTGTTCACTATACGAACAGCCTCATCAATCCAGCCTATCTTTATAAAGAAACGACACATGATAAATATGTCTTCCATGTTATCCAGAGGATGCTTGTCATTCTGAATAAGCTTAAGAAGCCTTGAAGCATATCTCTGAAACTTGACCATGTCTCCTATAAAATAATATCCTCTGGTACGGATATCCGCGGCAGTAATTCCGTTAATATATTCTTTGCTGACCTTAGGGTCCGCTTCAAGCTTGTCTATGCTAAGCAGACACTTTTTAACAGAATCGGGTTTACCGAGTTCCATGTAACAATCAGCCTCAAAACAATAGCAGAACATTATATTCCTATAATATAAGCTCTCTTTCTTGTATTTGCGAATTATCTTGTATGCCGAGCGAATGTAAGCAAGCGCCTGTTTGGCATCGCCGGCATCATAGTATATCTGTCCGATGTTGAAATATATAAATCCCGGAACAGTACTCTCTATATCTCCACAGCTCTTTAGACCGGATAAAAAGAAATCCAAAGCCAGTTCAGGATTACCATGACTTAATGCATCAATTCCAAGAAGATTGTAGCAACGGGCGAGATACTCGCCTTCTCCACAGGACTGCAAAATTTCAATAGCTTTTAGCAGATTATAATTGAACTTCCTATAATCAGTACTGATCAAATAGTAAGCATCGGCCAAATAGTAATAGGCAAAGCCAAGAAGATTAACATCATCTGCTTCTTTTGCTCTTCTTAAAAATCTGTTGCAGGCATTTATATAGCTGTTAGACATACTTGCCCTGGTAGTCAGGACTTCAGCATACATAGCCTGAATTTCCGCATCAAAATTCTTTATGTTCATGGTACACCTCAAATAAATCTGAGATAAGCAATAGTAACTAGCGTTGCAAAAACTAGAGTTTATTGTACAACATCGTTAAAATACTAGCAACATGACAGTTCTGTCACGGTAGTAGTGGTTTACATATACCCATTGACCTTGTCGGTCACATGACTATTTTTACACACCATTATGTTATATTTTATCAGAGTATTTAAAGTGCCCATTTTAGCGGCATCTTTAAAACTGTTTTTTGATTAATCCCCAGTTTCCACAGAGTTATCCACATAACACACATGTCATTTATCGATATCTTTGGTATCATTTTTCTGTAAAACCGTCAAGTTGAACATTCAATTGATACAATTCAAGCGGCATATTGGATTACATAAATTCTCAAATTCATATCTTATGTAAACCATGTGGTATACTTTTTATGATTTTGCAGATATTTTTAACTTTTAAATCGCCTAATTCCCGCTCCAGAACTGCATTATCGCACTTTTGACTGAGCTGGTCGAAACTGTTTTATAATTTTTCCACTCTCTTGGAAATAAGCTTCTGTAACTGTTTTGAAGGAATCTATCGTCCAAAAGCGCCACCACGCCTTGATCTTCCTCGGTTCTGATAACTCTTCCGGCGGCCTGTAAAACCTTATTCATCCCCGGAAATCTATAGGCGTAATCAAAGCCATCCAGCCCTTTATCATCGAAATATCCGCGTAAAATCTCTCTTTCATTGCAGACAAGCGGAATTCCTGTGCCAATAACAACAACTCCAATGAGGCTGTCATATTTAAGGTCAATACCCTCACTGAAGATTCCGCCCATAACGCAAAAGCCCAGAATATTCTTATCTTCCACCACATCTATATCCATGTGGATAACTTTTGAAAGGTCAAGGTCATTGCCTGTGGAAAACCTGTCAAGAAATGATTCTCTTGCCTCCTCGCTCATAAAGCTCTTTTGCACAAGAACTTCTGTTGTATCCTCATCCAAAAAGTTTTCCTCATATGCTCCAAGAACCTCATCCAAAAACTGATGGGACGGGAAGAATATCAGGTAATTGCCTCCCCTTGCACTTACAACATTGTGGATATATTCAGCGATATTGTAATACATAGAATCGCTTCTGTGAGAATATCTGCTCGTAACATCATTTCCAATGTAAATTCCAAGTTTGGCAGGATCAAATACAGACTTGGCATATATCTCAAAATCTTCTTCCGTGCCTCCAAGAAGCTTCTTATAGTACTGAATCGGTAAAAGAGTAGCCGAAAAAAGTATCGATGTTCTTCCTCTTTCCATACACTGCGCAAGATTTCTGGACGGATCGGCGCATGAAAGCCTTACAAGAAAGCTTCCATCCTCTGAAAATTCGCTGTACATAACATAGTGATCATCAACTCTGTCATATATAGTCAAAAATCTTGATATATCAAAGTAAAACTGAAGCAGCTCTTCTCTGCAAGGCCCCTCTGAATGATTTTCCAGATACTCGGAAATGATTCCCGATAGTCTGTTTAAGGGATTTATCAGCTTATCTATAGATGTAAAAACAGTGCAGCCATCACACTCTCTTTTCATCTCAAGCATGGCCTTGTTACACTTTTCCACATGCCCCGCTATACTTGGGTGAAAATCTTTTATTGTGTTCTTAAGTTCAAGGAAGTTTTCTTTCCGCAAAACTGCGCTGTACATATCTCTTCCTCTGTCGAGAAGATTGTGTGTCTCATCCACAAGGAATATGTAATCTCCCTTTACGCCATCAGCAAAGAAGCGCCTTAGATACACGAAGGGATCAAAGACATAGTTGTAATCGCAGATAACAGCATCCGCCCAGAGGCTCATATCAAGTGACATCTCAAATGGGCATACCTCGTGCTTTTTGGCATATTCTATGATGGTTTCCCTGTCAAAAGAATCTTCATTTGTAAGACAGTCAAATATAGCATCATTTATTCTGTCAAAATGCCCTTTTGCATAAGGACATGCCTCAGGGTTACAGTTTCTTTCTCCCTCTTCAAGAAAACAGATTTTGTCTCTGGCTGTAATGGTAACAGTCTTAAGACTCATGTTCTGAGACTTCCTGAGAGTATTAAAGGCTTCTTCCGGAACTGTTCTGGTGATTGTCTTGGCAGTAAGATAAAAAATCTTGCTTGTCTTTCCTTCGCCCATTGCTTTAACAGCAGGAAAAACCGTAGTTATAGTCTTGCCTGTTCCTGTCGGTGCCTCCAAAAACAATTTTTTCCCATGGATAATTGTTCTATATACGGCTGCCGCCAGTTCTTTTTGTCCATCTCGGTATGGAAAAGGAAACTGAACTGCTTTGAGAGATGCAGTTCTTAGAATACTCCATTTATATTCAAAATCAGACCATTTTAAATAACTATTGATAAGATCATCAAACCAGCTTTTTATCTCCTGGTATCCAAAGCTGTAGTCAAAGTACTTCATTTCCTCTGACTCTATATTGCAGTAGCTCATCCTGACCTTTATTACAGGACACTTTATCTGTCTGGAATATATGGCAGCGTAGCATTTTGCCTGAGCAAGATGCGTTAGTACAGGCTCTTTTAACTTATTAAGCTCCCTGTATGTACCCTTGATCTCGTCAATAAGAGGTGCAGGAAGTGATTTCTCGATAAAAGACTCCTGAGCATCATATGCACCCGGCTTACCGAAAAATTTGTCCAAAATACCATCTGCTCTGCCTGATATTACAAGTTCATAGCCATCTGCTTCATGTATATATTCAAGCGGAACCTCTGCATGATAATCAGGTCCCATGCTCTTTTGGATCATTCTGTGGATTCTTCCGCCTTCCTGCATTGCATCCGCAGGTGCCTGGTGTATTCTATTATCAATGCTGCCGCTTCTAAGTATGAATTCTACAAGCTGACGGACAGAAATTTCAATTCTCATTGTTCCCCCGGAAATAAATAGGATTATTATATAGAAATAGCTCCATGATATTTTATACCATGGAGCTATCCAAATCTACAATGAACATTAAGTTATAAATTAACCTGCAACAGCGAGGCCGTCGAGGTACTGCTCAAACTCTTTATCATATCCGCTGTACTCAACTGTAAGAGGATGAGTAAGATCGAGTCCAAATACACCCAGAATTGATTTAGCGTCAACAACATATCTGTTGTAATATATATCCACGTCGAAGTCACACTTTGATGCTGCCATCACAAAATCTTTTACCTGAGCAGGCTTCAAGCTTATGTTCTTTTTAATCATCTGTCTCAACATAAATAGTCACTCCTTTCCTGCAACTCAATAACTATAGCGTTTAAGTGTGACCATTATGTGAATAAAGTGCGAAGATTTCTTTTAAAGAATCTGAATTCCGTTTTCTGTTGCTTCTTTTACCATATCTTCAGGCCAGATAGAACACTGAACTTCGCCGATGTGAGCTTTTCTGAGGAAGAACATACAGATTCTTGACTGTCCTATTCCACCACCGATTGTATAAGGAAGTTCCTTATCTAAAATAGCCTTCTGGAAAGGAAGCTCTGCTCTTTCCTGGCATCCGGCCTTTTCAAGCTGCTCTTTAAGAGAATTCTCATCAACACGGATACCCATGCTTGAAAGCTCAAGAGCAATATCAAGAACAGGATAATATACGATGATATCTGCATTAAGCTCCCAGTCATCATAGTCAGGAGCTCTTCCATCGTGTCTGTCACCTGAAGCAAGAAGATCACCGATCTTCATGATACATACAGCACCCTTAGCCTTGGCAATGTAGTATTCACGCTCCTTTGGAGTATTGTCAGGGAACATATCCTCAAGTTCCTGTGTAGTAATAAAGAAGATATCCTCAGGAAGAATTTCTTCAATATAATCGTACTGAATTGACATGAATTTCTCAGTCTTTCTGAGAACCTTATAAACATTTTTTACTGTTTCCTGAAGGAATTCAAGATTTCTGTCTTCCTTGGAAATAACCTTTTCCCAGTCCCACTGATCAACAAAGATTGAGTGAATATTATCAGCAACCTCGTCACGACGAACTGCGTTCATATCTGTATATAAGCCTTCGCCTACATTAAAACCGTACTTCTTAAGAGCATATCTTTTCCACTTTGCAAGAGAATGAACTATCTCTGCATTGCGTCCATCCTGATTGAGAATATCAAAAGATACTGGTCTCTCAACACCATTAAG
>JAEEGH010016346.1_pt1 | contig 15970 bp, 14 predicted proteins | sample 9134181 | NCBI WGS metagenome assembly JAEEGH01 (sample SAMN16246544, study PRJNA631951) | gut metagenome | biome: gut microbiome; feature: rumen; material: DP-attached | host: Bos | place: Iran: Karaj | collected 2018-10
TCCCCTGCTCTACCAACTGAGCTACCCTGCCATCATAAAGATTGGCGTGCCTGGAGGGGTTCGAACCCCCGACCTACTGGTCCGTAGCCAGTCGCTCTATCCAACTGAGCTACAGGCACACGCTTTTTGGAAACACTATTTAACTTACATCTCCTTTCGGATTTTGCAAATCAACACAGCGAAAAAATATGTTTTTTGTCACCTAAACACACTGACATCGCCGTCACGCCCGTTCGATTCCGTCTGGAAGTCCTGTGGCAACCAGTTGATTTCCAAGCTCATCGGGCAGTTTGATGGCACGGCATTCATCGCCTTCATGGGTGATGTGGATGGTGAAGCACGATTTCTTCCCCTCCAGAAGCTTCGCAATCCGTTCGGGCCATTCCACCAACGTGATGGCAGTGGGAGAAAACAAATACTCCTCAATGCCGAAAGCGACGGCGGACATCTCGTCGTCGATACGGTACATGTCCAGATGGTAGAGCCAATGGCCGTCGGGCGTGCGATATTCCTGCGCAACGGTGAACGTGGGGCTCGTCACAGGCTCCGTAATGCCCAGACCGCTGGCGACGCCACGGCTGATGACCGTCTTTCCAGCGCCCAGATCGCCCTGCAAGGCAATGACTTGGCCATATTTCAGATGTTTGGCCAACAGAGCGCCAAGCGCCAATGTCGCCTCATCATTTCGACTGTACAACAACATTTCTTTATACCTTATATAATTAACGCGGGAAGAAGCGATATGTCTTCGGCGGCTCGCCTGTTACGATGTAATAAATAATACCGGTCACCATGAAGACCAACGCTCCGATGATGTCCGCCGCGATGACGCCAATGGCCATCGGCCGCACTTGCTGCACCAACTGGTTGCCGCCGAAACGCAGACAGCACTTCTTGATGAGCCATCCGAACAGGAATGGCCACGACATGCCGTTCATCGGTGCCGTGCACCAACTTAAGAACAAACACGGATGAATGCCCCACCATGTCGTCCGCATACGCAGGAAATGGCAGATCATTACCGCCACGAAACCAACGCCCGCCGCCCATAGGAACAACGGGACGGGACGGATGTTCATTATTCGTTCCCAACCGCTTAGAGCTTCAGACGCTGCCAGCGTATCCGTCGCCTCCAACTGCAAGGCGATTGGATCGGCGGCGCGAATCGGCATCGTCGGCAGACGGTAGTAGCACCATTCCGGATACCATGTCGTCGTACCGACATCATAGCTGACGATGATGCCCATCGCCACGCAGAGAGCGATACCGAAGAGATAGACCCAGAAGTTTGCATGAGCCAGTTTCGGAAGCGATATCTTGTTACGTTCAGCTAACTTGAGGCCATTCGTCAGATACGGCATCAAGGCCTGCGACTGGTCGATGCACAACACGCCGCAGAGGATACCGGAAATGACGATTGCCGTCGGCCCGATGGCGTAACCGCCAAAAAGAACCATTACGACGCCAAACGGCTGCCAGCCAGGCTGGATGAACAACTGGCCCGTCTCCGCACTGATACGCGCCACAATCAGATATGTCATCAGCATGAGCAAAATCGTGCTGACGGCAATCGGCCACGATAGCCCAATGCGGATGCACAGAAGGCACAGCACAACCGTTGAAATCACCAAAATCCGCATGGCGTTGACAGCACTGCTGTCAACTTGGTCGTTGTTGCCAGCCCTGCTCTTTTTCTCTTTCATGAAGAAAAAGGCCCGTTTGCAAAGATTCCAATAATAGAAACGGCCCGAATAGCCCAGCAGAATCGTGTAGGCGACATACGCGCCAGCCCGTGACCAGCCTTGATAACCACCGATATCGTAGTCGGTTCCAACGTTGACGCCGTAGGACACGATGATGATGGAGAACACCGCCCAGAAGACTGGCGTAAGACCAAGCGACAGCGATATTTCCGCCGACAGGAAATACGCAATGCCTGTCGCCAACGGGAAGAAATTCAGCCGCAACAGCTGCCAACAGAGCGGATTACGCCGCAGAATGGGCCATCGATTGGAAAACACCCAGAAAGAATGGTCCATCTTCACGGGAATCAGATATTCGGGGAACCATTGGAACAGGCCGTTGTTCAGTCGAATCGCCAAGACGAACGCGAAGCCAATCCAAAACATCTTGTTTTTGAAAATCGTCGGAAGCAACGCATTTTCAGGACGTTCCAGTAATGTCTCCGTGAATTCGGCGATTGGATACTGCAGATGTTCATACTGGCTCCATTGTCGATGGACAATCAACGCTAATGCCGTCATGGCGATGTTCACGAGAACGAACAACGTCATCCACAAGATCAACGGCTTCCGCCATTGCGCCCACGGAACTTGTTTGACGCATTTCGTTTTCATCCATTCGGAAAAGCTCTGCTTCTGCGTCGAAGCGTGGTCCGAACCGAGCACAAATCGCGAAATCACTTCATCATACGGCTCCGGTTCGACCAGTGAGCCAGCGGGAAATTTATTAATGTAGTCCCGTTTTTTCCAGCCTGGATTCTGCTCCACCCAGAAATGCGGCAACGCCACAATCTGCGTGAATTGCTCCATCAACGCACGGCCGCCAATGCCGCATGCGCAACTGCAGATGGCCACGATAACCGCCAATTCCGTCGAAAGAAACATCTTTTTCGGCCAGAATTTGCCCAACAACGGATTGATGGACAGCACGAACAGAAACAGCGTGCCGATGACGATGATCGGCAACTGATGGCCGTTACTGGTACTTTCCAACCGCAGGACATGGTCGTTGAGATATCCTAACGTCGTCAGCAAGGAGACGAAAACCAAGATGATGAAAAAGGCTCGTTTTGTCATATCTTTTTCGATTACAAGTAATTACACTTCTTGAAGCAATTGGCCGACGGTTTTTCCGAACGGCGGAACGATCCAGTCTGGAGCGATGGAGGCGAGCGGTTCCAACACAAAGCGCCGCAAATGCATGCGCGGATGCGGGACGATAAGGCCTGGCAGCGACAGCGTTTCTGTGCCCCAAAGGAGCACGTCGATATCCAGCAACCGCGCCTCATGGCTACTGTGAACGGCAGGGCGCCCGGCCTCTCGTTCGATCCGCTGGCAGGCGGCCAGTAGCTCCAACGGCTTGCCGCCCCACAGTCCAATCACCGCCGTATTGAGAAAATCTGGCGTTCCGGGCACGCAGTCAACGGGCTTCGTTCTGATGATTGGCGCCATCAGAAGTTCTTCCAAGCCAGCCTCTAGCAACTTCAGCGCGCCCCAACGGATGTTTTCCGCCGGATCGTCACCGAGATTCGCTCCCATGGCCAATGCGATTTTCGTTTTCATGAGTTTATCATATAACGGCAAAATCGGCGAAAGGAATCTTCCACCGATTTCATTTAGCGACAACGGTCGCACAGAAGTGCGACCCTCCCTCATAAATTATTGCCATTCATGCATTTTCTTAACGGCGTTCACGACATCGTCCGCTTGTGGCAGAACCATCTTTTCCAAATCCACCGACGAAGGAATCGGCACGTCCGCCGCGCCGACGCGCATGACTGGCGCTTCCAAAGCATCCAGACAATGCTCCGCGATTAACGCGGACACTTCGCCGCCGACACCGCCCGTCAGACATGCCTCTTCAACGATGATCACATGGCCCGTCTTACGGACGCTTGCGAAAATCGTCTCCGTATCCAACGGCTGAAGTGACACGAGATCAACGACTTCGATGTCGATTCCATGCGGCTGGAAGGCCTTCTTTACGGCCATGCAGACAGGCGTCATAGACGAATAGGAAATCAGCGTCATATCCTTTCCAGGCGACATGACGACGGCTTTGTCCAATGGCAGAACATATTCGCCTTCAGGCACTTCGCCCTTCTGCGGATAGAGACGTTTGTTTTCGATAAACACGACGGGATTCGGATCACGGATGGCGGCTTTCAGCAGTCCTTTCACTTGATACGCCGTCGATGGCGCGACGACTTTCAGGCCAGGGATGCCGACGAACAGATTCGGTAGCGTCTGCGAATGGCTCGGGCCATAGCCGCCTTTCGCGCCGCCGGGCGTCCGCAATACCATCGGAACGTTGACCTGCCCATTGTACATATAATGCAACTTGCCTGCGCTGTTCATCATCTGATCCAACGCCAACGCCACAAAATCCATGAACATGATTTCCAAGACAGGCTTGAGGCCCATCATCGCGGCACCGATGGCGATGCCTGTGATGCTCCCTTCGGAAATTGGCGTCTCCCACAGGCGTTCCGGCCCGTATTTCTCCCACAGTCCTTTCGAAACGCCGAAGGCGCCGCCGTAGCAGCCAATGTCTTCGCCGATCATGATGACGTTCGGATCGCGGGCCAGTTCTTCGTCCAATGCTTCGTTAACGGCTTTGGAATAATATATTTCGCTCATCGTAAACCTCCGTCAATTCTCCGCAAAGACACCGCCCAAGGCGTAAGCGCGATCGCCAACGGGCGCCGCCAGACCTTTTTCCGCCGCCTCCGCGACCATGTCACGGGCCCGTTTCGCCGCCGCATCGATCTGTTCCTGCGTGACACCGCGTTCCAGAAGTCGTTGCGGCAACGTCACCAACGGATCCAATTTGGCCATTTCCGCCTCTTCTTCGCGTGTGCGATAGACGCGTGGTTCGCTCTTCGAATGGCCGCAGAGACGATAGGTCATTAGCTCCAAAAGCTCTGGACCACCACCATTGCGGATGCGTTCAGCGGCCTCCTGCGTCGCTTGATAGACGATTTCGACGTCACGCCCTTCAAAAACGCCCGCCCGCATTTTGTAGCCTGCCGCGCGTGGCGCAACCTGCCCGCCGCCTGCGACCGTGCGGTTTACAGGCGTGCTCATGGCATATTTATTATTTTCACAGACGAATAGAATCGGTAGATTCCATAACGCCGCAATATTCAACGATTCATGGAACGTCCCTTGGTTGCTCGCGCCGTCGCCAAAAAATGCAACGACGATGTCGTTCTTTTTCTGCACCTTCAAAGCCAATGCAGCGCCAGTCGCCAGCGGAATGCCGCCACCTGTGATGCCGTTCGTGCCCAAAAAGCACTTATCCATCGCGCACATGTGTTGTGAGCCGCCGCGGCCGCCGCAGTATCCTGTAAGCTTGCCAAGCAGTTCGGCCATGACTTTGTCAACGTCCAAATAGCGGGCCAGCAAGTGCCCATGACCACGATGGTTAGAGACGATCCAATCCGTGTCGCGAACGCCCTGCACGACGCCGACAGCGGAGGCCTCCTGTCCGATGCAGAAATGGGACGTGCCGCCCAGAAGCCCTTTGCTGAAAAGGCTGCTCAGCGTTTCTTCGAACGCGCGTATCTTCACCATCAAATGGTAGAATTCCAGTAGTTTCTCGTTGCTTAATTGCATGACGTATCTCCGTGAACCACAGCTCACTATACAGTTGATTATTTATTCCACTACAATGAGCGCATAGCCGATTATCTTCGGAATATTGATTTCAATATAGCCGTTCTTGACTGCGAACGGAAGTTTTTCGCCAGACGGTGCCAAATAGACATTTTTCACGTCCTGTCCGTCTTGACGAAGCATAACATGCTGATCCAGAACGGTCAGCGGCTCTTCAATCATGTTGACGCCCGCACCGCGCGATTCAGGCATGTAGGCCAGATAATGGATCATCCGACGGCCAGGCTGAGACGTAACGGTCAATCGCGCAAATGACGGCGCATCAGGTGCTTTCAGCAGCGGTTCAGGCAGTAACCGCTTCAGCAGATTCGCCAAAATCTGGCGGACGGGAATCGAACCCGCCCGGAAATAGCCGCCGCAAATCGCATGGGAGACGTAACCGACTTGCTTCGTCAACGTTACGGCGGGACGGCCTGTATCTTTGTCCGGCGGCAGATAAACGAAGCCATGTTCGCCATCCCAATGGCGATTGTAGTACGGCGCGACAATCGTCGCAAGCGTCTCTGTTCCAGGCTTTGCCGAAATTTCCAAACCATTGGTGTAGAAGTTGTTCGGCATGTCTGGAATGCCATCCGCGAAGGACGGTTTGGCGATGAAAAACGCAGGATCGAATGAATCCTCCTTGATATACGTCACGCCCCATTCGTCAAACGCGAAGGCGGAGCCATCCTGCTTCAAGCCCGCGCGGGCGGAAGCGATGACTTTGCCGCCTTTCTCCAAATGGCGGCGGATACGTCGCTGCGTTTCGTCGTCCATAGGCGTGTTATCCGGAAGAAGCAGCAGTTGATACGGCTCCCAACTGGCCAGATGCGACACGATGTCGAACTGTTGTTTCAGTTCGCAGAGCATTCGCGTCACGCCTTTAATGGCGGTGAATTCAGCGTCAAACTTCTGCCGCCCAACAGGATCCATATAATCATAGCCTGGATACGGCTTCAGCATTGGAACGGCGATTTCCACGACAGGCTTCGCCCCGTCGAGCCATGGATCCAGTTTCTGGAGGCGTTTGTAGATTCGCGTGTCCAAATCCGCCACGGCACGGTTGATGTCGCCGCGCGGATGGAAATGGTCTCCGATGGTCGTATTCAAGCAGTTGGCGATGCCGTACAGGCAGTCGTATTCCAGTGACGCTTCGTCGCGAATGCCGCCAAAATCGCCCCATGAACGATGGAAACGGCCTGTCATGTTCAACACAGGCTTGCCCAACGTCCGCAGATAACGCGCGCCCACAGGCAGTAGCTCATAGCCCCAACCGCCCGTCGGAAGGCATTCAAATTCCAGATAACTGCCGAACTGCTGTTGCGCTTCATAACCGACCCCGTTGAAATACAACAGGCAGTCCGGTTTCACGGCGCGAGCCGCTTCCGATACACGCTTCGCCATATTGACTATCTTCCTGTGGTTGAAGTCGTTAAGCTGTTTCGGATCGTTCCAGTCAACGCCTTCTGCGGTCATTGCATCCGTGCATTCCTTTCCGAAACACGGCCGTGTGTGCATGCAGTCCAAAAACAGTCCATCAACGCCAGTCACCGTCAAAATTTCGCGCACCATCGCAATCGCATGGTCGCCATATTCTGTATTGTAGCACATCTGGCGGAAGAAGCTGTCCAAACGATTTGGCTGATAGGTACGGCCATCAGCATCCATGACGAGCCATTCACGATGGCGCAACCCTTCCTCATGGGAAAGGCCCAGATTCATGTACGCCGTCAATTTGATGCCGCGAGCGTGACATGCATCCGCCAATTCCTTCAGAAGATTGTGCGTCAACGCAGGATGGCGAATACCGATTTTCGTATCATAGTACGCCACGCCGAGATTGCAACGCGCGGGAAACACAACATACTGGACACCAGCCTGTTGGAAACGATCCGCTATTGCCTCGAAATCAAACGCCTTCCCGACGTCCGGATTCGCCGGCATCGTATGGAAATCAAAGAACAAACACCATTTTGGAAATGACATGACGCCTCCTTTTTTGGCGATTGGACGCAACCCTCAGTCCTTCAACGATTTGATGATCTCCATGTTCATCGCGACTTCTGGAACCATCTCGTTCACGTAACGGACGGTTGCCGCCATGCGGCCTTTGTCGCATTCAACTTCGCGCAACATCAGCAACGATGTATAGACAATCGCCTGCATGCGAACGAGACGGCGCGCCACGAGCTCCGTTTTATCGCTCATCTCCTTCTCTACCAGCGAGATAGCTTCATCCGTCAAAACGCGGGCGGCCTTCACTTTCGCGGCCAACGCTTTCAGTTTTTCGTCCGCATGTTCGACCTTTTCCAATTCATCCAACGTGGAATCCAGAACATGCGTCATCACACCGCCCGTCGCCGCCACGATCTGCAACTGCGTCGTTCCTTCATAGATGTTCATGATGCGCGCATCGCGGTACATGCGTTCGACTTCATGCTCGAACATGTAGCCTTTACCGCCATGGCACTGAATCGCATCGTAGGCGACCGCATTGGCCATTTCCGTCGTGAAGAATTTGGCCATCGGCGTCAGTAAAGCGGCCAATTTGGTATAGACTTTTGTCTTTTCCTTTGCATCCGCATCGTCGCGGCAAGCCAACGAGCGCGCTTCATAACCATCGCGCAAATCAACGCACTTGCTGGTTTCATACAACAACGCACGTCCCGCAAGTACTTGCGAATCCATGCGTTCCAACATGTCGCGAACAGGCGGAATGTCACACAGACGCTTACCGAACTGCTCCCGCTTGGTGGTCCAATCCCACGCTTTGCGGCGTGCCGCTTCCGCCAGACCGACGGCCTGTGAGCAAATCGCCAAACGCGCACCGTTCATCAGTGACATCACGTATTTGATCAGACCGAAACGACGCTGCCCGACCAGTTCCGCCGGAGCGTTTTCAAAATGCAACTCACACGTCGGCGAGCCATGGATGCCAAGCTTCCGTTCGATGCGGTGGATTTTGATTTGCGGACATGCCTTCGCGATGAACATCGAAAGGCCGCGGCCGTCGCGAGTTCCGGCCTCCGAACGAGCCAAAACAAGCAACACTTTTGCGCTACCATTTGTGATGAAATGCTTTACGCCGTTCAATCGCCAAATGTTCGGATTGTCCGGATCCTGCGTCGCAGACGTTTCGACGGCCTGCAGATCACTGCCGTGGTCAGGCTCCGTCAACGCCATCGCGCCGTCGTATTCGCCAGATGCGAATTTCGGCAGATATTCCTGTTTCTGCTCTTCCGAACCAAATTTCTGGATCGTCTGCGCGATGCTTTGAAGCCCGAACAGATTCTGCAGCGATGCATCCGCACGGGAAATGATTTCCGTCATCATCGAATAGACCGTGACGGGATAATTCAGTCCATTGTAACGCTTTGCGAGCGTAACGCCGCACAAGCCAGCCGCCTGGATGTCTTTCAGATTCTCAATGGTTCCTTTGGCCATCGTCACGACGCCGTCTTTGCAATGCGCGCATTCTACATCGACGTCCATCGCGCGTGGAGCAATCTTCTCTCCCGCCATTTCGCCAATGGTCTGAAGACCGGCCTCATACTGCGGAACCATTTCCGCCGTTGTCCGTTTGTTTTCACCTTCGCACAGGGGCGTGATCTCAGAAAAATCAAATTTTCTGAAATGATAGACCAGATCGCTGTTATCCGTATAGAAATTCATATCCGCCTCGTATCGCTAATCATTAATTTTCAACAAGTTCAACGTGACATTCTTGCCGTGCCGCGTTTTTCGCGTCACTCATCTTCGGAATAGAGGATGGCGCCGCAAGACGGGCAGAATACCATCTTCCCCTTGCGCGTCTCGTTCTTCAACTGCGCCGTCACGCTCATATGGCAACGCCCACAGGCCATGTCTTCCAAATTGGCGACGCAACCAACCGTTTTCGGATGGGATTTCGATGCACGAAGACGATTGTACGACGGCAGATAATCCGTCCGCGGGGCGCCCGCTTCCGCGTCCGCCTTGCTGATCGCCTCCAAAGCCTCCACGATAGCCGGCCGCTTGGCCGCCTGCGCCGCGATCAGCTTGTCGAAATTCGCCTTGCGGGATTCCAAATCCGCCAACACGATTTTCGCACGGGCCTTTCCAGCCTCCAAGTCCTTGTCTTTCTGAGCTTTATTGTTGCGCAACTGGTCAATGAGAATCATCGCCTCGATCTGCTTTTCCTCTAGATCACCGATGGCCTTGTCCATCATTTCGATCTGCAAGATAGCGGCGCGATATTCGTCGTTGTTCTTGATGGTGATGGTCTTGGACTGGAAATCACGTTTTTTGTCACGCGCGGTACTGATCTGCGTTTCAATGTTTTTTGCGGCTGCTTCCGCCTTTTTCAGTTCATCCGTCGCAGCGGCCAACGCATCCGCTTCGGCCTTATACTGAAGTTCCGCTTCGGCCTGCCGTTTCGGCAGTTCGCCCAATTGCATCTCCAGTTTCGCGATCTTCAAGTCGATATCCTGCAATTCGACCAATTTCTCTACCCACGCTTGCATCTTCGATTCCTCGCTGTTTTATTCCTTTCCTTTCCTACCCTCATGAAGCCCATTATTCCCCTCTTGCTTTAGAATTCCAAGGGGATATGGCAAATCCGACACCTGACCGCCGCAATGGGTGGTCATCATCCGTGAAAACACACACAAATCATACGGCTGCCCATCAATGACGCAAGCAGCTTCAATCTGAGCCAGATACGTATGAATCAGCTCCTGATCCGAACAGACATGGAAACGGGTGACATCACGATCTTGCAACGGCTGCCACTTCTCTTCTGGCATGAGAATCTTTCCTTCCTGCGTCTGAAGCATGAACTTGCCCGAATACAGGACAATCGTCGCCCTCCAGTTGTTCACCAAGCATATCTGCTTGGCCAATACGCACAGCAACAACGACTGGCCGCATCCGCTGTACAAAGCCTCCGGCAAAAAGAACGTCTCCAGTTGAAACATTTCGTTATATTTTGGCGGATCAAAATTCTTTTTTACTAACAACCGCGTCAACGAGTCGCTCGACGGCTGACGCATCCGCGACGCTTTCAAAAATTCATCTATCTTCTGATCCAACGCCATTTCGCTGTAACGCTGATCGAAAATCAGCGACAACCGCCGCACGGCCTGCCAGAACGTCATCGTCTTCGCGTCCAACGCCTCGATGAATTCTTCCCGCATACGACGCAGCCGCGCAACATTGTGCAGTTGCTGTATCCGACGACGCAACCGAGGGTTCTCCTCATCCTGATGCGCCGATATGAACGCATCCAAGTCACTGCGCTTCAACAAGAACTGCATGGCCGCCAGAGAACTGCGGGTATCCGTGTCCTCCAACAATGTCAGCAATGTATCATCCGATAGCTTCTCCACGCAACTACCTAGTCCTTTTTCTTCTGCTCTTCAAACTCTTGCTTCTTCTTCTGAATCAGCTTGATATATTCACGAGTGCTTGAAAACGTGATCATATCAATGGTCAGCGGTTTCGACGGATCCTTCGGAAGCCACAGTCGTTCGACATTGCCGCATCCCGCATTGTACGCAGCCAGCTGCAATACCTCACGATTCTCCCGGCCAGGCCACAACCGACTCGACCACGCCAGATACCAAGCTCCAATCTCCAAGTTCAGTTCAGGATCGAACAAATCGTCTTTTTTCGGAATGTCCCGCTTCTTCGCCCTGGCCCAATCCGTCACCGCGCCGTCCATCAGCTGCATCAAACCGATTTCACCTTTTTTTCCGACGCGACGATTGTCGAACTTCGACTCTTTCCAGACCACCGCCTTCAGCAAGGCGGGAGACAAGTTCTCCTCTTTGGACACGCGGTCAATCAACTTGTCCAGCTCCGCCTCGCTGATCGGACGTTTTCCACAGCCGCAGAGAGACAGTACGGCCAACATGGCCGACATCATGATTGCAATCGTCTTCTTCATAATCTTTTCTACCTCCTTTCGTTAATCCCGTGAATCCACACGGATTCCTTCCCTAATATAACCCCCATTACCGTTCAAGCTAGAAAAACAAGCCCCTTTTCCTTAATAAATAATGGAAAAGAGACCACCGAACGCTTTATTTTCCGCCATTCAAGACTATAATTCTCCCAAAGAAAAAACATCTCTCATCAACTGGAGACTTTCGATCATGGACATCGCTTTTCTCGGTGACAGCATCACATTGGGCTACGCTCTTGACGACAATAACGACCGTTTTTCAACACTTGTCTGCAAACGCCTCGGCCACAACGAAATCAATCATGGCATTACGGGAACGTTGATGGCGCAGGCCAGCATGAATCGAAACGACGGAAAGGATTTCGTCCATCGACTGCCTCTCATCCATGACGCCGATGTCGCCGTCATTTTCGGCGGAACCAACGACTATTTCTGGAGCGATCGTCCGATCTATCCTCCCAAATCATTGGAAACAAGGGAGAAAGAGGTTTCATTGGACTATTTTTCCAACGCCCTCAAGGCCATCTGTGATGATTGCAATGAAAAACGGCATGGCAAACTGACGCTGTTCGTCACCCCCTACCCGCATCATGGCACCGGAAACTATTTTGGCGGAGCCACTTGGAACACTTCATCCAAACATGACACATCGGAGCGAAACTTCAACGGCCATGTTCTGCAGGACTATGTGGACGAAATCGAACGCGCCGCCACGGCCGCAGGATTTCCCGTCCTGAACCTTCATCAAGTTATAGGCTTTGATTGGCGGAAACACACCATCGACGGTTGCCATCCCAATCCTCTTGGACACCAATGGCTTGCAGATGTAATCACCACCAAACTGAAAGAACTTCTCCCATGATGTCTTTTTCACTATGCGAAGCACATTGAACTACCGAACCGCCAAAAACTGCCCTTCGGCAGTGCTTATGGCTTATGGATTTCAAGCTTTCGCATGACATCCTTTGCATCTCGCGAAGCGATAACAACCGCCGAGCCGCCGGAGGCCGTTGCTGTTTTCAGCATTCAACATTCCATAATTCACAACAAAAGTCTTTGCATATTGGCGGCCCCGGCGGCGAGGCATTTTGGTGTGTTTTGTGTGTTTTGTGGTTAAAAATTCGTGTTCATTCGTGTCCATTAGTGGTTTAAATTTAACACGTTAACTATTGCAAACAACCACTCAAAGTCACGGCTTCATGAACGTGCAGCACTGTCCATTGTGATCCGCCGTCATGACGTCCCATATGGGAGGACGCTGCTCAGGCTTGCGCGGCGACGGGAAATAGAAATCCTTTTGGACGATGGTCGCAACGAAGCGGTCGGGCAGTTCGCGGAAGAGGACATAGCCGATGTCGCCCCAATGGCCTGTCGATGGAAGTCCAAGCGTGCGATGAATCGCCGTATGTTTATAGTCGATCCGCGTCCATGTCTGGATCCAACGGTGTTCATGGCCGTGAATGAATCCCGCGTGTTTCGGGCATGTGAACAAAAAGTTGTTCAGCCCTTGCGTTCCGATTTTTAGTTCACGCCCCGCATGATGCGCCCCCAAGAAGAACGGACGCTCCCATTTCGGGAGGCTTTCCGCCAACCAGTCCTGCTGCTCTTTGCTCAACATGCCGCCGACGGGATTCGCTTTGTCCTTTCCTTCCTGTAATGAATCCAGCATGATGAAATCCGCTCCAGGCAACGGCACGACGGATACGATCTGGCCTGGAATTTTCGTAGTCTTCTCATATTGAGGATATTGCGCAAGAAAGGGGCCACGTTTGTCATGGTTGCCCATGCCGATGGTCACTTTGATGCCCGCGTCCTCCATTTGTTTGATATATGGATAGGATGTGGCATAATCCGCCGGCCGACCGAACAACCATGCCAAGTCACCGAAAATGAACGCTCTAGCAGGCAACGGATTCATCTTCAATATTTCCGCCACCCATGCTTCGAATTTCTCAATCTGATGTTTTTGGCCAATCGTATCGCCGTTGATATGGACGTCCGCAAAGAAGACGGACAGATTTTGGTCATAGTCCTCCGGCTCCTTCGCGAAGAGCTTCGCGGGCTTCATCAGCCCCGCCGCAACGGTCGTGGTCGTCAAAAAGGACAGGAATTCGCGTCTGGTCAATGGCATCATGCATCTCCTTTCATATTGAACGTGACATTTTTCAATAGTATAGCACATCTCACGAAGAAAAACACCCTCTTCGACACCAAAAGTCCATGAAAAAACGCAAGTCGCATTTGATTTTTGAAAATCCCGCCCTACATTAAGGGAATTGTCATTGAGCGCGCATAGTTCAGTTGGTTAGAACGCCATCTTCACACGGTGGAGGTCACTGGTTCGAGTCCAGTTGCGCGCACCAAATATCCGCCCGTCTTTTTCCAAAAGACGGGCTTTTTGTTTGTCTTTTTTGGGGATTCCTACCGTTCTGGGAAATAATCTAAACGCTATCCTTTTCACGCTAAATATCTTGTAAAAGAAAGAGATGTTCTGATGCGTCAAGTCTATTTTTTTAGCCATTAGTTACATTATATTTGACAAGTTACAATATGAATGTAACTTATAACAGTTGCACAAATATTATGATAGATATGGCCATGGAATACAGAAAATTACATCAATATTTAGCCTCTATCGGTGGTGAGATGACATTCCAGAAAAAAGAAAATCTGGAAATGACATGTCCGCTCTCCGTCAGTCTGTGCTATGAAGCGGCGAAAGCTGTCATATTTGACAAACAACGCCTTCTCCTGTACAGTCGCGATGCCTCATCCCTGACTCCTGATCAAGTTCTAACTCATGTCCATATTCTCGCTGATATATATTCTTTGCCCATGTTGTTCGTCTTCAAGGAGGCAAGCCGTGAATTTTGCATCTCTCTAATCAGAAAGCGACTTCCTTTCATCGTACCAAGTCGCCAATGCTACATTCCGGATGGCCTCATTTCCATCAATGAAAAAGCATTCAATAAGAAAAAAAACAGAAAAATCACCAGTCTTTCGCCTGTTTCACAAGTCATTTTCCTTTTCTATCTTCTTCATAGAGAATTTCCTGCGTCTGTACCCTTCCAGCAGTTCATCAATGGCCTGCCAAGCCTTTCAAAAGTCTATGTCACACGCGCGGCACAGGAACTGGATTCCATCGGTCTTGCCACGATTACGAATTCCGGACATTTGAAATTCCTTCGCTTTGATGCCCCACGGAGGGAATTATGGGAACAAGCACAACCATATCTCCGTTCTCCAGTTCTCCGTCGTGTTCGCATAGAAAACACACTTGCAGACTTGCCATTGGCGGGAATCAGTGCACTTGCAGAATACAGCAATCTGAATGATGACCCAGAGCAAACAACAGCATTGTATTCACGTGATTTTGACAAAAGCATTCCGACATTCGAATACAGCGGGCATCATCTAGAGCTATGGCGATACAATCCACGCATGTTATGCGGAGAAGACTCAGCTGTTGATAAGTTGTCGCTTTATCTCTCGTTAAAAGAAGATGAATCCCCACGCGTCAAAGGTGAATTATCGAGAATGATGGAGGAGTTTCAATGGTAAAGGGTATTGATTTGTTCAAAAAGCATTTCATAAACCAAAGAGAGCATTTCATGCTCATCGGCGGATCTGCTTGTGACCTTACATTGAAAGACCATGGTGGCTTCAGAGCAACAAAAGACATTGATCTGCTGGTCCTGTTGGAGAAAATGGACACTGATTTCTCCTCATGTTTTCATGATTTTCTTCAGCAAGGTGGATACAAATGCTACGTCTCCAAAGATGGAAGAAGCCATTTCTACCGTTTCATAGCACCGAAAGAATCTCCTTATCCCAGCCAAATTGAACTCCTTTCAAAAAGTCTGTTTCCCGAACATGCCTCTTTGTCCTTTACACCATTAGTTCTTGATAAATATACACAAAGCATGTCCGCCATCATCTTAAGCGATACATATTATCATTACGCCTTATCCCATCGAACAATACAGTGGGAACTCCCCTGTCTTGATACAGAAGGGCTAATGGTTTTCAAATCCGTCGCATGTGTGAACTTGATAAAACAAAAATCAGAAGCGCCTCAAAGCGTCCGAAGCGATGATATCCACAAACATCGCAATGATGTTTTTAGATTGCTTATGACCGTGCTTCCAGAAGCGACTGCAAATATTTCAAATGATATCGCACAAGATCTACGACATTTCATGGAATATTTCCCCTTGGAAAGCATGGAATGGCATGACATCACGCAATCACTTGGAGTGCAGGATTCAGCGAAAAGCGCTCTGCGTCAACGTTATTTATCTTTTTTCCATTTGGCTTGATTCCTTATACATTTTATTTTTATCTAATGAATTTATAACATAAAATTATCATAATCAACATGTATTTGATTATTTAAAAGTCACAATTATCTTATGTATATCAAATATTCATACTAGAAGAAAGCATTTTCAATAAAACTACTGATCACTTTTCAGGCAACCGAATAGGAGAAACTCATGAAAAGGCTTGAAATCTACAAATGCGAAGAATGCGGGTTGGTCGTGGAAGTCACAACAGGCTGCGACTGCACACCGACCTGTTGCGGCAAGGAGATGAAACGGATGCAGCCGCAGACCGCTGAATACAA
>JAEEGH010016350.1_pt1 | contig 15969 bp, 21 predicted proteins | sample 9134181 | NCBI WGS metagenome assembly JAEEGH01 (sample SAMN16246544, study PRJNA631951) | gut metagenome | biome: gut microbiome; feature: rumen; material: DP-attached | host: Bos | place: Iran: Karaj | collected 2018-10
GGGCCCACTCGGGGATTTCTACAATGTACTGCTTGGCGAGTGTGCCGTCCACCGTACGGAAGAGCAGCTGAGGCTGGTGGTCCTCTATGCTGTTATCATAGATATATGACCTATCCACAAATGTGATAGCCTGTTTGACTTGCTCGAGCGACTTGAAATAGCGAGAAATAACCTTCGATATTGGCACTTCGTGACCGCCATTCATATAGCGTTTGGCAATACGCGCCACATTAATCTCAGAGGGTGACAGGGGACAGGTCTGTGTCACATGCTGACACATTGTTCAATATTGTTCTAAGAGAGATGTCAGAAATTTATCGGAAACATTCCCCATCTCGCTTTTGTCATAAATATAAAGTAGGGTGATGTTAATAGTTTCATCATCTAACTTGTTAACAGAGAAAGTAATGACGCGCATACCTCCTCTCTTGCCTCCTTTTTTATCTGAAATACCAAATCGTACCTTGCGTAATCCATTACCGAGGCTACTACCTTGGAACGGATTCTCTTCAAGTGACTTCAGAAAATTTCGAAAGTCGGTTGTTAGCGAATGATATTTCTTCCTATAACGTTTGAATTGTCGCTCAAACTCTTGATGAGTGTGTATTGTAACGTTCATTCGTCTTCCTGTTCGAGTTCTGCGAGAAAATCATAGGCGTTTCGACCAACATGCATGCCATTAGCTTCTGCTTGACGTGCTTCGTTAGCAGCTTTACTAACGGATTTGGCCATCATACAAATAGAATTGTATGTTTCCGGAGATAATTTCTTGGCGTAAACTTGCATCTCACCTTCCTTCTTTTCTTCAGCGACTTCTGCTAAAATACGTGAGCGAAAAGCATGTTTAACACACTTCTTTTGTGATTTATATAAAGCCCACAGTGCATCAAGTGGGCTTATTGAAGTCGATTGTGATGTTACTGTTGTTGTCATATTTTTTCCCTTTCATTATATTTTTTGCAAAGATAGTGGAATTCTTTACAATTTCCAAATGTTTATTCAATATTTTTCTTCAGTGACAGGGGACAGGTACTATTATGATGTATGATGTCTGAAGTCTGATGTATGATGTATGATGTGTATCAAGTGACGGGTTCCTGACACAACTATCTTTGTTTCGGATTGTACTTGTTCAGTAATATCTGCAATAGCATTGCCTCAACATCATTCTGATTTTGGAGTTGAAGGTTCCTGTTGTTAATATTTTTTATAGCCTTTTCCCTTTCTGCTTGTTCTTGTGCAATTCTCATTTTGATGAAAGCTCCCCAAAACGGGTCAGATACTGCAAACATTGAACTATTGAAGTCACTTCTGAGAATGCCCACTTCAGCTGTTGATAGCTCTGCAAGTTTAAGAGCAATATCATTCTCTGAAAATGGATGGTCTGGTGTGTTTACCTTCTTACTTATAGACTTCAATGATAACTTTGACAATGGCCGGTTAGAGAAAGTCTTTAATATATACCATCCTAGAGGGTCTTTAACAGCTCGGTCGTAAACTTCCCTAAGAGTATCAGAACGCGCATCAATATATCCTTCTACGGCATTTGCAAATTTCTCGCCTGTAAGATGTTTCTTTTTTAACTGACTCTTTGTGATACCTTCGCTGTCACAAACATCATAACTTAGTTGGTGTGCCAATGCTCCAAGTTGATTGGAATAATGAACGATTCGTTCTACCAAATCGTCAGTCATATCAATGTTCAGCAATTCACAACCACGCTTAATAATTTCTTTTATCTCTGTATCTAACAGTAATGGTATTTCACACTCGTATACTCGCTGTTTCAGATTGTTGTCTAGTTTTATGATTTCGCGGGCTGTATCTACAGCACCAATACAAATTACTTTTAAAGAAGGGTATTTATTTGCTAGGTCTATGAAAACCTTAAGCATGTCAGCTAGTTTCTTTTTCTCTTCGTCTAACAGTTTGTGAAAATCCTCAATCACCAAAACTTTGTTTTCTGTTCCGAGTACATCTGCTAAACGTTGAGAAGTAACTTGAGGGTTCACGAGGCGAGCAAATTCAACGACTTGTGTCTGTGATGATGAAATCTCAGTATTTGATCTGAGGCCAGTTGCTTGCATCTCTCCAGATACCTTTGCTCCTTCTGTTTTGCTAAGAGATCCTGTTTGCTTATAAAAAGAGTCAAGTTGATCAAAGGCATTTAAAAGTATTTGATTGAATGCCATATTTGAGTCACAGTGGATTGTGATAGTTGAAATATTATTCTCTTTAAAGTATTTATTGAGAAACGTAGTTTTTCCACTTCCTGAATGGCCATAAACAATAATCTGTTTTCCACATAGCTTGAACTGGCTGTGAAATTTCTTCTCTATAGATTTACGTCTCACAAAAGTAAGTTCTGCAGAACTAGATGGGGTAAACACTTTCTCTATTGGATAAGGCTTGAACAACCAATGCAATAATATTTTTATCTTATTCATAGGCTATTCTGCTAATATATTATAGAAAAGAATATTATGGGTCTCTATGCGTCCTAAGTCAACAGACCATACCTGTACATCTTGATTCATATAAGGCTCTATCGCAGTATCTTTGTTATCTGCAAATAGATAATTTCTAAGGAAAACATCTCGGTCTTGTGCGTTTGTCGGAACTATAATCAAGTCGGAAACAACAAAACCTTTCTTGTCTGTTGTTCCTTTCAGATTGAGATGCTCTTCTCTCCATTTTATCGCAGTAGAATATGTCATATCTATATGTTATTTAAAACAAGGATGTTTCATATTGTATAAGAGGTGACAGGGAACAGTTCTGTTATGATGGATGATGTATGATGTATGATGGATGATGTATGATGGATGATGGATGATGGAAGAAGGTCTGAGGTCGGAAGTCTGAAGTCTGAGGTCTGAAGTCTGAGGTCTGAGGTCGGAAGTCTGAAGTCTGAGATGGATGATGGGTGATGGAGTTTACGATGTCTGAGGTCTGAGGTCTGATGTGTGATCCAGTTTGTACGTTTTTGAGTTTTTAAGGGCACACAGATATGAGGGATCTCACGGATTTTTTCCAATTCTTTTCAACGTGTCGCCCGGTCATCATATTAGTATCTGGGCCCACTCGGGGATTTCTACAATGTACTGCTTGGCGAGTGTGCCGTCCACCGTACGGAAGAGCAACTGAGGCTGGTGGTCCTCTATGCTGTTATCATAGATATATGACCTATCCACAAATGTGATAGCCTGTTTGACTTGCTCGAGCGACTTGAAATAGCGAGAAATAACCTTCGATATTGGCACTTCGTGACCGCCATTCATATAGCGTTTGGCAATACGCGCCACATTAATCTCAGGCGACTTTGTGCACACATAGAACAGCCGAATGAAGAACCCTGTTTCATGGGCCTTATGAAGGAACTCAAGTTTCTCGGCAGATGAAAACACCGTCTCGAACACAAAATCGCACCGCTTTTCCAAACACTGGTAGCGAAGCTCCGTGGCTCGCTGGGCTGCCTTCAACACTGCGTCGGCATTGTTCCATCCGCCAAACTCTTGATTGGCAATGATGTCTGGATTGATATACAGGCTGTTTGCACTCCATTCGTTGGCAAGGAGCTGTTCTGTTGTCGTTGTCTTGCCAGAGCCATTAGGTCCTGCCACCACACACAAGGTAGGTCTTTGTTCTGCCATCGTCTTACGATTTGCTTGAGGTTCGAATCAACTCAAAGCGACGATGCAACTCGGCCTGAAACCTTGCAGTAGAGCTTCTGGCCGCCTCCGCTACTTGTTCCATGATTGCATGCAGCATTTCATCGGTAGGCTCTTGCAGAGACGACAGCCTATATGAAGTCAATTCTTGTTGTGACATATTTTTTAGTTTAGAGTTTAGAGTTTAGAGTGTAGAGACAGTTGGTGAGTTTAGAGTTTACTGTTTACGGTTTACCGCTTACGGCTTACTGCTTATACGAAAACGAAACGCTGCGCTACGAAAACGAAAACTTTCTAAGTTCAAACAGATCTCATGGATCTCACGGATCTTTATAAGGTCACACAGAAATCACAGAAATCACAGAAATGGTCGCTTCGCTCAAAATTTCTTAAGACTCGCGATGCTCGAATAAGCGGCAGAGCCGAGCGAAGCAAAAATAAAAGTTATGGTGTGTCAAGGGAACAGGTTCATGTCACCTGTCAGACACGTTGTATCAATCCTCGTTCCAAACCAGTCAGGCGCTGACCTGTGGTCGAGCCTGCTCACGCTCGGTATAGTCGAAGGGAAGCGTCTCTATTTCTCTGTCTGTTCTTCAGTAGTTTCTGATTGAGAATCTATAATGAACTTAATTTGGTCAATTAATGTCGGGATTATGTTTTTTGCAACATCCCATACAATATAGTAGTTTACTCCCATATAGTCGTGTACCAGTCTGTCACGCATTCCTGCCATTTGACGCCAGGAAATACTTTGCCATGCATATTTGACATCTGCGGGAATTTTCTTCGTCGCCTCTCCAATAATGGAAAGACTACGAGTTACAGCTCGTTTTAACGTTTCATCACGCAGGAAATCATCCATCTGCATCTCGTCTGTAATAACAGAATGTACGTAGAGGCATTCATCAAGGATGTGCTGAAGGTACGGGATGTATGATTTATACATATTCTACTTCATTTAAAATGGTCTGGCCGATGTAGGGACTGAGCCCTTTGCGTGTTACTACATCGAGCTTTATGCGTTTAAAACTGTTCTCAAGTATTTGACATGCTGATAGGAAATTGGGATATGTTTCCTGACCAGCGGTAAAATCCAAAAGAATATCTATGTCACTCGTTGGCGTATTTTCGTCTCGTACGGTCGATCCAAATAGTCCTAACTGGCTAACTCCGACTGTGCTGAGTTGGCCCTTTAGGGAGTGTAAACGCTTAAGTACTGTTGTCTTTTTCATTTTCTTTTTATTTCACACAGATCATTTTTAGTTTAGAGTGGAGAGTTTAGAGTTTAGAGTTTAGAGTCAGTTCGTAAGTTTAGAGTTTTTAAGTTTACACAGAAATCACAGAAATCACAGAAATTTTATCTCACAGAGATAATTTAAAGGTTCACATATTGTGTCAAGGGATAGGATTCTGACACCTATATAAGGTCTTATCTCCTCGCGTTCTTAATCATTATTTTATTGCGGTCTCCGGTTCGTCTATGGTAATTTATGGTAACTGAGGCATAGGACCGCCTAATAAACTATCTAAGAACTTCGAGAATGAAGCACACCTACCAGAGTGTCTCAATTTCTCATAATCATCAGTAGTAAGTGTCGATAAGAAAGAAAGCAACTCATCTTCACGTTTATGATAATCCTCGCCACAAGCTTGAAAAATCTCCTTTACTCGGGGAAATGGGTGATATATGTCATTCTCAGGATCACACATAGTGAGTTCAACGCCAATCTGCTGACATATATTAGCAATATCTTGACCTTTATAGACAACATAATTATCTATTAGTGCCAACATCCATGATTCATATTCCATTATAGCGAAATGCAAGCGACAGTCGCTGTTTCGATTATTTATACTATTCACTTGAACAGCATACATATGCTCTATTCTTGTTCTGTCTATTACTCGCTGATTGTTCAACAGACGTTTATAGGCATCACCATACACATCCTTTAATCCGAGAATAATATCAAATCCATTTGCTAACAACCCCGGAATATCCTTATTCATTTTGGAAATGACGTAATTATCGTTATTTACATTAACAATTTGATAATAGTTGGTCGAGTTTACATCACCCTGTTTGGGGTTAGACAATCGGTCATAATTATTTGCATTAAGATTTACACATAGGAAGCCGCATTGAGCAGGGTCATAGTTTGAATACTTCTGAAGGACATCGGCCACAAAAAGCATCTCAGACAGTCCTTCTACATAAACAGCATACTTCATTCTGCACTACGAGCTATGAAGTTATCAATAAAGTCCGACGAGAACAAGTCAAAATTACTTAATCCTGTCATACGGAACTCATCGAACAACTCCGGCATGTTGGTCTGATTGATGACGCTCAACTTGCTATTCTTCCTTCTGACAATTTGCCATTTAGCAATATCCACCACATCCATCAATAAAGATTCATTCGAACTGGCAATCAACTGCATTTTCTCCTGTTCGCAAACCTGAAACACTTTTCTTCCCAAATGGATAGCTCTACTATAGTCCAGACCTTCTCCCAAGTCGTCAATCAGCAGCATTGAGCGCGATCTCGCATGTTTAACATATTCTAAGAAACACAAGATATAGAGCACTCGTATCATTCCGCTCGACAATTGGAAATCCAATATCCCGTTCTGAATATTTCGTTCTTTTACAGCTACGAGTTTTATCTCACCATTTGGAACTACTAAAGCAATATCCATTATATCATAGCCCAAACGCTTCGCCTCATCGATAACAGTCTTCTTGTCTTCTTTCGACAAAACTTCTACAAGAGTACTGAAAGGAATGGGGTTAATATATCTAGGCTTGCCACTTAAAATGGTGAATGGATTAATGTCTGAACAAGAGATGGCAATGACGCCTTCTGCCCATTCCATTAAAGATTCTACATCAGGATAATACTCCTTATCGCGACGAACCTGTACGACGAGCTTGTCTTTTGGCGGGTAAATAACATCCCCTTTCAGCAAGGTTTTCTGAGCATCCCTTTTTATCAACGTCATACCAGAAACTGTCAGTTGCTCTGCCTTCACGTCTCCCTTTTCTATCTCAAACTGATAGGTCAACCCCCAGCTAGCATCTTCGGGGTTGGTGAAATGCATTTTAGCTTTAAAAATTTCATCATGGAATAAGAAAGACTCCATTCTCATATAAGAGGTTACATTTTGTAAGGCCCTTATAGTTCGAGTCTTTCCTGTTGCGTTTTTACCAACCAAAAGGTTTGTCAGTTCAAGCGCATTAATTTCTGTCAGTTCCCATCCAGAAGTCTTATAACTAAACGATGACAATATCATATTATTTCTATAATTACCTTTATTTAAAGCCTATATTCTACAAATGTAACAATTTCCTTTTAATCAAACGGTAAAATCCCAATTTTATTTTTATATTTTTAACTATTGAGCGCTATGTTAGTTAGCATACTCATTTTTTATGGTGTCTTATGACAGGGCATTATGACAGGGGACAATACGTGTCATAGACGAAGTGTCACAAAAGACTTGTATTTTCTTGACATGTCTTTTGCACGTTTTTCAAACTCAGGAAGATAATCGAAAATAACCATCAATACGGGTAGTCGTTATTTAGAAAATAGACGACGGGCATCATGCTTTACCTGCCCTTTGTGAAGCTCATCGAATGCCCTCGTAAGGCTTTCTTTGATTTTTACTTGTTGAGATTTAGTCGCCTGTTCTTCTTCCAAGAGACGTTTGGTCAATAGCATTGTCAATTTTTTTATGCATTGTTTCCTCGGAGTAGGTATGCCTGTACTTCTTAGTTACGTTGTGATAAAAGGAGTATATCTTCCGATAACATAACGGGCTGACTTTGTAATCATAGTTCATCATACCTGCGAGTACACTTCTCTCACCATCTGGTGCAAATCTTCACGCATGGATTCCACATCAATAAACTCGGAATCCTTGAACTCCATCATGGATTCCTCTTTTTCAGCATGCATCTGGCGGATATGCAGGTCTATCAGTTCTTGTGCCCAACGGCTAATTGCTGCCTTGCTGCTGAGCTCCGGGAGTACACCGCGAAGCATTGCCTCGTCTATTTTTACACTTACTACGCCGTGCTTCAGGATGAATCTGACTTTATAAGTCCGCATAGTCCTTATGTACCTGTGAAATCAACTCGTCGAAATATTCATCGACAGACATGGTGTTAGCCATCACATGCTCTGTCGAGGAGATTGGCTTTGCGGTCTTATTCGTCGATTGATTTGTTGTTGTATTATTGACTGCTATCATAATTTTATTGTTTTTTTATTGCGCAAAGATAATTATTTAGTTTAGAGTGGAGAGTTTAGAGTTTAGAGTCAGTGTTGGGGCATTGTCCAATGCTCTTCAAGAATTCTTTCTATTGCCTCACCATTTAGCTCACCAGAATCCCATAGACGATCAGCCTCTTTCTGAACTTTGCGCGCATAAAAATCTGAAAGCACGTTCTTCAGTTCTTCCATGCTTTCGTCGGTCTTGCAGTAGTTGAACATCTCTAGAATGTGCAACTGTACTGGATTGAAAACGGTTCTAGTAGTATGCATAATTCTATATTTTTTTATTATTATCGTACAAATGTACGTATTATTTCTGAATTCACAAAACTTTTTGTAATTTAAAGTTCACACAGATCATTTTTAGTTTAGAGTTCTTTAGACTACGAAAACGAAAACGAAACGCTGCGCTACGATAACTGATAACTGATAACTGATAACTGATAACCGATAACTGATAACCGCTAACCGCTAACCGATAACTGATAACTGATAACCGATAACTGATAACAGATAACTAGGGCTCGTCGATCTCGCGGAGGTAGGAGGCGGGGACGAAGGCGATGGCGACTGCTGCGATGCCTTCGAGCTGCACGACTACGTGCTTGTTGCGCTTGATGCGCTTGATGGTGCCCTCGACACCGGCAAAGTCACCGTCGATGATGCGGACACGACGGCCTTCCTTGTGAAGGTAGTCGTTGGACTGAAGGAACAACACGCTGTCGTCCTGACGGGAGGCTACGCGCATGAAATTCTCCATCTGGGCATCGGGAACGCGGAGGATGCGCTCGTCCCAGTGGTCGCTGAGGTGGTTGGTCATGTAACGCATGGGCTCGAACTCGCGACGTGTCATCTTCAACTCGGTGAGGACCTGCTGGGTGGAATGGACGAACAGCAGATTGGGGATGGCGGGAACGAGGGTGCGCTTCTTCTTGCCCTGGGGCGTCAGGATGAGCTCATAGCGCATGGGAAGGAAATTCTCGATGTGCAGCTGGTCAAGGTGGGCCTTGACTTTCTCCTCACGACCGTAGGTGATGCGCATGGGGTACCAGTATTGTTCGCTCGCGTTCATAGGATGGGGGTGGGGTGGGGGGTGAGACAAATAGAGAGGGACACCACAGAAAGTGTGTGGTGTACCGGATGCTTGTAAACGGTGCCTGTATGTCTCATTGCGCTGATATCCAGCAACATACGACCTCCCGCGCGTATTGTGCGATACTGGCGGTGTGGTATTTTGCTGCAAAAGTACAAAAAAAAATGCATAAAAAGTGTTTTTCTTCTCCTTTTTTTTACTATTTTTGCAGCGGATTTTTGATGTCTGATGTAAGATGTCTGATGTCTGATGTCTGATGTAAGATGGAAGATGTCTGATGTAGGATGTCTGATGTAGGATGTAGGATGTCTGACAGATTGCGGACAGTGGACTGTGAACCGTGGACAAAAAATGAAGAGATAAGATATGAGAAAGATTTTGATTTTGGGTTCTTTTGTGCTTTTGTTCTTCTCGGTGGGTTGCTCTAACTTGCCGGAGACTGCCACGCTGGACTTGGAACACTACGAGCCGGTGGGGAAGTTTGTGCCTGCCTATGAGGCGCTGACGAACAGGACGGACCTGACAACGAACAAGGACTATGACATTGAGCAGACGGTGAGGGTGCTGAACGCACTGGAGATTGCTCAGGCTAACTCGAAGAACTTCAATGAGTTCCTGGAGTATATGGCGAGACAGGACTATACGGGGGTGGCTCCGGACGTGATGGAGTCGAAACAGAAGCTGTTGCCCATCCTGCAGTATATGTATAAGCTGCAGAGCCAGGACAAGGAACTGAACGACCTGTGGATGCTGGCACGCTCGGCTGCCAAGGGGGTGACTGCCGCTGACGACCCGCTGGGACTGGCGGGGGCTGTGCTGGGGAACCCGCTGGCGGTGCTGAACATCATGCACAACGATGATGCGTCGAAGGCTACGGATGCTGCCTTCGGACAGTATGAGAAGGACAAGGAGCTGAAGGCGAACATCAGGAAGGACATCGAGAAGCTGAGGGCGTCGTACCTGCAGTACCTGACGGACTATGCGCCGATATACCATAAGTACATGAAGGAGTATGACGCGCTGTGTGTGCAGAAGGACGAGGCGTACCTGGACCTCTACGGGGGCAGGGCAGGGGATGCGCTGGGGCACACGAGGCGGATCCTGGCGAAGTATCCGCATAACTCGGAGGCGATGCTGCTGCAGAGTATGGCGCTGATTTTGAAAGGTGCTTCACCTGTGAAGCCGTTATCTGTTAACAGTGATGAGTTATCAGAAGACGGGAACGAATACGGGAACGAAGACGAAAACGAAAACAATGGGAACGAAAACGATTCGGTGCCGTCGGACTTCAGGCACCAGACGACCATCGTCAGTCTGCCACCTGCCAACAGTAACCAGGGGGCAATGGCGGAGGCTGCTGCCACACTGGACTACTACATGCAGGAGTTCCCGGGAAAGACGGCTCCGGCTCTGGTGCTAAAGGGACTGATGGCTCAGAAGACAGGGGACGAAAAGAGGGCGCTGCTGTACTTCGACCAGGCGTCGATAGAGTATCCGAGACAGGCGAAACAGCTGACGGACATGCTGGACGCGTATCGCACGCGTACCTATTTAAATAAGACGCCGGAGGGACAGTTCCTGCAGCGACTGTACTCATCGACCATGGAGGGCTATGGCATGTTCAGTCCGAACCTGCTGAAGGCAAAACACTATGCGGACCAGGGGAGAACGGACGAGGCGAGGCAGGAGATATTCAACCACTTCTTCCGCAGGGGCAACCAGGGCATCTACTCGGCACTGCTGAGTGACATGCAGTTCTGCGAGGAGCATCTGTACGGACCGTTCAAGCAGCTGCTGATAGAGCATTCGTACCTGGACGTGGAGGTGAACCCGGAGCGGGAATGGCTGTTCTGGAAGAGTGACGACCTGCTGAACGTGAAGATAAACAACCGCAGCGACATGGACCTGGAGAACGTCAGGGTGTTCCTGTGCATACACTATACGGACATGTACAAGGATGAGTATGACGTGGTGAAGGTGCCGAAGACGATGAACATCATACCGAAACACTCGACGGCTGACCTGGACACGCTGCGTATTACGTACCCGGGAAAGACGTACGAGGACATCACACGCATCAGGGCGATTGCCGTGACGGACGACAGGATATGCTGGGTGGACGACGTGGACTACAAGCAGAACCACGTGCTGGACGTGCTGAGGGGCAGAAGACAGGGCGTGACGAGCAAGGAACAGGAGAACAGGGACCGGGAGGAGTTCCTGAGCTCGTACTCGCTGGAGCCTGCCAAACTGAAGAAGACGCTGATGGAGGGTGTGACGGTGCTGCCGCCTGAGGAGGACCCTGCAGCGGAAAAGGGCTTCTGGGACAAGGTAGGGGGATGGTTCTCCAGACCGGACAACGACCTGAAGATAGAGCTGCCCAGGGTGCTGACGATGCTGGACCCGATATTCTCGATACGGGCTATTGACGGGGCGGATGCCCTGACACCGAAGGAGAACTACCTGGGGGGGACGGCCATACACCTGGTGTTCGACTATGTGCCACAGTACGAGGAGCGGCTGCCGCTGTTCATATACAGCGACTTCGTGAGCTTCCGCGTGGATATCCTCTACAAAGGCAAGGACTCGACCGTGGAACAGGTGGAGGTGCTCTAAACCAGCTCCACCTTGTTGATGTCCTGCTCCTTCTCGCAGTAGTGACAGGTCAGCACACCGTCGGACACATGGAAGAGGGTCTGCATGGGCTCGTTGTTGGTGATGCACTTGGGGTTGTTGCACTTCACGATGCCACGAATCTCGTCGGGGGTACGCACGGCCTTCTTCTCGACAACCTCGTAGTTACGGATGATGCTGAGAATGACGTTGGGGGCCACGACGGAGAGACGCGAGATCTCGTCGTCGGTGAAAAACTTGTCGGAGACCTTGATGATGCCTTTGCTGCCTACCTTCTGGGAGGGGTAGTTGAAACCGATGGTGACAGGGGTCTTGATGTCGAAGAGCCCTAAGAGACTGGCCACCTGATAGGTCTTGGTGGCGGGTATGTGGTCGATGACAGTGCCGTGTTCAATGGCAGCCACTAAACGTTCTTTCTTATTCATCATGAAATTTTCGATTTACGGATTTTCGATTTACAGAATTTCAATTATATGATGGTCTTGTCTGCTTTCACTTCGTCCAACGAGATGCCCAGGACGTCGCAGAAGATGGCTTCGCGGGCGAAAAGACCGTTGCCTGCCTGCTGGATGTAGTAGGCGTGGGGGTTGTCATCGACCTCGTAGGCTATCTCGTTGACACGGGGCAGGGGGTGCAGAATCTTCATGTTGGGCTTGGCGGAACGCAGCATGTCGTTGTTGAGCACATAGACGTTCTTGACGCGCTCGTACTCCATGAGGTCGGAGAAACGCTCCTTCTGCACACGCGTCATATAGAGAATGTCGGCATCGGCTATGATCTTCTCGTTGAAGGCGGTATGCTCCTGGTACTGGATGCCGTGCTCCTTGCAGTAGAGCTTGTACTCCTGGGGCATGGCGAGCTCCTTGGGGGCCACGAAATGGAACGTGGGGTTGAAGTGACGCATGGCCATGAGCAGGGAGTGGACGGTACGACCGTACTTCAGGTCGCCTACCATGTAGATGTTGAGGTTCTCGAGCGTGCCCTGCGTCTTGTAGATGCTGTAGAGGTCGAGCATGCACTGCGAGGGGTGCTGGTGGGCTCCGTCACCGGCATTGACGATGGGGACGGGGGCTACCTCGGAGGCATACTGCGCGGCTCCCTCGATGTAGTGGCGCATGACGATGACATCGGCGTAGTTGGAGACCATCAGAATGGTGTCCTTCAGTGTCTCGCCCTTCGTGCCACTCGTGATCTTGGGGTCGGCAAAGCCGATGACACGGGCGCCAAGACGGTTGGCTGCCGTCTCGAAAGACAGACGGGTGCGCGTGGAGGGTTCGAAGAAGAGGGTGGCAACGACCTTGCCCTTGAGGAGCTCGCGGTTGGGGTGCTGCTCGAACTGTTCGGCCATCTCAATCATGTAAAGGATCTTCTCGCGAGTGAGATCGGCAATCGTGACGAAATTATGTTTTTCCATTGTCTTGTTTTTGGATTTTGCCGCGAAGTTACGCATATTTTCCGAGATAGACAACCGAAAAGTGGAAAAAATGGAAAGTTTTTTTGATATATGAGGAAAAAACATTAATTTTGCAGCCGCAGAATGAAAAAATTCATTATATGCTCCTTGTGGGCAATCATCGTCGGAAGTGTGCTGATGGTCATCGTGGCCTTCACCGCCATATCGAACGGATGGATAGGATACATGCCACCGATTGAGGACCTGCAGAATCCTATCAGCCGCTTCGCTACGCAGGTGTATTCAGCGGACGGAAAGGTTATGGGCACTTGGAACTATAACCGGGAAAACCGCGTGATGGTGGACTACAAACAGCTGTCGCCGGCTCTCATACAGGCGCTCGTGGCTACCGAGGACGTGCGATTCTATGAGCACTCGGGCATTGACTTCTATGCCTTGGGACGTGCCATCGTGAAACGTGGCGTGCTCAGACAGAAGAGTGCCGGAGGCGGATCGACCATTACCCAGCAGCTGGCTAAGCAGCTGTATTCTGCCACGGCACATAGCGTGGTGGAACGACTGCTGCAGAAGCCGATAGAATGGGTGATTGCCGTGAAGCTGGAACGCAACTACACCAAGGATGAGATCATCACGATGTACTTGAACTACTTTGACTTCCTGCATAATGCCGTGGGTATCAAGACGGCCTCGAACACGTACTTCAGCAAGGACCCCAAGGACCTGACGGTGAACGAGGCGGCTCTGCTCATCGGACTGTGCAAGAACCCGTCGCTCTATAATCCCGTGCGCCACCCTGAAAGGGCTACGGAACGAAGGAACGTGGTGCTGGCACAGATGCTCAAGGCGGGGTATATCTCGCAGGGGGAGCATGACCAGTATGTGGCGGAACCGCTGAAACTGAAGTTCCACGTGGCGGACCATAAGGACGGTATTGCCAACTACTTCCGTGACTACCTCAGACGGTACATGATGGCTAACAAACCGAAGCGCTCGGACTATGCGTCGTGGAACCAGGGGAAGTACTACCAGGACTCCATCAACTGGGAAACGGACCCGCTGTACGGATGGTGTAACAAGAACAGGAAGAAGAATGGTGACCACTATAATGTATATACGGACGGACTGAAGGTCTATACGACCATCGACTCGCGCATGCAGAAGTATGCGGAGGAGGCTATCTACAAACATGTGGCGAAGTATCTGCAACCGGCTTTCGAACAGGAAAACAAACGGAAACCGAATGCGCCCTATACCAGCAAACTCAGCAAGGAACAGGTGAGAAGCATCCTGATGCGATCGGTCAGACAGTGTGAACGGTACCGCGTGCTGAAGGCTGCAGGGGCCTCGGAGGACGAAATCATGAGGTCGTTCAACACGAAGACGGAGATGTCGGTGTTCTCCTACAAGGGGGAGATTGACACGGTCATGACGCCGCTGGACTCCATACGCTACTATAAGAAGTTCCTCAGGTGCGGATTCATGAGCATGGACCCGCACAACGGAGCGGTCAAGGCTTATGTGGGGGGACCGGACTTCGTACACTTTGCCTACGATATGTGCATGGACGGCAGACGCCAGGTGGGCTCTACCATCAAACCGTACCTCTACAGCCTGGCCATGGAGAACGGATTTACACCGTGTGACGTGGCTCCGAACGTGCAACAGACGTATATGGTGGCTGGAAGACCGTGGACACCACGTAACGGCAGTCATTCGCGCTATGGACAGATGGTGACGCTGAAGTGGGGACTGCAACAGTCGAACAACTGGATCTCGGCTTACCTGATGAGCAGGCTCAGCCCGTCGGCTTTCGTGGAACTGCTGCATGAGTATGGCATCAAGAATCCTGATATCCACCCGTCGATGGCTTTGTGTCTCGGACCTTGCGAGATTACCGTCGGGGAAATGGTCAGTGCCTATACGGCGTTCGCCAATAACGGTATTCGGTGTGCACCGCTCTTCGTCACGAAAATCTGTGACAACGAGGGAAATGTCATCGTGGACTTCCAACCGCGTATGAACGAGGTGATCAGTGAGGACAGTGCCAACAAGATGCTGTACATGCTGCAGGCTGTCGTTGACGGTGGTACGGGTAGCCGTGTGCGCTCGCGCTATAACATCACCTGCCAGATGGGTGGCAAGACGGGTACCACTAATAATAATAGTGACGCGTGGTTTATGGGCGTCACGCCTAACCTCGTCAGTGGATGCTGGGTGGGAGGTGACGACCGTGACATTCACTTCGATACGATGACGTACGGACAGGGTGCTGCCATGGCACTGCCTGTATGGGCGTATTATATGCAGAAGGTGTATGCCGACAAACAACTCGGATATAGTGAGGAGGATGTGTTTAACATGCCGGAAGGGTTCTCACCATGTCCATACAGAGGAGGAGGAAATACGACCGAAGAGGAGTCGGATGCCGAGGAAATCTTCGAATAAAACCCATTGAACTTCTAAAAAATAGTTAAAAACCAGCTTTTCGTGAAAAAAGTTGGCGGAAATATTTGCCAGTTCAAAAAATAGTCGTACCTTTGCATCCGCTTTCGCTCAAAATCTGAGTTCAATCAGTAGAGCGGATGCAACGAAGAAGAGTTCTTTGAAAGATTTACATAAACAGACAAGTAGTACAAGAAGCGAAGGCATTTGGCATTTGGACTTTAATGTTTAATCTTTAATGTTTAATGTTAATTGCTTTTGGGTAATTGAACGAACCGTCGATTTTTAATAAAGAAGGAAATCGGACATCTTAGAGACAGAGACAATGCCGATAGAGATTTTTTTACAAGGTTCCTGGGAGCGAGTGAAGAGAAAGTTTACTTTCTGTTCCGAGCGACGACGGAAGCTCGTAGAATTTTTCTGTCGCAGACAT
>JAEEGH010016352.1_pt1 | contig 15968 bp, 21 predicted proteins | sample 9134181 | NCBI WGS metagenome assembly JAEEGH01 (sample SAMN16246544, study PRJNA631951) | gut metagenome | biome: gut microbiome; feature: rumen; material: DP-attached | host: Bos | place: Iran: Karaj | collected 2018-10
CCAATGGAATATCGCATCAGCCATACTCAGTCCTCACAGACACCGGACATCCCATAAATTCATATTATCTTCACCACTCACGCTGATAGTATCTGCAACGACTACAGGCCGTCCGCCGTTCAAAGGCACAATAAACTCCCGCATTTTGGCAATACGGGAGCGATTTTTGAGATTTTTTATGAGAATCATTTATCATCTATTCTCTCAACCTTGAAGATGACTGGCCGTGTGCCGTCAGAACAGCAGCATATCATTTCGTTCTCACGCTTCATCCAGCCCTTCATGATGGAACCGCCTTGCAGACCTGTGTAGATGTACCGTGAAATGGCATCCCACGCCTCTGAGCAATGCGGCATCTTCGGACCACCTGCCACCGTATCTGGGTCTGCTGTTGTCTTTACCAAAGTATTCAGACCACCATGCCAGAAATGGTCATTGTTCTCGTCTCTCTCAAAGATGAACTCATCACCCACGTTATAGCAGGGACACATGCCAGAATTAGGATCTGCACAATACTGCTGCTGCAACTCTGGATAGAGTTTCTTGTCGATGACAGTCACCTTTACCTTATGCTTCATAATCGTATTTGTTTTAGCAAATTTTATTTGCAAAGATAGTGATAATCAGAGAATTTTCGCTATTTTTGCATCAATGTTTATATAAACATTTCGTCCTGATTCATCTTCAGCAGTTCCACGCTCTGTTCCCATAGTTTTTCCGCTGCCTTCTTATCATAACTTGGTTCCGAAGTTTTCGCGAACGTGCCCCGGTCATTATACTTCCCTGTTACACCATCAAAACTCTCTTCTGTCACCATTTTCGCAAGCTCCTTCCCAGAAGTGAGTCCACTCCCGTAGCGGTTCGTGAGTTTGGCCACTATTGTTGATCCCGCGCTGATCAGGGCTTTCTGTACCTTGCTGCCCGTCGGCATGAAATTTGTATCTGTCATAAGACCCGGATTGAAGGCGTTGACCGTGATCTTCTTTCCGGCAGCATTCAGTCTGTCAGCCATTTCATAAACACAGAGGATATTGGAGAGTTTTGCCATGGGATATCTTAGACTCATGTCCTTGCCGGACGGCTTCTCATTTTTCCCAAGATATGCCAGCTTGTATGCATCAGTAAATGCAGGTGCCTTGAGCGACATGATGATCGGAGGTCTGTGCATATCGCTGGCAACGAAGACAATCCTACCGTCTTCGGCCACCATATCAAGCATCTCATTCACAAGAAGGAAATGTCCCAAATGGCACACACCAAAGGTCATCTCAAATTCATCTTTTGTATATTCCAGCGGAGTGCGGTTGAGTCCCGCATTGCACACGATGGAATAAAGCGGTGGAAAGTTTTCTTTTTTGTAAAGCTCCTTGAAGCAGCGCACTGAATCCAGCGACGCAAGGTCAAGTGCCACCGAATGGATATTATTGTTTCCCGTCTCCGCTTTCATATCCTGTATAGCCTTGGCCGCTCTCTCTGGGTTCCTGCAGGCGAGCACCAACGTATAATTCTTATCCTTCATGGCAATATTCTTTGCGCACTGGTAACCAAGTCCTGAGTTGCCGCCTGTTACGATTACTGTTCTCTTTTCCATCTTGTTCTCTCCTTTATTGTTTTAATTTTTGTTTTAACTTTTTCTTCGTAATCTTATGCAGAATGAATGTTGTATGATAGCACGAACTTTGCTGTCAAATCCCAGCGAAATCATAAAACATCACAATTTCTGGTGCAAAGATACGAAAAATCTCAGCAACAACCTGCCCAATCATACTAAATCTTATTAAATCAACGGATAAAGGTACTCATTTTCGCCCGATTATTCGTAATTTTGCACCGCCTTAGAAGGAGTCGCCGGAATAGTTCTGCAGCCCTCAAACAGGCAATCAGTAACCAAATGAACTGGATTATATTGATTGTAGCAGGACTATGTGAGACAGGATTCACCTATTGTCTTGGTCGTGCAAAGTATGTGACAGGAACAGAATGGTGGCTCTGGATAGGTGGTTTCCTCGCATTCTCCATTCTCAGTATGGTACTATTGGCAAAAGCCATACAGACGCTTCCTTTGGGAACAGCCTACCCGGTATGGACGGGAATAGGTGCCGTAGGAACGGTTTTCATAGGCATCTTCGTCTTCCACGAGCCAGCCACTTTCTGGAGATTATTCTTCCTGACCACCCTCATCGGGTCAATCGTCGGACTTAAAGCATTGTCGTAAATATGAGCGAGTTTAGAGACATGAGACGCAAACGCCAACAGCTCTCAGAAGTGGAGAGTATTAGTATTTTGCAGAAGGCAACAGCTGGCACATTGGCACTGCTGGGTGATAATGATTATCCGTATGCCGTACCCATCAGTTATGTCTATCATGAGCGAAAGCTGTATTTCCACAGCGCATTGAGTGGTCATAAGGTGGATGCCATCAGGAACTGCGACAAGGCTTCGTTCTGTGTTATCGACAAGGATGATGTTCAGCCTGAGAAATACACAACCTTCTTCCGCAGCGTGATTGCTTTCGGCAGAATCCATATCATCGAGGATGATAAAGAAAAGTTGGCAATGGCGCGTATGCTGGGCAACCGCTACAATCCGAACAATGATGAAAGCCTGCAAAAGGAAATAGAAAGCGGCCTTTCCCGTATGTTGATGATTCGTTTCGACATTGAGCATTTAACAGGCAAGGAGGCAATAGAATTGGTAAGACAAAGATAATACGATAGAAATGACTGAGAAAGAGAAGATGCTGTCAGGCGAGGTTTATTCTGCCGTTGACCCTGAACTGTTAGAAGAGTTGATGGTGACAAGAGAGATGCTCTACGAATACAACTCCCTGCATCCATCGGAAACCTGGCGGATGAAGGAAATCCTGAAGGGCTTGCTTGGTTATGTGGCAGATGACGAGTTTCTCATCAACCAGCCGTTCCGCTGTGACTATGGCAAGCAGATTAGCATCGGCAAACGGTTCTTTGCCAACTTCAATTTCACGGTTCTCGATGAAGCCCGTATCACCATTGGTGATGATTGCTTCATCGGCCCAAACGTCAGCATCTACACAGCCTGCCATAGTACCGACCCTGTTGAACGTAATAGCCGTCAGGAATGGGCAAAGCCTGTCACCATCGGCAATAATGTATGGATTGGCGGCAGTGTCACCATCCTGCCAGGGGTAACCATCGGCGATAATGTGACCATTGGAGCAGGTTCTGTGGTTACCCACGATATTCCGTCTAATACGGTAGCCGTCGGCAATCCATGCAAGGTCATCAAGACTCTTTAGTCAGTTTGATATACTGATTTATAACCACATGCCAACACTTTTGCTACTAACGATTTGTCCTTTTCGGAAAGTTTGCATATTTTTGCATCCGAATTGCAATTATTAAAAAGGCTACAGGTTATGAAGAGGATGGTATTGATTCTTTTTACCTTACTTATAGTAGGGACTCCATTACAGGCAGAAGGAGTAGGATTTGTCGTAAAGGCAACAGAAATAAATGGGAATGTCGTGACAATTCGTCCCAAAGACGGAGGGGCAAAGGTAGTGCGTCTGGAAGTGATGAACGACAATATAATCCGTGTCCGTGCGACATCGGAAGAGTTACTTCCCCAGAAACCTGCATCGCTAATCATCGTGCCCCAGACCGTTCCTGTCAAGAATACTTATACTGTGAGCGAAGAAAGTGGAACTATAGAAGTGGCAACAAAGAATCTAAGGGCAATCGTTTCGAAAGATAATGGCGAGATTGCATTCTTCAACGCAGCAGGCAAGCTATTACTAAAAGAAGCGAAAGACGGCAAACTGTTTAAGGACTTCATTGTTCCGGAAAGAGAATATGGATTAAAGGGTGGCTCTGCTATCACTGAGGCGATGAAGCATGGCTTAACTTGGCAGATGAAGTTCGACTCATCCGACGATGAGGCGTTCTATGGACTAGGCCAGCATCAGTCTGAGGAATTCAATATGAAGGGCAAGAATGAAGACTTGTTCCAATATAATACAAAGGTATCCATTCCCTTCGTCCTTTCCAATAAGAATTACGGTATCCTTTGGGACTCATACAGCTATTGCCGCTTTGGCAATCCCAATGATTATCTACAGTTGAACCGTGCTTTCAAACTCTACGACAAACAAGGGCGTGAAGGTCATCTGACGGGTACATATATAGATAAGGACGGTAAGAAGATTGTCCGCGACGAGGATTCTGTTTATTATGAATATGCCTATCCTGTCACTTCGGAGATTGCCTGCAAGACAGACAATGGTGGTTTAAAGAACCTGCCGGATGGTTTCAACCTGCAAGGTGCCAGTGTGACATATGAAGGGTTCATTAAGGCTTCGCAAAGCCAACTTTACCAATTTCTTCTATACTATGCCGGCTATGTGAAAGTATATATTGACGGAAAGGAAGTTGTACCTGAACGCTGGCGTACGGCATGGAATCCCAGCAGTTACAAGTTTAGTACAGAACTTATAAAGGATAAGAAGACTCACCTGCGTATTGAGTGGCTGCCAGACGGTGGAGAGTCGTACTGTGGACTGCGTGTGTCAGAGCCTCGTACTGCTAAGGAACGCGGACAACTGTCCATCTGGAGTGAGATGGCTAAGGATATGGACTACTACTTTATTGCAGGAAAGAACCTTGATGAGGTAATCTCTGGTTACCGCACACTGACGGGGCGTGCCTCGCTATATCCTAAGTGGGCGCTTGGCTATTGGCAGAGCCGTGAACGCTATAAGTCATCGCAAGAGGTGGAAGAGACAATGGCCGAGTTCCGCAGTCGTCACATCCCCATTGACAATATCGTACAGGACTGGAACTACTGGAAACTCGATTCTTGGGGCAGCCATCAGTTTGAGAGTAACCGTTTCCCCAATCCGCAAGCCATGCTTGACAGTATCCATCAGATGCATGGACGCTTCATGATTACCGTATGGCCCAAGTTCTACGACACCACAGCCAACTACAAGGAACTTGACCAGAATGGTTGGATGTATCGTCAGGCCGTGAAGGATGATATTCATGATTGGTTGGGTTTCCGTGGCTCTTTCTATGATGCCTATGATATAGGAGCCCGTAAGATGTTTTGGCGACAGATGGATGAAAATCTCTATTCTAAATACAACCACGACGGCATCGCAGGTATTGATGCCTGGTGGATGGATGCATCGGAGCCTAATGTCAGAGACTGTACGCCGATGTGGTATCGCAAGGCTCTCAGTGGCCCTACGGCTCTCGGCACTGCTACAGAGTATTTCAATGCTTATTCCATTGCCAATGCCGATGCCATCTACAACGGCCAGCGTAGCGTATGGAAGGGCAGGCAGAACGAACCTCGCGTATTCTTGCTGACACGCAGTGGCTTTGCAGGTGAACAGCGTTTTTCCACTGCTACATGGAGTGGTGATATCGGAACCCGTTGGGAGGATATGCGTGCCCAAATGACTGCAGGACTGAACTATTCTATGTCTGGTATTCCTTTCTGGGGCATGGATCAAGGCGGTTTCTGCGTGGAGAACCGCTATGTGGTAGCCCAACAAGTATATGATAATACAGGATTTGAAAACGAAGACTTGAAAGAGTGGCGTGAATTGCAGACGCGCTGGAGCCAGTTTGGCGCGTTTATTCCACTTTTCCGTAGTCATGGCCAGTGGCCAACCCGTGAGATCTGGAACATCGCCCCAGATGAACATCCTGCCTACAAGTCGTTCGTCTATTACGACCGTCTGCGTTATCGCCTGATGCCTTACCTCTATTCGATGGCTGGCTGGGCCCATTTCAAAGATTATACCCTGATGCGTGCCCTCGTGATGGACTTTGGCAGTGACAAACTGGTGGAGAATATCGGCAACCAGTGGATGTTCGGCCCTGCGCTGATGGCTTGTCCTGTGGGCTATTACAAGGCACGTAACCGCCCAGTCTATTTTCCAAAGCAATGCGGCTGGTACAATTTCTATACCAATGAATATATCGAGGGAGGTCAGACACTTGTGGTCGATGCACCATACGAGCAGATACCTGTCTTTGTCCGCGAGGGAGCCATCATTCCATTTGGTCCAGAGATGGAATGGAGCGACGAGACGCCTGCAGAGTTGATTAACCTATATGTCTATGCAGGGCAGAACGGAGAGTTCCAGCTCTATGAGGACGAGGGCACGAACTACAACTACGAAAAGGGCAAATATGCCACTATTGATATCGCTTATGATGACACTACACATACAGTATTTCTTGGTGCCCGCAAAGGCCAGTTCTCCGGTATGTTGAAACAGCGCCGATTCAATATCGTTCTCATTACCAAAGAAGCCCCGCACCCCCTAAATCTTCAAACCCCGGAAGGCAAGATGGTGCAGTACAACGGCAAGGCCGTTACCGTTCAATTATAGTCAATAATATGTATGGTTGAGATTAACGAAAAACTGGATGCGCGATACCGTCAGCAGAAGGACGGGGTGTTCGACGAGGACGAGGAGTGGCGGCTGCGTCAGGTGGCGCAGTCGTATGCGTTGTGCGAGAACAGCATTGCCGTACTGAGCAACCTACGTACAGACCAAAGTCATATCTACTTCGGCAAGGTGAGCGAAGTGCTTGACTTTGCAGATGGCGGCTCATACCAGAAGGTGGATTCTGTCTGGGAGGAGGAGATTTATTCACGTATCCATCCCGACGACTGGCCGCGACGCTGCCTGCAGGAACTGATGTTTTTCCGTATGGTGTCGGCATCGCATACGAAGGATTCCTTTGCCTGGCATCTGGAGAACACAATGCGGATGCACGACCATGACGGACGTTATCACTCGGTGCTTCACCGTATATTCTACTTTGCAGGTCGCAGCAAGCCCGGCATCTGCTACTCGCTTTGTCTCTACAACCTCGCCGCAAAGGATGACAAGGGGGCATGGCTGGTGAATACGCTGACAGGTGAGCGTAAGAAACTCGATGTGGAGAACAGCCCTCTGTTGACCGAACGCGAACGGCTGGTTTTGCAATTAATACGTGAAGGCAAGTCGAGCAAACTGATTGCCGAGCGATTTGACATCAGCAAGCACACCGTCGATCGTCACCGTCAGAACATCATCGCCAAACTACAGGTGAACAATACCACCGAGGCCTGCCACAAGGCCAAGATGCTGGGACTCATTGAGTAGTGAAAAGTTTAACTCATTAAATATAAATCTGTATGAACAAAAAATCATTTACCCTTCCCGCCATACTGCTCGTCGGCACGTTGCTCTCATGTACTCAGAAACAGCAGACAACCGAGCCGACGGCAACAGCGACGGAAACAAGCGACACGATTATGAGACAGTTTACAAAAGATTACCTCTACTGGACCCGTGAGCCTAAGCAGTACACCATCAACGACTCGCTCATCACCATCGAGACTGAGCCGAATACAGATCTCTGGCAGCGTACCTACTACGGATTCCAAAACGACAATGCCCCCGTGCTGCAGATGAAGACCTCGCGCAAGTTCTTCTCGTTCACCGTGAAGACCGAGTTCAATAGCAGCGTGCTCTTCGACCAGTGCGGCATTGCCGTCTATCTCGACAGCGAGAACTGGATGAAGGCCAGCATTGAGTATGAGAACGACGAGTTCCAGCGTCTGGGTAGCGTGGTGACTAACAACGGCTATTCCGACTGGGCCACCCACGATATTCCCTCGTCCATCAAGTCAATGTGGTATCGCCTGAGCCGCCGCAACAGCGACTTCTACATCGAGACGAGTACCGACGGTGAAACATTCCACCAGATGCGTGCCTTCCACCTGTTCAAGGGCGACGGTGAAATATCCTTCGGCATCTATGCCGCCAGTCCCGTTGACCATTCCTTCACCGCCCGCTTCACTAACATGGAAGTATCTGAGTGTAAGTGGCCTGCCTGGTCAGCCCAGGATACGGGGTTCAATCAGACGGATAACAAATAACAAGAGCGTGATATGAAAAAGATGATAATCTTGTCAGTTTTCACGCTGATGTTGATAGCCTGTGGAGACAAACAGGCTGTTGCTTCTGTTGAAGATACTGTTAATGAGAAGTTGACCAACTGTGATATTACTATCTCTGGCATCCACTTTACGAAGACCCTAAATGGAGCCGATAGTCAAGTAACTGACTCAGCAGGTACGGTCACATTCCGTGCCAAGCCACATGCCGACTACTTCAACGATCCGAACGACGGGAAACTGTCGCAGTCGAATGCTGCTGTGCTGCTGACGGAGATTGACAACACAAAGCCATTCACCTTCTCAGCCCGTCTGAAGTCAGGTTTCACGGAGGACGGCCTCTACAATGCTGCAGCACTTTTTGTCTATGCCAGCGACTCACTCTACCAGAAGTTCTGCTTCGAGCAGGACGAGCGTGGTAACCATCGTGTAGTTACCGTCCGTACCGTCGGCACATCAGACGACAACAACCATGAAGTGTTCAATGATGCCAAGTTTATTTGGTATAAGATTTCATCAGATGCCCGCACTATCGCCAGTTACTATTCGCTTGACGGCCAGCAGTGGCAGTTGGTGCGCCTTTACAAGAACGCTTACCCTGATACGCTTTATCTTGGTATTTGCAGTCAAGCCCCCCAGTCTGATGAGTGTGTTTCCGTCTTCGACCAACTGTTGCTGACCACTGACAACGTATGTGACTTCCGCATGGGAGAATAAGGGAACCTCATTTCTGAGATTCCCGAGAGTCCTCTTGCGAGGCATATAGTAGTGCAAAGCGGAATTACCTGTGAGAGAAGTGTCCGTGCTTACCACCACGGTTATTCATCGCAATGTGGCGGTCTGCACCATGACGGTCGTTGTGTGCTACACCATGCCTACCGTGATGCGGAGCAGGAGCTGGAGCGTGATGATGCACAGCAGGAGCGTGGTGATGAGCTGCGGGCTTGTGCATGTGGGCATAGTGTGAGCCATGAACTCTGTTATGACCACCACGGTAGCTCACGAACACCTTCGGATGTGCATTATAGAAATGGCCTCTGCCATAGTGAGAGTACACTGCAAATGTCCATCCACCAGCCTTCCATGCTACGGGGCGATAGAAGTGGTTCAGTGCAACATACTTGTCATACTGCCACGGAGTCAGCACGAAGCGGAGGTCTGCGTTACGACGATCCCACCAGATGCCAAACACGTCGCCATGACCGTTCAGGCTCATCAGGTAGTCGAGGTTGATCTCGTAGACTGCCTCATACTGTGCAGCGGTAAGGTTCAGCTCGTAAGCCATCTTGTCGCTCAGGAACAGAGCCTCGTTCTTTGCTGCGTTATAGCTCATTGCATTGGCCGAGATAGTCATGACCATCATCACTGCCAGGATCATCATCTTCTTCATATCTATATCTCCTATCTTTAAATTGTTAGACATTTGCTTCTTAATCACGGTGCAAAGTACGGCATTTTTTATGGTATTTCAAAAGGATTTTACCTAATCTGTAGGGTGGTTTTCCCTAAATCACCTTAGGGGAAATCCCCCGCGAGATATTTAAAGATTGTTGAGAATTTGGTATTTCGCTCGTTTATTCGTATCTTTGCACCCAAAATCAGAAGGACAATGAGACCACTATCCACAAGAACGGCAGGGTTTACGGATTCGGTTATCCGACGGATGACCCGTATATCCAACAAGTATGGAGCCATCAATCTCTCGCAGGGATTCCCTGACTTTGACCCGCCAAAGGAGATTACTAATCGCTTGGCTGAGATTGCCCCGGCAGGCCCTCACCAGTATGCTATCACCTGGGGTGCGCAGAACTTCCGTGAGGCACTGGCCAAGAAGCATGGCCACTTTACGGGACTGCCCGTCGATGCCGATAAGAACATCGTGGTGACCTGCGGCAGCACGGAGGCCATGATGGCTGCGATGATGACGGTTGTGAATCCTGGCGACCAAGTGGCCATCTTCTCGCCGTTCTACGAGAACTATACTGCTGACACTATTCTGACGGGGGCAGAACCTGTGTACATACCGCTCGTACCACCTACCTTTTCATTCGATGCCAATCTGCTGGAGGATGCTTTCAGAAATGGGGCAAAGGCTTTGGTTCTCTGCAATCCCTCGAACCCATGCGGCAAGGTGTTTACCCGCGAGGAACTCCAGACGATAGCAGATATTATAATAAGGTATGATGGCTATGTGATTACCGATGAGGTGTATGAACATATAGTCTATGCCCCTCACCAGCACGTGTATATATCTACGCTGCCAGGCATGTGGGAGCGAACCATTTCCTGCAGTTCGCTCTCGAAAACCTATAGCATCACTGGTTGGCGACTGGGATATGTCATTGCTCCAGAAAGAATCATCGAACGTGTGAAGAAGGTGCACGACTTCCTGACCGTTGGAGCGGCAGCCCCACTGATGGAGGCTGCCACAGTTGGTCTTTGCTTCCCTGACAGCTATTATGCCGAGCTTCAGGCGCACTATACCCACATGAAGCAGCTGTTCTGTAATGGTCTGAAACAATTTGGACTGACGTTCACAGACCCGCAGGGAGCCTACTATGTACTGCTCGATGTCTCAAAGTATGGCGTGAAGGATGATCTCCAATTCTGCGAGTGGCTGGCAGAACATGTCGGTGTTGGTGCCGTTCCTGGCAGCTGTTTCTTCCGCGAAACGCTACGGGGAGGCGACGGAATGTCGGGAATGGACGTACATCACCTTATCCGTTTCCACTTTGCCAAGCGCGACGATACGTTGAATGCCGCTCTTGACCGTTTATCAGAATTAGACAGTAAGGCAAAAGAATATAAAGGCTAAATACTGATATTTATTCCTTCTCCTCAACAATCTTGCCTGATGGCGTAATCAGAAAGGCTTTGCGACAATCCAAGTCTGCAAACGACTTTTTTATAACTGCTTTCTTTTTCTGCTGTGTATGTCCGAAGACCTGATAGATTCCGTTGAATGATTTCGACTTTTTATGTTCTTCCAAATCTGCCCACAGGCATGAACCAGCCTCTGATTCGCCTCCACGCCGCTTGGCTATTTCCATCAAAGCGTCATCAATGAAGGCTTCATCTTTTCTGCTGAACTTATAGAAAGGGTCAAGATAATGAATCTCGTGGTTGCCTATAAGCAGAGTGACCCTCTCATTGTTTGCCTGCTTGAAAGCTATGATGTCTTTGAAATTAGCCAAGGCCTCGTCTGGTGTGATATGCTCACGTGCATACGGATCCAGGTAATCACCAAGGAAGATGATGGGTAGAGTAGGGTGCTTGTCTACCGCTTCCTTCCAGAATGACCGTCCATGTACGTCAGGGATAACGAGTATCTGTGCTGATATACACAGGGTAAATAGCAGGGCGCATGTGATAGTAATTATCTTTTTCATGGTGTCTCCGCCTCACCGCATTATGCAAGTTCTTTACCGAATGGTGACAGGGCCAGCTTTGCCAACCGGAAGTGCATCTTTCCGAATGGGATGCCAATGATGGTGATGTAGAAAATGAGGCCGTAGAAGATGTGGGTGAGCCATATCCAGATGCCGCCCACGAAGAACCACAGCACATTCATGAATATACTGAGACAGCCGGGCTGAGACGGCTTCCACTTCACTTTCGTGCCGAACGGCCAGATGGCCAGCATACCCAGCTTCATGCTCTGCAAGCCGAATGGGATTCCAATGATGGTAATCATCAACACCAGTCCAGCGATGAAATACTCCAGGGCTATGTGCAGCCCGCCAAATATAATCCAAATGATGTTTCCTAATGTCTTCATTCTTCCTTTATTGTCATTATTTATTCTTTATATTCTCCGATGTTTTTGAAGCCAAATATCCGATAAGCGACATACATCAGACAAGCGCTTATGACACTTGCTATCATGTCTAACCAGTCAATCCTCTTGGCGAGCAGTCCATCGACTAATTCCCAAGCGAAAAACATCAGCACGGCATAAATGATGTTCCTGGGAATACTCCATTTCTCACCTTCCTCTCGGTAGAAAGCTTGCGTCAGACATACGATAATCGGCACTCCGAAGAAACTGGTATAGCAGTCTGCCAGATGGAAGTCGTTCAAATGATGCGAATAGGCGTAGGGTCGGTATACGTAACTCAACACAAAGCACAGGGCCGTGAACCCTAAGCCCACATTCCTGTAGATAACCTTTGCTTTCTTTTTATTCATATCTGTTCTTTATAAGAATATTGATTTGCAAAGGTACACATGCGGGCCAACAGTTCCGACTGTGCCTCGCTGAGGGGCGATGTCAAGAAGTAAGCTGTGGCCGTCAGCACGCTAATAAGTGTTGCTACACCGTAGTTCTTCACTGCCCGCTTTAGCAGTTCGAGGTCGTTGATTCCAACAGCCAGACCCATACCGACGATAGGCCCCATGAGTGGGGAGATAAGCATAGCACCGATGATGACTGCCGTAGAATTAACGTTCAGTCCCAGTGAGGCGATAAAGATTGCGAAGATGAGCACCCAGAGGTTGGCTCCCTTGAAACTCACCCCCTCAGCAATTTGGGCTACAATCGTCTGTTCATCTTCCTTGTCGGGCATCAGGTTGAAATAGAACCCCGCTCGTTCAATAAAGTCTTTGATGGTCATAAACAATCTCTTATAATTGTTCCGTCACTTGGTTATAGGTAAGAAACAGTTTCCTCTATCGGCTTGCGGCTGTTGTGGTTGGCAAGCGGGCCTGCGCCTTCTGCCGCATAGCCGAGGGCGAGACAGGTCAGAATCTCTTCGTTCTCGGGCAACTGGAATGCTTCGGCCATCTTATCGGGGTCGAAGAAGTTCACCCAGCAGCTGTCCACACCTACGCTCTTGGCACAGAGCATCATGTGGGTGGTCACGATGGTGGCATCCTCAATGCCAGAGTCGTACTTCTGACCAGGGTAAGTAAACACGTTGTTCTTGTCGAAGGCCACGATGAGCATAGTCGGCGCACCGTATCGGCACGGTGTGAGCGCATCAACTTTGGCCAGTCCATCTGCCGATTGCACCACATAGACGTGCTGCTCCTGCAGGTTCTTTGCCGTTGGAGCCAAGCGACCAGCCTCCAGGATGCTGTCAAGTTGTTCTTTACTGATCTGACGCGAGTCAAAACTTTTGCAGGAGTACCTGCTTCTTGCTAATTCAATGAAATCCATAATCGTGCTGGTTTTAATTTGTTATTAAACATTATTTGCTCCCAAAGTCCAACTATGGTGGCATAAATTCACTTAATCTGAGCACAAAAGTAGCAAGAAATGCTGAATTATCGCTATCTTTGCGGAGTATTTTGAGATTTATTAGGTTTTATGGATATATCAAAGGCATTTGAGGTGGCCCAAGTCAATCCAGGTCAGACCTGTGCACAATTGTGACTATTGCATCTTTTCTCAAACTTAAACAGACCATCCTCCTGGTCAAACTGCTCAGGCATATTGGGGTCTGGATGATGCTCGTTGAAGAACTCAACGGCATGGAATCCGCAGCGGTTGATGTAGAAGTGGATATTTCTACGGTCGAAATACGGTGTGCAGGTTTCCCAGACTTCTATCTCTGGATGTATAGCCTCTATCTTTTTCCAGATGGTCTGGCCGATGCCTTTGCTTTGAACGCCCACCTTCACATAGAGGAATGCGAGTTGACCTACGGTCTTCCTCTGTCGCGACTCGGCAGAGCTGATGCAAGCATCGCTCTGCTCTCGCTGCTCCATCGGTTCACCCATATTGCCATTAGCGGTAATGATGGCACCGCCCAAACGCTGACCATCCTCGCCGATGGCTTCGTAAGCTTCGGCACCTTCTGCCTCTAACGACTGATAGAAGTCCTTGTCAGGCAACACCTGCCACTGATTATCGTCTTTGTAATACGCCATAAATCCATGCTGGAAGGCCTCCTGCATCTCTTCCTTGAAAGCGATGGTATGCTCCTCAGAGAGCCTGACAAGTTGAACTATGTAATCTGCAAAATGCTCTATCTTGCATTGAGTGGCACCATTCCGTTGCTGGAACAGAGTCATATTTGCTATTTCAATAAGATCTTCCATTCTGTCAATGATGAAGGTGGCACCCGCTTCCTCAAGTTCTTCCCTGGTTCCGTTCCCCCATGTCACACCACAAGTCTTGGTTCCTGCATTTGCTCCCATCTGGATGTCTACAGCCATATCGCCCACAACGAGGGTTTCTCCAGCATCAAAATACATGTCAGCAAGGGTCTTCAATACAGGCTCCGGCTTTGGCTTGGCCTCTTTCACATCGTCAGCACCAAGTATATAGGAGATATAGTTAGCAATGCCCATATTTCGCGTCAACTCCATGAGAGAGTTGCGTGAACGTGACGATGCGATAGTGAGTACAAAACCCTTCTGGTGCAGGATGGCCAGTGTTTCTACAACGCCAGGGAATGCCTCTGGGTGGATGGTCTTCAGATTCTCATTGAAGAATCTTCTGTATGTCTTAGCGCATCGGGAGATAAGTTCATCCTCTATGTCAGGAAATAGCGTCCTGAAACACCCAGCCAGCGGCAGTCCGATAGTGGCTGCACATTCTTCTTCGCTACGGTTAGGTAAGTGCAGCTCTGCTATGGTCATCTGCATGGTCGTGACGATATTCCGTCTGGTATCGCCTAGCGTACCGTCAAAGTCGAATATAATCAGCCCTTTTCCCATCGTTTCAGTTCATCTTTGTCATGTGATAGCCCATGCGCTTCAGCTGCATGGCGGCTCCCATCAAGTAGAGCTGGTGCAGACAGGCGACGTAGCCATTGAAAGCCTCCTTTGTGCCAGGTTCCAGACGCTGGTGCATCAGAGCATTATAGACACGGGATGCACACTCGCCAGTCACCTTCTCTAAAACGGTATAGTCTATGCCCTGCAGCAAAAGCACTTCCTCGCGGATGTATTCATCCATGCTATCATAGCCCCGCTTGTCGCGCATATAGGCATAAAGGTCTTCAATCTTTGAATAGATCTCCCATTCCGTGTCCCACATCTTGGCTACGGCCATGCCGATATACATCATCCAGCCGAGGGATGCAGATGGATAGTCCTGGAACTCCCTGATGCCATCGGGGATGTATGCCTTGGCAATCTCTTCCCATTTATCTTCAACATCAGGACATTCCGGCAAACGTTCGTCCACCTCCTTCATCGAAAGCAGGAACTGGTGCAGGTCTTTTCTCAGTATCTCTTCAAAATTCTCCATATATCATTGTAACATGTTCTCTAATCTTTCGACGGCCAGAGTGATGTCCTCTCCAAACCGTTTGTGGTCTCTCAGGAAATCAGCCCTGCCGTCGGATATTGCCTCATAGAGCTCCTGACTCATGTCATCCACATAGCTGCCAATGGCCAGTTCGATGTCATCCTTCTGCCAGTCGAGGGTAGAATGGATATAGACGTTCCGCTTCTGATGCAGAAAGCTATATGCGGTCTCTATGCTGTCTCTGCTTATCATTGGTCGTAGCCGATGGGACGGAATTGTTTCTGTTGCTCACTCCAGACGAAGCCTCTTTTGTAGAGGTAGTCCTTTATCTGCTTTGGATCTCTGCTGAAGGCAAAGCACAGTGCTTCCAACGTGTCAAACTCCTCGTCTCTCAGGAGCATGTTCACGCTCGAAACCAGTATTGCAGGGTCTTTGGGCAGATAATCCATATTTACTTGCCGAACGATGGTACGAAATACACCGGTTTCTCTTGATGGTGGTCACAGTCGTGATGATCGCAGGATTCAAGCGAATCTTTCAGCTCTCCATTCAGATAAGCATTGAGAACATCATCAACCTTTCCCTGGCATCCTCTGATGACGGCGATGCCGTGAGCAGAAAGCTTGTTGTAGGCTCCCATGCCCATGTTGCCAGCCAGCATGAGGGTGATGCCCATCTCCTGCATGACAGATGCGATATTCGACTTGCATCCGCATCCTTCAGGAGAATCCAGACGCTCTTGCTTTATAACCTGATTCTGTTCGTCGAGTGTTACTACGGTATAATAGGCACAGTGACCGAAGTGGTCGTCTACCATGTCATCGCGTGT